>Ga0214921_10006919_pt1 | contig 15300 bp, 15 predicted proteins | sample LL1505_MetaG_FD_177992 | JGI IMG/M metagenome (GOLD analysis project Ga0214921, IMG submission 177992) | Freshwater microbial communities from Lake Lanier, Atlanta, Georgia, United States - LL-1505 | ecosystem: Environmental > Aquatic > Freshwater > Lake | place: USA: Georgia | collected...
TCCTATTTTTTTGCTCTGTGCTTACACACCGAGATCATTGCCCTTTCAGCTATTTGAAATTAAAGTGCTGATATGACGACGCAAAACGATGAACGCACAACAGCACAAGGGCTCGCACGCTACGCATACGAGTATATGGATGCGGCTTTGATTGTGGATGAGGTGAAAGGGGTACAAACGATGCTTAGCCAAGCTTCGTATACGCCAGCCTATTACCTAGCATTTCACAGCATTGAGCTAAGTTTGAAAGCTTATCTTCTAAAGCGTGGAGTGACCTTAAAACAGCTTACTAAGACATATGGGCACGACCTACAAAGGCTATATGACGAAGCAAAGAACGAGCACTTACTGAACGACTTTAAGGAAGATCAGCGTGATGTAGACGCACTTCATCTGTTAATTGATTTGAACGCCGACAATCAACTGCGATATTTACAAACGGGGTATAAGACATTTCCTCTGTTTTCAATTGTTGAGCCATTTGGTGTACGCCTACATCAAGCAATATCGAAATCAGTCGGAATGAGGACATTTAGCCAACATTACGTTGATTACACATACTGAAATGCCTGAGCAAAAAGAAACAACACACACATTGATGGCTAATGAGCTCATCGTTTATAGACGTGAGCGAAGCAGTATTTGGCAATGCCGTTTCAAAGTGGACGGTATATGGCAACGTGCGTCAACGAAAGAGCGTGACCTAAAGAAAGCGAAGCAGAAAGCACGTGAACTAATGATCGAAGCTGAAATTCGCAAGCGATCAAATCTGCCCGTCGTAACAAGACGTTTTAGGGATGTTGCGAAACTTGCTGTCCAGCGTATGGACGACAAGCTGAAGAACAACGAAGGGAAGGTGTCATACAAAGACTACAAGCGAGTCATTGAGGACTACTTGATTCCAATACTCGGAAACAGGCTAATCACAAATATTGACTCATCCGCACTAGACCACTTAGATGCCGAGCGAATCAAAATAATGGGCAAAGCACCGAGTAACAGTACCTTGCTTACCCACAACGCAGCACTAAACCTAGTATTTGATGAGGCGGTAATTCGAAACTTTCTGACCGAAGCAAATAGACCAAAGCTTGAGGCTAAAGGACGCAAAAGCGACAGGCGACCCGCATTTGAGCTAAACGAAATACGAGCAGTTCTAGCGAATTTTGAGGAATGGATAGATTCAGCACGAAACGAACGCAGTAAAGAAATGCGTCAAATAATGCGTGACTATGTAGAGATGCTGGTAGATACAGGTGCTAGACCTGGTGTGGAACTACTCAATCTGAAATGGAAACAAATCAAATACGAACACAAGCCAGAACTTGTAAAGACTGGGAAACTCGTTGTTGATCAGACTGATGGGGAGGAGTACGAAGAATCCTCTATCAATATGAATCGGACTGTAGAAATCATAGTAAGTGGAAAAACGGGAACAAGAACGATTATTGGACGTGCTCCAACGGTAAAAGCGTTAACGAGGGTAGCAATAAGAAATTACGGAGTTGAGCCATCACTGCTAGAGCCGTTAAAAGCAGTCGCTACACCAAAGAACAACGACTATGTTCTTCGTACAAAGGAAGAAAAAGAGGATGTGAGTGAATCTTTTCAAAAGATGTTCGAGCGTTATTTAGATGAATACGGTCTGCTCGTAGATCCGAAAACAGAGCAAAAGCGTGTCTTCTACAGCCTGCGACACACATACGCAACGTTGGCGTTAACGTACGATAAAGTTAACCCGCACGTACTCGCAGAACAGATGGGTACAAGTATTGGAATGATTGAGAAGCACTACTCGCATCTAAAAGTAACTGAGGCTATTGAGCAGCTACGAGGCGAACAAACACGTAAGCTAATCTCAAACACACAGAGCGTTACTGAGATATATCAATCAAGCAAGAAAACCAAACAAAAGCAGACAAAAGCTACAAAAGAAAAGAAATAAAACGGTTGTCCATCATTGCCTTTGACCAAATACTTGTTGGTGTAAACAAGGAGCAGGTTAAATGGGCAAAAGTGAAGAAGGTCAAACTCAAGCAGAGTTCGCACGTGTAACAGGCGGAGCTCTGATTACAAAAAATCTCTATTACGTGGCAGAGGATTTAGGTTGCTTTTGGCTGCTACACCTTTATGCCTCTCATCTAAGCTGTCTGCTACCTGACGAACAGCCCTTTACGTGTATGAAGCTTACGGTTGAGCAAACATCCGCTGTAGCTCATATCGAAGATGGGAACGGTGGAATACTAGGCTCAGAGAGAATTGAGTACACAGATTTCCCTATCAGCGATTTCACTCTCTTCGGCTGTTGGAACGGTGACTGTTGGGTGATTATGTTGCCTGAAGACTACTGACCATTTTTGCTATGCCTCTCGTCTCAAAAAATAAAAATAAATTAGCTGCGTATCCCTCGCAAAAAACCCGTCAAACGACTCAAATGACGGGTTTTTGGAAGTGCCATATTCAAAAGCTAGTGGTCAGAAATCAAGTGGGGGTGGGAAAAAGTAGTTACGGCGAAATTTTTTACGTAGCTAGATTTTGAAGTTGCTGTGTAGCCTTAATACGCTTCTGGTTGTCACGCTCACGCTTAAGAGCTTGTCGAGCAGTATCAACGTTTCGCTTTAATGAGGCGATACGGGCTTTTTGTGGCGTTAAGGGTTTTGTAGGACTGCTGCTGACGACTTCTTTGATTCTCATTTATCACCTCATCTTTATTTATGAAGTGAAAAAGTAGGAGCACTTGGCTCCTACTCCTTACTTTACGAAACCCGCACGTAAAGCTCCGCTCGCAGCATCAATCTGACTATCTAATTCGCCTGCTTCAACTGCTGATTTCAATGCTTCAAGTGCTTTAAGCAGCTCGTCGCCATTGGATACTTCGACAGCGTTCTTACCTTTAGCAAGCTCGATTTGCTTACTGCCGTACTTGACGACGATATTGATCTTACCTGCTTCACTAAGATGCCACCATTCACGCACACGCTTCGTGCGTTCAACTGTCCGTCTTTCGCCAGTTTCTTTATCAACCACGCTTTTAAGTCGTACTGGAGCATATGTGCGACCTTCTTTTTGTGCTTGAGCAAGCTGAATCTGCTCGTAAAGCTTATTGCTCAGCTTGTTTCTACGTTGAATCAAAGGGGGAAGACCTTTGCTCTTTTTGCTAGTAACGATCTTGAGATTTGAAAGAATGCTCATTACGATCTCCTTATAAAGTTGTGAGCAAACACACTTTATTTTCAGAGAAGCAGTGAGAGCAACCGAAAGATTTTTCTCTCCTTTTCTTTGGTTTTACTAAATAGATGTATGAGGAACTACACAGCACACGATATCGCTGATTTTTATGGGAAGTACGAGAAGTACATCACACACGTCTGCGTAGCACAGACACGCTTTAGGGTTTACGAGAAAAATCAGCAGCAAATCGAAAGGATGCTTGAGCAAGTGCGTAAAGATATACGCCATACCCTCAACGTCTTCTGCTCGTCACTACACAAAGGACAATCAAACAAGGCTCGAAGAAATCCACTTAAATTCAAACCACTCGTATTCGTAACTATCGAAGGCACAAACGAAATAGCAAGCAGGGGAAAGACTATTCACGCAAACATCGCATTAGGCAATCTACCGAAGGCACTATCAACAATTGAATTAGAAATTCTATTTAGGAAGGCTTGGGTTCGTAAGGCACATCAGATCAATGACATATGCTTCGAAAAGGCAGATGACTATCCAGCAAACATAGGCTCGTTTATAGGGTATTCATTGAAAGAGGCTCAACAAACACGAAACAAGGCGTGGTCAGACAGCAGCATTTGGGACGTCACAAACTGTTGGATTCCGCACGCCGCTCTTAGCGAAGACTGAAGTCACGTTAAGGGTTCGACGAACTACGAATCGAAAGATGGTTCGTAGTTCTTTCTCATATCTAAATGATTCGTACATAGATAAAACACTCAAACATTGAATCAATCATCAAAAAGAGCAAGCACAGAGACACATAGTAAACACAGCAAATCAACTGAAATAACTATGGAAAACTGTGACTCATACAGTTAGATAAAAAGACACATTTGAAACAGCAGTACATAAACGCAATGATTTTAAGCGTCTACAAGCGTAGATCTTGATGGGATGGGTACTTTGGTAGTGGACTTCGCTAAAAACGCTTGTAGGGCTTGTACGCCAATCTATGTAGTTATGTGGCTAAAGAGCCACAGAAATTCCATAAATACTAAATCAAAGAAAACTGTTGATTTGTGTAGTTACGCCTTTAAGTCATTGAAATCATTGAAAACAGCTTGGTAACCCGCCACGTTGCTCAGTTTCTATTGTTTCGGTTGCCCATCGTAAACATCAGAAATTAAGCTTATTTCAAACTATTTATTTGATTAAGCAAAGGAGCAAAAAATGGCACAGGCAAAAACACTTAACGAAGCGGAGTTGAAGCGTGTACTGGACTACGTTTCAAACAAAAGGTATGGGCAACGTGATAGGGCGATGCTGCTGATTAGTCATCTCAGCGGTATGCGGGTAGGGGAGATTGCGTCTCTGACAGTCGGACACGTCTATGACTCTAACGATCAAATCCGCAGTGAGATAAGACTTACAGCAGAACAGACAAAGGGCAAGCATCCACGTACGGTCTTCGTTAATACAAAGCTCAAAGAAGAGTTGGCGGAATATGTGAAATTAATTCGGACTGATGACAAGGAGCGGACGCTGTTTCCGACGCAAAAGAATCCTCGTAAAGGATTCACAGCTAATACGATGACACAACACTTTCTCTACTTGTACAGAGCGGCTGGAATAGACGGGGCAAGTAGTCACAGTGGTCGTAGAACATTCGCTACTTTAATTGCGTCAAAGGGGACCTCACTGCGTGTACTGATGCGTTTGATGGGGCATCGGAATGTGAGCACAACCGCTGTGTATATCGACGCTAACGACAATATGTTGAGAAACGCCGTTGAGCTGGTGTAGGACTAAAAATTCCGCTTGAGGAGATTGGTAGGATACTTAGCCGCTTCAAACTTAATCTCTTCTATACGTGAATTTATTGATTCAAGAATAAAATTCTGCTCGGTTTCGTCAATATGAAAAAGTCGATCTCGCGTAAATCTAAGTGCGGTCTTGAGGCTGTTTAATTTAATTTGACAATGTACAAAAGACTTTATGGTTTGGTAATTATCCTCATCAATGATACCCCCGTACAATGCATTGAAATATTTAATCAGTAAGTTATCCGAATTAATTTTTGAGTCAACAGCCCACACTTCACCAAACCTGAAGCCTTTAACATAGTTACGGTAGTGCCAGAGTGGTAACTCAGGTGAATCTGGTTGATTAATGTACGGGTTGTAGCGTAAAGCACCTTTACTTATCGAACCAAATTTGAGGGTTGATATTTTTTCGTCTGGTACGAATAATGAGATAGACAATGCTGTCCTTGTATTTTCATAATACTGAGCCGTTCCGTAGTCAGATGGTCGTGCTTTAAGTAGTATCAATGTCTTCATAGAAATTGAGTTTGATGTTTTTAATAATTAGAGAGGAGAATTAGATGGCTTGAACAAAATAGAAATTCTATATGTCTAACCATCTATGATTTGTAATGAGGTTAAGCGGTCTCTTCCTCAAATCCGCATCCACTAGTAATGCCAGACACAGCGTACCGTCGTGTAGCAACGCCATCAGCCGCAATTCTTATTGTGCCAAATGCTACGTAACGCTGCTTCTGATTTGAGCTATACCCAATTTCAAACCAACCCTCTTTTATGTGACTGATAAGAAGCTCTTTGAGTTCAGAAAGCTCGCAATCCTCGTATTCGCATCCCTCCATATTCTCCCAATCTTGCTCAGTCATCTCCTCAGCAGTCTTTGTATAGGTCGTGTCTGTCTCATCGCAATAACAATCTACAGTTGTTATCTTCTTCGGATAGACAGTTGGATATTGAGCAGCATATTCACTGTGATAAAGCCCACCTGCCGCTGCGTCGTAAATCCATTGCCCGCAACTCGTATCCCATTGGAATTGATTCAAAGCTCGCGCTAAAGCACACTCATCAACAATGCTGTCATCCGATTTAGTAAAAGTAAAAACACCGTATGTATCTGCCATAATTTTCTCCATTTAAAGTAGTTGACAGCACCGTTGCTGTCGATCGTGATCTTGAGGAAATATTTAGGCAGGATCGAGCGAGAACAGTTAGATTATTTTCACGATCACATTTTTAGCTAAAAACGAAAAAAGGATTTATTTTTTGCACGTGAGTTACTTTTTCGTATTCTTATAAAAAACGAAAATTGGCTCGAACTTACGCCACTTGCCATTGACGATACAAAAGTTCTTCGTAGACGGCTGACCTGTTTGCTTCTTAAGCTTCATTGCGGGGCTCAGTGCCAACACCATCTTAAGTTTTCCTTCGTAACGCATACCAAGCTCTTTGAGTATTTTTATCGTGTCCTCCTCAAGTGGATATTGCGTACTTCCAACGTTAATGTCGGCGATATTGAAAGCAAGGTAACGCTGTGGTTTGAGCCACTCAACACAGGTCTTCAACGTTGGTCTTAAAAAGTTATCACGCCAACTATCGTACTCTTTGAACTTAATTGAACTTTGAGTCGGCTCGTCACTGTAAATTTCAGCAGAAAAATAAGGTGGCGATGTGAATACAAAGTCTACTTTGCCTTTGTACTTTTTGAATTCACTATTTTTAGAGACATCTTCACTGCCGCTACAAATATAGGTTCCTTTGAACTTTTCTCCCCATTTCACGTGACTTTTGAACACTCGCTCTAAATACTCGTAACGAGAAATGCCAAGCTGTTTGATCCAGTTATCAGTGTTTGGGTCGGTGCCGATATAGTGAATGGGTCTGTCACGCAGACTGAGGGCACCAAGCAAACGACCGCCGAAGCCCATACTAGGATCGTAGATAACTATCTGTTCTTGCCCAATACATTTTTTCGTGTAGTGACGGTAGAGAAGTCGTGCGTTCGCTGAAGGAAAATTATTTGGTGCTATTCCTGCTCCAAGTTCTAAATGCCTAAAGACTTTCGGCAACACATACTGTGCTTCACTGCCTATCGGGTAAACACGAATTCGGTAGAGGCTATCAGGTTCGACCTTGTTGAGATTAACGCCATTTAGATGCTTTTTCTTAAGAAGCTTTCGATCGAAAAAGCTTTGAAGTTCTTTCGCACTGATACGTGGTGTGCGTCTTTCAATCTTTTCCTGTGGGTCGATCCAAAGACTGCGGCTTCCTTTTCCCGTCGCCTCCTCAGTCAATATCTCTTCGACTATTCTCTTAGCCTCTTTTCGTAAATCGCCTTTGAATGAAGTTGCTGGTCTGTATATTGGAGAGAACTCATAAAACCCATCCTCTCTTATACATTTCTTTAATACAGCAATGGTTTTTGATCTGGCAGACTTCTTTGCGAACAAGTCGTAGACACTTACTGCTTTGTCCTCACCGACCGTGTCTTTGGCTTTAAGAATATTTGGGAAAAAGCTGTTGGCAATACTTACACGTGCCGAATCAATAATACAGTCGAGTTGTCGTGTCTGTTCATCTTTGAACCACATAGCGTCTGTGTCTACGTTACAAATTCGCTCAAATTCTTTACCCATATCCTCAAGCTTGACGCCTGACTTTGGTGGCTGACCTTTCTCATCCCATTGCTTCGTTACGTAGTCGCATAGTTCATCTACCCACGTCTCAAATGCCTTTTCTGTACACGTAAATAGAGACTCAAATGTTCTGTTTACTTGTGAAGAAACAATTTCTTCATTCTTTGTGTAGTAATACGCCATAGTTAGACCTTTCGATCAAAGCGTGTTACTTCACTGAGTGCCTTTTGTGCTTGGGCTTTAATCTTTGGAATCGTGCTTCGACTTGCTAAATCTTTGAGTCGCTTTATCCCTCCTTTTACATCCTTCTTTTCAGTTACAAGTCTCACTTGCTCCCAAATATAGAGCTCCTTGTCCATACTCTTCAGTTCTGTGAATTGATTTGGAACTTTGTGCTCAATACACCAATTCTTGAGAACGGCTCTAGTAATGTCTTTTTGTCCGAGTAATTTTTGAATTGCTTTAATGTCTTTATAGTCATTGGGAAGACACGTCCGAAGGACAAGTTCGCCATTAATTACGATCTCACGCTTATGCTTCTGACTCTTATCTTTTTGTAGAAAGTGGGCAGCATCCTCAAGCATTCTCACCTGATCGAGTGTGATGTTTTTGAACTCTGATTCGGATTTCGCAATTTTTTCAAGTGCTTGTGCGTGTAAGTGCTCTCTGTGCCACTCAGCTAATGAGTTTTCACGTTTCGTCAGCGTAATCTCACCCTTATATTTTTCGAGCAATGCCGCTAACTCACGTTCAAAACTGTCTAGTTGATTTGGGGTGCTGATGCTAATCGTGCCAACCTCATACATCGTTGACCTTGTTTTACGTTTTACTGCTGCCTTATTAACTTTTGAAGTCTTTGGGGCAAATTCTCCAAGTACCTTCGCACTCTTCAGCGTGTAGTCAGGCGTTATCTCACCAGATTCAATCTGCTTGACGAGTTGCTTCTCATCGACCTTCGCTAAGTGGTAGAGGGTGTTGTAGCTGTTTGGCAGCTTTGGATAGTAGGCAGGGTTGCTAAGAACGGGATGTTCGGCAATTTTTACAAGAAATGCGGCTACAGTAGAGCTGAAGGGAAGCTCGGTCTCAAGTAGGGTGTAGCTGACACCAAGTGTTTCCTTCGCCTGCTTGATGAGCTTGCCCACCTCAATGACGCTTGCGACGCTCTTATGCCAAGCAGCCTCAATCTTTTGCCTCCAAGCGTTCAGTTCTTTCTCGCTGCTGATGACCTCTGTGCCCATCTCAAAACCCCGCATTTTTAGTTAAAAATGAAGACAGCCTTCAAAGTTCAATTTATACTGCGAAATAGAAAATTTGGCTATGGAAAGCCACTTTACGAGGAAAGCGGATGGCGGAAATTGTCTACATTCTGACCAATGAGGCTATGGAGGGACTAGTCAAAATTGGTCGTACAACCACAAGTGTTGAGCAGCGAATAAAGGAGCTCGACAACACTAGTGTGCCTCTGCCGTTCCAATGTTTTTATGCAGGCGAAGTCAAAGACTCTGCTTTTGTTGAGTCACATCTTCATCAAGCTTTTAGCGACAAGCGTGTAAGAGGAAACAGAGAGTTCTTCCGCATTGATCCCAACCAGGTCAAAGCGGCAATCCAAATCGCTGACCCAACTGATGTGACTCCCCGTATTGACATCGTTGTCGATGCCTCTGATGTTCAAGCGTTGAAAAAAGCCGCCGCAAATGAAGAACGCAGAAGTCGTTTGCGTTTTACTGAATTGGGAGTGCCAGTTGGTGCTGTTCTGACATTCACAAAGGATCCCGCCTACACCTGTACTGTCGTCTCAGATGGCAAAGTCAGTTTTGAATCGGAGGTACTTTCGCCAAGTGCTGCGGCTCTTAAGGTGGTTCGAAAATTAGGCTATCAGTGGGCAGCGGTTAGCGGAAGTGATTATTGGATGTATGAAGACGAGACGCTAACTGCTCGTCGTTTAAGACTTGAGGATGAGGAATAATGAGCTTGTTAGAGAAACTTCCTAAGATTGTTGAACAAGGACGTCGTACAGCTGAAGCTATATTGGAGAATTTAGAGAGTAAGCAACGAATATCTCTTCAAACAAGGGAGCTTGTAATCCCCTCCAAAGACGTCGCAATAAAAGATATCTTTTCAAACCAACAAAGTGCTTTTGTTGAAACATCTAACAGATTAATTTACGGCGATAACCTTCTGACGCTATCGGCATTACTTTCCAGCGATGGAAAAAATGACTCATTGCGTGAAAAAGTGGATTTAATTTATATCGATCCGCCCTTTGACTCAAAGGCAGACTACAGAACAAAGGTAAAGTTGCCGAGTGGTGATATAGAGCAAAAGCCAACAGTGATTGAGCAGTATGCTTATTCAGATACTTGGCGAGACGGTACTCAAAGTTATTTAGAGATGATCGCTCCACGCCTTTTCTTAATGAATGCTCTTCTTAGTCAAAATGGATCAATCCTTATTCATTTGGATTGGCACGTTGGACACTATGTAAAACTAATCGCAGATGAAGTGTTTGGTAAGGACAATTTTGTTAATGAAATTATTTGGAAAAGAACGTTCGCACACGGTGATACGGGGCAAGGTGCTTCGCACTTGGGGCGTGTACACGATACTCTATTTCTATATCGCAAATCAGATTCAGCTACATTTAACCAAACATACACTCCTTACGCACAAGATTACATAGAGAAACATTTCAGGTATGTCGAAGAGGGTACAGGTCGGAGATTTCAATCGGTCTCGCTCACAGGACCTGGCGGAGCAGCAAAAGGTAATCCCTATTACGAATTTTTAGGCGTTAAGCGATATTGGCAGTTTAGTGAAGCTAATATGAAAAAGCTATTCGATGAGGGAAAGATTTATCAAAGCAAGCCGAATGAAAGCGTACCTCGTAGAAAAATGTATTTAGATGAGAGCAAGGGAATACCGTTACAAGATATTTGGACAGACATTTCGCCAGTACAGGGGCAAGCTAAAGAGTACTTAGATTACGCAACTCAGAAGCCTGAGGCTTTGTTAGAGCGTTTGATCAAACTTTTAACAAACGAAGGTGATCTTGTTGCTGATTTTTTTGGTGGATCAGGCACGACCGCTGCTGTAGCTGAGAGGCTGAATCGCCGTTGGGTAGTAAGTGATTTAGGTAAGCCTTCGTGTATGGTGATGCGAAAGCGTTTGATTGATATGAACGCTCGTCCATTCCTCTATCAGGCGATCGGCGATTACCAAGTTGAAACTGTCAGAAGTACATTAGGTAAGCGGTTCGCAATGGGAGAGCTAGCCCGAATCGTAATTGAGTTATATGGAGCATTGCCGCTTCCACAAGATAGCAATCCAAATAAGGACAGAGGTTACATTGGGAAAACATTAGTTATTTGTGATTCGCCTAATAAAATCACAGGATTGCCAACTCTTAAAAAGGCACAAGCATTAAGAGACCAACTAATGGGTGGCTGGGACAAAGTCGTTGTACTTGGATGGAACTTTGCTTCCGATATCGGACATTCTGTGACCCAATTAGCAGACGGTAGATTAGAGGTTCTTGTCATACCACCTGACCTGATGGATCGACTGCGTAAGAAGGGTTCGTTTGATAAATTGAAGGACAGTATCCGTTTCTCAAGTCTCCAGTATCTGACAGTTAAAGAGCCAAAAGTAACAAAAGGCTCACAAGACACTATTGAGATCGAGTTAGAAAACTACGTTTTGTTGTCGCCTGAAGCTATTAATTTGGATGAAGCGAATCGCAAGGCTTTACAGAAGGTAATGAACAACGATCCGCTTTCGCTCATTGAGTATTGGGCAGTTGATACTAACTACGATGGTGAGTTGTTCAGATCAACTTGGCAAGATTACAGAGGCAATACCGATAAAGATGATGACGACTTACACGTTGTTAGGAAGTCAAAGTTGGTTGTTGATAGCGTAAGTGGAACGCGAAAAATCTGTGTGAGGGCAGTGGATGTCTTTGGCTTTGAGTCAGAAGTGATATTGGAGGTCTGATATGAAGCGTGACAATCTACCCCTCTCCGACGCACTAACAGTTAAAGTCAACGAGTTATGTATTGGACTAGAGACTGGTGTCGCAGACTTGTATGAAATGGTGACGGAGCCTACTGCGAATCTGCTTCGATACTGGTTCTTACAAGACTTTGTGGACCTGCGTGGCGGGTTGAATTTTCATATCGGTCAGAAGCAGGCGATCCTAAACACTATCTACGCACACGAAGTGATGGGCGTTACGTCGCTCAAGCAGCTTTATACAGAGATAGCACCTGACGCACTGACTAAGGACAACTTACTTACACATATCAGCAAAGAGAAGTACCAGCATCCTAAATACTGCCTAAAAATGGCAACAGGTACAGGTAAGACGTGGGTTCTACAGGCATTACTGATATGGCAGTTGGTAAACAAGATTGAAAATCCAACAGATCGTCGCTTTACAAAAAACTTCCTAATCGTAGCACCTGGTCTGATTGTCTATGACCGCTTACTTGATGCGTTAAAAGGTAAGGTTAAAGACGGGCTGCGAGACTTCGATACGTCTGACATTAAGACGTATAGCGAGCTTTTTATACCCGAAGAGTATCGAAACGCTGTTTATAGTTTTGTGACTAACAACACGTGCGAGAAACAAGAGATTGGACGTAAGTCGACGAGTAACGGTTTGATCGCTGTAACGAACTGGAACGCACTCATAACCGATGGCGAAGAGGGCGAAATTGAGGTTGACACGTTTGGTGCTGACATTGATCCAGTCGCAGTTGTGAAAGATCAACTTCCCATAGTTCCTAATACAACGGCAGGTAACAGCTTAGAAGTGTTAGACGCTCGTGTGAATAAAGGTGGAATTCTTCAGTATTTGATGAGCTTACCCGATCTGATGAACTTTAATGACGAGGCTCATCACATACACGAAGTTCGTAAAGACGGAGAGCTTACTGAGGTCGAGTGGCAGAAGAGTTTGATTGCTATCGCTGCGACGAAGGGTGAGAAATTTATACAGGTTGATTTCTCTGCCACTCCATACAATCAAATTGGAACAGGTGAGAAAGCGAGGAAGGCTTTTTTTCCTCACATCATCACAAACTTTGATCTGCAAGACGCAATTAAAAGTTGTCTTGTCAAAAGCATCGCACTTGATGTTCGACGAGAGGTTAACGAGTTAGAAGAGCTCGACTTTAAGGCTGAGCGTGATGATGAAGGCAATGTCCAACTCAGTGAGGGTCAAAGGAAAATGCTTCGTGCTGGTCTTACGAAGCTACGTCGATTAGAAGAGGCATTCAAAGAGGTCGATGAGTCTCGTAAGCCAAAAATGCTGGTCGTCTGTGAAGATACAAAGGTTACTAAAGTCGTCGTCGATTTCCTAATTGAAGAAGGATTGGAGACCGACGACGTATTAGGGATTGATAGTGGAAAAAAGGAGGAGCTCGGCGAGAAAGAATGGAAAGAGGTCAAAGAGCGACTTTTCAATGTAGACAAGCATCAAAAGCCACGTGTCATTGTTAGTGTTTTGATGTTGAGGGAAGGATTTGACGTAAACAATATCTGCGTCATCGTGCCTCTGCGTAGTTCACAAGCAAACATCTTGCTTGAGCAGATCGTTGGACGGGGTTTACGTTTAATGTGGCGTGGCGAGGAAGTTTACGCAGAGATGCGTCGTCAAAACAGGGAACTCTTTGATAAAGGGCAGGAGCCGAAAAACTTAATCGACGTGCTCAGTATTGTGGAGCATCCTCGCTACAGAGATTGGTACAAGCAAATGCTCGGTAATCTTGTCGGTGAAGTAACCGATGAGTCGACTTCTACTGCTAGTGGAGACCTCATAAACGTTGGACTCGTAGAAGACTATGAGACCTATGACTTTGAGATTCCAGTCATTCTGCGTGATGCTGAGGAACTGATTGAAGAGCAGGTAATTCAGCCACAGGATCTACAGCCGTATACACAAATGGGTATCGATGAGCTGAAGAAGATCGTTGGCAAAGGCGATAACTGGATCAGTACTGAGCTACAGAGTGAAACAATGTTTGGCAACTACAAGGTCAGCGGCTCTGTGCTGAATGTAGACGGCTATAACGACTATCTATCTCGTATTACGCACCGTATTAGTTACGCTCTATCGAATCCAGTTGAAAAGGGCGGACGGAAAAACGTTACTAAGCCCTTTATCGGTTTCGATACCGTAAAGCTCGCACAGTCAATTGACATCTATATTCGTCGTTACCTGTTTAAGACTGAGTTTGATCCTTTTGTTGATGAGAACTGGCGTGTACTGCTACTCACAGACGTTCTCTCACATATTGTCCGTGTCGCAGCTTTGGCGTTCGCTGAGAGCTTTGATAAGACATTTGAGGAGCAGGCACAGGTAGAAAAGCGTCGACTCAGTGACGTTAAGACGCTTACAGTTAGTCAGACCTCTTCGATTGAAACAATCAAAAGCATCTACGAGCGTCTTCCTTATCCGAAGCGTAGTGGTGGACTTGAGCTTAAATTTATGGAGTGGTGTAACAAGGACAGCTCCGTACAAGCCTACTGTAAGTTACACGAGTACAAGCACGATTTTCTATGGCTTCGCTATGTAAAAGAAGATGGGATGCTCGGTCGATATTCGCCCGACTTTATTGTGCGTTGTGGCTCAAATGTTTATTTGGTTGAGACAAAAGCACAGAGCGATGTTTCAAAGGCAAATGTACAAAGGAAACTAAAGGCTGCGACACTATACTGCGAGCGTATCAATAAGTTACCTGCCGAATTGAGGGGTAATGTTGAGTGGGCTTATGCGTTGCTCGGCGAGAGTATTGTTGAGCAGTACATAAAAGGTAGTGGCTCAGTCAGCGAATTACTCAATTACTCAAAAGTCAGGCAAGTTACACCGCAAGATCAGCATAAATTGATTTGAGGTTGACTGTGTCAAAGCCTGTTTACTACTTGACGGGTATGGGCGGTCGGCTTGTCGAAGGTTTAGGAGCAGCTCTTTTGAGTAGGCAAGTCCAGTTAGATGGACGAGAGCTATCAGGCGAATTCAGAAAGCTTGATTTTCAGAGCCAAGTTGGTCTTGTTGCTGCCGACCTTCGTGCTCGACATTGGACAGAAGAAAGTCTAGTAATTGCCAATTCGTTTGGGGCATATCTTTTCCTTCACGCTCAGTCTGAGTTGCCGCAGTATGTGGGGCGTGTAGTTCTCCTATCGCCTATCGTTGGCGAATTTGGTGATTCTGAGGCGATGATGAACTTCATTCCTCCACGTGCGAACAGACTATTTGATTTAGTTAGTGAAGGGCGATTCATTGTTCCTAATAGGCTAGAGATATACGTAGGGCAGGAAGATTGGCAGAGCAATCCAGCGAATGTTCATAGACTGTTTCAGCACACTGAAGCTACGATTACTGTTGTGCCCAATGCTGGTCATATGTTGCCAAAGGAGTTTGTAGGTAAACTGTTGGATAGACTGATTGTGTGATTGCGGTTGGAGTATGTACGCAGTTTTAGTTAAAAACAGAGTTGGTTGCTTACACACTTTACTACACACCAGTAAAGTTTAGCTTTAACATATTGATTTATAAAGACTTTCTTTGGTTAAATGCCCTCATAATCCTTTGGTCCCAGGTTCAAGTCCTGGTGTGCCCACCACTTTAAAAGCTACTCATTCGAGTAGCTTTTTTCATGTCTTTTTTCTGC
>Ga0214921_10006921_pt1 | contig 15296 bp, 11 predicted proteins | sample LL1505_MetaG_FD_177992 | JGI IMG/M metagenome (GOLD analysis project Ga0214921, IMG submission 177992) | Freshwater microbial communities from Lake Lanier, Atlanta, Georgia, United States - LL-1505 | ecosystem: Environmental > Aquatic > Freshwater > Lake | place: USA: Georgia | collected...
AAAATATGCCTCTGTGGTTATACCCCAAGGCCCCCACACCGAGACATCAACAAGACTGCGCTGGGGGCAACAGAAACCGTAGCATGGACAGGCCATGAGGATGGATTGAATGCGGTTACTCAATTGAAGGAACAGGGTTATTCCGTCTATGCTGTAGAACAGGTACACAACAGCACCTCATTGGAAAATTTCAGTTGCCGATCAGGAGAAAAAATAGCCCTTGTATTTGGGAATGAGGCCGAGGGTGTTAGTGAAGAACTGATTGCTGCATCAGACGGATGCATCGAAATCCCACAATTTGGCAGCAAGCATTCCTTCAACATCAGTGTGGCAGCGGGCATTGTTTTGTGGGAGCTTTTTAAAGCCCAGCCAGCAGACAATACGATTAAAGCATCATTTTGAGGGAAATTCAACCCATGACCATGAAAAAAATCAACAAGTACCTTTCGCTCATCAAGTTCTCCCATACCATTTTTGCCATGCCATTTGCACTGGTTGGTTTTTTCATGGGCGTTTTTTTTCTTGGGCGAAAAGTAGATACAGATAAAAAAGGCTGGGAGATAGTTTCCGGCTATTTTTCATCCCATCTTTTCATTTTCTTGTTCGTCATCCTTTGCATGGTATTTGCAAGAAGCGCTGCCATGGCCTTTAACAGGTACCTGGACAGGGAGTTTGATGCAAAAAATCCCCGCACAGCCATCCGTGAAATCCCTAGTGGGTTGATCAGCCCAGCCAGCGCCCTTCGCTTTACCATCCTTAATGCACTGCTTTTCATGGGGTCGGCATACATGATCAACAGCATTTGTTTTCTGCTCTCCCCTGTTGCCCTGCTGGTTATTTTGGGCTACAGTTACACAAAACGGTTTACAGCCCTTTGTCATATTGTTTTGGGTATTGGGCTTTCCCTGGCCCCCACAGGAGCTTTCATCGCAGTAACAGAAAGCATAGACCCATCCATTGTTTTTCTTTCACTGGCCGTCATTGGGTGGGTCAGTGGATTTGACATCATCTATGCGCTGCAAGATGATGCATTTGATAGCACAGAAGGGCTCTCATCCATTCCAGCCAAACTGGGCAGAAAAAATGCTTTGCTGGTTTCTCGCCTGCTGCATGCATCAACGATCCTGCTCCTGTTCAGCAGTGGGTATGTCTTTGGGTTGAATTGGATTTTTGCGACAGGAGCTGCAATTTTTTCTGCTTTGCTGATTTACCAGCAAAGCATTGTCAAAGTGGATGACCTGAGCAGGGTGAACATTGCCTTCATTACAGCCAATGGCATCGCCAGCATGGTATTTGCCTTGTTCACCACCACAGACCTGATTTTTTTAAACTAGTATATGGCAAGAATCTTAGCATTGGATTATGGCAACAAAAGAACCGGCATAGCGGTCACCGATCCCTTCAAGATGATTGCCACCGGTTTGACAACCGTTGACACCCAACAACTTTTTGAATTTTTAAAAGCCTATGTTGCCAAAGAACCTGTAGAAAGAATCCTGATTGGCGAACCCTATCAATTGGATGGAACGCCCACCCACTCCACAGAAGGAGCCAAGCATTGCATCAGAAGATTGAAAAACAGTTTCCCTGGGATCCCTATAGAAACAGTTGATGAGAGCCATTCCTCCAAGATGGCTTCAAGGGCGATGGTAGAAATGGGCATGAAGAAAAAAAACCGCCAGAAAAAAGGAATAATTGATGAGATTGCGGCATGCCTCTTGCTGCAGGAGTACCTTGAAAGAAGTGAAGGATAGATCCTTTTGCCTGACTATTTTTTTGGCAGCATCATTTTATAACCGGATTTTACCCTGCCAGCACTGATATCATCCAATTTTTTCTTGAGCAATTTTCTGCTGATCAATGAAATCCTGTCGATGAAAAGCTTTCCATCGATATGATCGTATTCATGCAGGATAACGCGTGCATTGAGCCCTTTGAATGTTTCTGTTTTTTGAACAAAATTTTCGTCACAGTACTGGATGGTGACCGTACTCTCACGACTGACCTCCTCCCTGAAACCTGGTAAACTCAAACATCCCTCATCGCAAGACCATGGTGTACCATTCAAGGCCACAATATGGGCATTGATGAAAATGGCTTTCCGACCTGTTTCGCCATCAAATTGCTTTCGCTCTTCTTCATCATTGTTGTTGTAAACCTGCTCGGTATCAAAAACAAACAACCGGATAGGCCTGTTGACCTGTGGAGCAGCCAAGCCCATGCCATGGGCGTTGTACATGGTTTCCCACATGTCATCCAGCAATTTTTTCAGTTCAGGATAATCAGGGGTGATGTCAGTGCAAAGCTGACGCAGTACAGGATGCCCGTATGCTACTATGGGGAGAATCATGCTGCAAATATAATAAAGTACTAGCCGTTATAGAGCAGGTCATAATACTCTGCTGCCATCCTGTTAGAATCGAATTTGAAGCGAACGTCTTTCATGCCGTTTTGTACAATCTGGCGCCAGGTATGCGGCGCATCATAATACAAAGGCAAAACCTCCTCTTTCAGGATCCTGTACATTTCATCGAGGTCGTACTGGTCCTGGTCTTGCACATGCATGTTTTCATAGTCCTGGGGAGGCACCACAAAACCATTGTTTCCATGGTTGACGAATTCAACAATCCATCCGTCATTGGTGGATACATTCACGGAACCATTCATGGCCGCAGTCATACCGCTTGTGCCAGATGCCTCACGCGGTACACGGGGATTGTTCAGCCAAACGTCTGAAGCTTGCTTGAGGCGCTTGCTCAACCCCAGTTCATAGCCTGTACAAACGGCCATATTATGATATCCCTTGCTCAAATGAACAAGGTGATTGAATTCTGTGATGGCCGGATAGTCTACCGGATAAGGCTTCCCGGCCCAGATGATTTGCACGGGATATTTGGCATTGTTCAGTAATTCCTCAAATCTTTCCCTGTCGCGGGTAAGCAGGTCTGCGCGCTTATAGCCGGCAAAGCGGCGGGCCCACACAATAGTGAACACATCAGGATCCATCAATTTTCCAGTCTGATCAGCAACCAAATCAAAGGCCCTTTTCTTCAGGAATCTTTTCCTGTCAATAAAGCGCTCATCATTGTGTTCATCCATGGAGAAATACAATTGCTTGTCTGCCCAATAGCGCCAGTTTTGAGAATTGGTGATATGGATGATTGGGCAAACCCCTTCATATTTGTTCCACATTTTTCTGCTCACATGACCATGCAATTCAGAAACGGCGTTGGAAAGACGGGCAAACCGCAATGCCACCAGGGAGTGGTTGAACTGATCGTCCTCCAACCCTGTTATTTCCCTGACCTTTTCAAGAGACATGCCACAGAAATAAGACATTTTGTAGCAGAGGAAAATATCATGTTTCTCGTTGCCGGCCTCTTCAGGCGTATGTGTGGTGAAAACCAACTGCTTTTTTAACGCAGCCAGGTTTCCTCCATTTTTATTGAGGAGATAAAACGCCGCAGAGATGGCATGTGCCTCATTGACGTGATAGACATCGGGGTTGAAACCCAACTCATCCACCAGTTTGGCACCACCCACACCCAACAAAATGAACTGGGCCACCTTGGTGGCAACATTGGCGTCATATAGCCTGTGGGTAATGGTTTGCGAGACATAATCATTTTCCGGACAATCAGTGCTCAGCAAGAAAAGCGGAGCCGATTTGAATGTTTCAGGATTCAGGTAAAGTACTTTCACCCAAACAGGTGCATCATGGATCATGATCTGAAACTTGATGCCAGTGTCTTCCAGAAAATTATAGATTTTTTCATTCCATTGCACCTGCAAGGTTTGGTCTTGGTTCCTTGCCTGATCGTAGTAGCCGTATTTCCAAAGGATTCCAATGCCGATCAGGTTTTGGCGCAGTTCGTATGCACTTCTCAGGTGAGATCCTGAAAGAAATCCCAATCCTCCGCTGTATATCTTCAAAGGCTGGTGAATGGCAAACTCCATGGAGAAATATGCAGCCTTTTTTTCGTATCGTGAATCTATTGAATAGGGTAACTTGAAATGCTTGAAATTTGACATGCCTTGGCTGATTAATGAGCGCGCAAGATACCCCGATTTTCTGGAAAGAAAAAAGTAATATGTATTTTGTACACAATTATTTATACCTTTCCAAACCAGGCCTTTTTTTTGATATGAAACATTGAATATCAGCCAATTGGTGAAATATTTGAAAAAGATTTAGGATGTACTTATATTGGTTTCAATTCAAGCTTATGCAAAGATTAACAATCTGTACGCTTCTACTTTTTTTAATGCTCTCCTGCGGAAAAAAGACCAAAGACATCAATACTGATGAGGCAATTGAGAGCACTGACTTCATTGAAGCCTTTTCGCTGCGTGAGCTGCCTGTCATTTTTCAACAAAAAGACCTGAAAAAAATAGAATCTGATAGTTTTTTCATTAAAAATAACGTTGTTTCAAAATTCCTGCCAGATAGTATTTTCAAGGCTGAATTTCCAAGCACAAAGAATGTTCGATTTCATAGAAAAGGAAGGTACAAGGCAGAGGAATCGGGAGAAACCTACCTTTTCCTTTCAGCAGAAAAAAAGGATAAAAAGAACATTTATATCATTTGCTTTGATGCCAGCAATACATTCAAGGCGGCAATGCCCCTGATTGAAAAAAACAACAATCCATCCATCACTACAGAGGGAGGAATCGACAAAAGGCTTACTGTGATCAAAACCAAGAATATACAGTCAAAAGACGGCAAAGCCTACTACAACAAGAGTGCCTATGTTTACAATACGGAGGGCCTGTTTACCCTGATTCTTACAGAAAGCAATGAGCCTGTTGAAGAAAAAACCGTGTACAACCCCATTGATACCTTGCCAAGAAAGGACCCTTTGAGTGGAAACTATAAACAGGACAAGAAAAATTTTGTTTCCGTTCGTGATGGCGGAAAGCCCGGCAAACTGCTGTTTTTCATCAACATTGAAAAACCAGGCAATGGCTGCGATGGCAGTTTAAGGGGCGACATGACGCAGGTCAAACCCCGGGTTTATCAGTACAACAAGGCAGATGACCATTGCCTCCTGGAGTTCAATTTCAATGGAAAAACGTTGCAGGTCAGGGAATTGGAAGCCTGTGGCAATCACCGTGGCGTCAGGTGTTCCTTTGATGGTCGGTTTAAAAAATAATGGTTAGTCCAGTATCACACCAGTGAGAATGTCTTCGAGGTTTTCTCTTCTGCGAATCAGTTTCATTGCATTGTTGGATACCAGCACTTCAGCCGGACGGCACCGGGAATTGAAGCGTGAGCTCATTTCAAAGCCATAAGCCCCTGCATTGTTGAACAGGATGATATCATTGGGCCTCACTTCATTGAGTTCCCTGTCCCAGGCAAACGTGTCGGTCTCGCAGATATTTCCTACAATGTTGTAGGTCTTGATCTCCCCTTCGGGATGGGATATGTTTGTGATCTTGTGGTAGGCGTCGTAGAACATCGGGCGGATGAGGTGATTGAACCCACTGTTCACGCCAACAAAAGTTCTTGAAGGGCCTTGTTTGATGATGTTGGCGCGAACCAGAAAATAGCCGGATTGGCTGACCAGGTATTTTCCCGGCTCGAACCAAACCTGAAATTTCTTTCCGGTTGTTTTTTCAAAATGGTCAAAACTGTTGGCCAATCGCTCACCCAGTGCCTCCATATCGGTTCCAACCTCATCAGGTTTGTAAGGAACCTTGAAACCTCCGCCCAAATCAATGATGGTCAGGTCTGGAAAATACTGGGTCATTTCAAGCACCAACTCCAACCCTTTCACAAATACTTCCAGGTCTTTGATTTCACTACCGGTATGGATGTGCAGGCCTTTTACCGAAACCTTGGTGCGGTGCATCACATCCCTGATCAGCTGTACCTGATCAATGGAAATTCCAAATTTGGAATCAACATGACCCGTAGAAATCTTGAGGTTTCCACCCGCCATGATGTGCGGATTCAGGCGGATGATGACAGGATAAGCATCACCAAAATGATTTCCAAATTCCTCCAACAGGGAAAGGTTGTCAATATTGATGTTGACCTTCAGGGCTGTTGCCTCCAGGTATTCATCAAAGGCCACACTGTTGGGTGTAAAAATGATGCGGTCTGCAGTAAAGCCCGCCTTGAGGGCCAGCTGCACTTCGTTGATGCTGACGCAATCAATCCCAGAACCCTGTTGTTCAAGGATTTTGAGAATGTTGATATTGGTCAGGGCCTTGCAGGCATAGAATATTTGTACATCCGATCTGCGAAATGCATTTTTGAGGGATGCATATTGAAACTTGATTTGCTCCTCGTCATACACATACAGCGGGGTACCGAATTCGGCTGCAGCGGTGAGGAGTGTAGCGTTGGGAAGCATATATTTGAAGGGTTGAAAAATTTTAAGGGGTTGAAGTAGTTGAAGGGGTTAAAGAGAGTAATCAACATCTTAAACCGCTTCAACAGCTGAAGGCGACTTCAACCGCTTCAACTATTCTCATCATCCTCTGCTGGAGGAAGATTAAAAGATGTGTCTTCTTCTGGCAATGCGGAAGATGATTCATTATCTATAGCAATAGCATCTGAAGTTATTTCAGTCGTTGCATCGGTCTCAAAATGTTCTGCATTGACAAGGGTTGGGGCAATCATTTGTTCTGCCAGTACTTCACTGATTTTGGGGAGTTCCTCGGAAGAATTGATGCCAAAATAATCCATGAAATGGCGGGATGTGCTGTAAATAAGCGGTTTGCCCACCATGGTTTCGTTACGCCCGGAGATGATGACCAACTCCTTTTCAAGCAGCTTTTGTATGGAATAGTCGCAGTTGACACCACGGATGGCTTCAATTTCTGATTTGGTAATGGGCTGCTTGTAGGCAATGATTGCCAATGTTTCCAATGCTGCGGTGGATAGGCGTTTCAGGAACTTGTCTCCATTGAGCTGAGCGATGGTCTGGTGGTATTCCCTTTTGGTCAGGAACTGCCAACCCCCTCCACTCTCACGCAACTCAAAAGGGAAAAAATCAGAGTTGTACTTTTCCTTTACCCCTTCAATCGAAGTCTCCACCTGATCAATCACAACCTTGTCATCCATGAACCCAAAGGCACTGTTGACCAGTTCGGTGATCTCAATGGCAGTGAGGGGCTTCTCACTGGCAAAGATCAAGGCTTCAATGTGTGTAATCAGGTTGGCTATTTCCATTGCGCTAAATAATGCTGTGCTGGCTTTTGGCCGGGTTTATGGGCGATAAAAGTAATGCAAAAACCTGATTTTATCCCTGCAAAGCCGCTGCACCACTTACGATTTCTGTAAGTTCTGTCGTGATGGCCGCCTGACGGGCACGGTTATAGGAGATTTTCAGTGATTTGAGCAGTTCATTCGCGTTTTCAGAGGCCTTGTCCATCGCCGTCATCCGGGCACCATGTTCTGAAGCATTGCCATCCAAAACAGCCTTGAACAGCTGGGTATTCAGTATTTTGGGCATCAGTTCAGCAATCAACAAGTCTTTATCGGGTTCAAAAATAAAATCAGATTTCTTGGAGCTTCCTTCTTTGACGTGCTCATTCTTGGGAATGGGCAAAAAAACTTCGGAGGCAAACCGTTGTGTAGCCGCATTTTTGAATTCACTGTACACAATTTCAATGGCATCAAACTCTTTCTGCTTGAAAGCCTGTACTGCAGCCTGTGCACAGGCCTGTACGGTTTCAAAAGAAAGTTTAAGGAAGGTATCCTTGAAACGAACATCAACAGTATATCCACGCTTCTGGAAAAACTCAGCCCCTTTCTTGCCTATGGCCCAGATGGTAATGTTTCCAGCGGCATGCACAGCGGCATATTTTTCAGCGATGGTAGCAATGGCCATCTTTTGGATGTTTGCATTGTAGGCCCCACAAAGACCACGATCGCTGGTTACAACAATCATCAGTACTTTCTTCACCTGCCTTTCTTCAGCCAACGCGATGCTGTTACCACCATCGGAATTGCTCACGATATTGCTGAGCATTTCCTGGAGCTTTGAAGCATAAGGGCGCATTTGGATGATGGCATCCTGGGCGCGGCGCAACTTGGCGGCACTCACCATTTTCATTGCTTTTGTGATCTGCTGGGTAGACTGTACCGATTTGATGCGGTTTCTTACTTCTTTTAACTGGCCTGCCATGGAAGGTTCAAATTTTGTGCAAAGTTATGAAAAGGTTTTCAATGTTGAACCGAGAGTTCGGGTTGAACTGCTTTCAAGGTAAAAAGGGGCACAACTAAACTTGGCCAATTTGATGGGGAAAACTATTGAAAACGAAGCGCCTCAACCAAATGGAGGGCCACGTTGTATTTTTCTGCAATAACTTCAGCCGTAAGGCCGGCCCTGAGGTCTTCCACTATGGACATTATGTTATTATAGGCCTGTTCTGCTCCTTCTGCTAAACCCTCTGTTTTACCTTCTGCTTTGCCTTCTGCTAAACCCTCTGTTTTACCTTCCGCTAACCCTTTGGCTTTACCCTCGCGAATACCCCGCTCCCAAGCATCATCCATGATGGTATTGTACAGCCGAACGGAGTCAATGTATTGGTCATAGGCCCGCATCTGGCCTGGGGTAAAATTGGTGGTGTCCAATATTTCAATGGCTTTTCGCTGGTAGGGCATTTGTTCCAATTCCTGTTTTTCCATGGCCAGATAATATTCAGGGTTGATAAAATATTGAATCCACCTGTCTAAGGGTTTCTGCATGTCTAAATTACGCAATTCCCTGCATTTGGCCAGTTCCAGCACCACTATTTGGAAGCCCGTTGCCCGCTCTTTGGCATCGTGGTGGTTGATGACTGAGTAGGTTTGCACGCAGTGTTCATTGGTCTTAACGAGAATATCATCCATGATGCTGATGGCATAGACCGGTTGAATTTTAACATAGCGGTCGCCCCGTTCCAACTGTGAGGAGAACACCTTGGCGGCATTGAACAACAGCCGCTCCAGGAAATAAGCATGATGGGCTATCTGCATCTCCACAATAAAATGACGCCCTGCATGGTCTGTACAACGCACGTCAACAATGGTGTTTTTACCTGTTCCCTGCTCGGACAAAAGTTCATTTTGCAGGTATTCAATGGAAACAACGGAATCGGGAAGTTCCAGCAAAGCATTGATCAGGTTGATCAACAAATCATCACATTCCCCGAAAACTTTTTTAAACGTAAGATCAGCTAACGGCCTCAGTATCATACACTCCAATTTCCGCTAAGGTAAATGGCATGCAATGTGCAGAAAGGAGGGAAACACGTGATATTGCTGAGATTTTTCCCGTTCAAAACGTTGAAGCGGTTGAAGGGGTTGAAGTGGTTTAAGATTTGTATTTCTTCAACTCCTTCAACCCCTTCAACAAAAAAGCCCCCGCCGTTAGGCGAGAGCTTTTCATCCTCTAGAATTTTTCTATGATTCTATTGGCTGTTGGCAGAAGGTAAAAACCACCCGCCGCTTATCTTTGAACGACAATCCTTTGGATGGACTGTTCTCCAGTTTCAGGATACATGAGCTTGATGCTGTAGATGCCAGACTGGAGGATGCCCATTGTATAGTTTGCATCGGTAATGTTGAATGCCTGACTGACAATTTTGCCAGACTGATCAATTACCTGGATGTTCATTTTCTTTCCATCGGCGGTTCTGCTGATGTTCACCACGCCATTGCTTGGGTTCGGGAATACCATGGAAACAGATTGGCCATTGAGCCTTACTGCACGGATGTCACTGTAGGTCAACTTGCCATCAAGGTCTTCCTGCACAAGGCGGTAGAAGGATGAGGCACCCAATTTGGGAGCATTGTCAATGAAGTAATAGGTCAACACGGATTGAGAATTGCCATCTTTTGCTTTGGTAGCCACAAATCCGATCTGCTCAAACTTGCCGGTTTCAGTGGTTGTCTGGCGCTCTATCCTGAAACCCTTGTTCACCTGTTCAGATGAAGTTGCCCAACCAAGGGATACTTTGTTGTCTGGAGTTGGCTTTGCGGTGAATGAGGTGAGGGTAACAGGGAGGGCTGCAGATGAAATTGAACCCATTGTAAAGGGGCTGAAGCTGCTGACACCATTTACAGTGATAGTTTTGGAGGCGAAACTCGCTGGGCCAGAAGCTCCGGATAAATTTTCCCATCTTTCATTTCCAGTTGTACCAGTTAAATGAGCTAACCGTAAACTCACATAAGTAGTAGATGTTGCAGGATAAAGAGAAGGGCTCCAATCTAAAGTAACATTTGCAGTCATTACAGGTGTTAGCTGTGAGGGAGTAAGGTTCCAATATTCAAAATCAGAAACACCCGCCAAAGTGTTACTACCTGGAGTCTCGGTTTTGAAATAAGGACTGACAGCCAAACTTATTGCATTGGTAGCTTCATAATATTTGGCAGTGAATGAAGTTGAAGCACTTGCGGCACCACCTTGACCAGCAATTACTATGGGCCTGTATGTATTGACTCCGTTTACCAAACCTCCAACAGGAAATGTAAAATCAGTATTTCCAATTTTTTCTACAAATCCTTTGATGAAAGAAGATTTATCCGCATTAACACTAACAGATGAACCGGCGTTGAATATTACTTTTTTTAAAACAGCAGTAACATTGATAATACCAGAGGTTAAAGTCATGGTTCCACTGATGGTAATGTTGTCAGGTACTGATTTAACACCTGCACCATTGATGGTTAAGTTATTGAAAGTAGTTAACCCTGAAATTGTTTGAGCAGCACCAGTAAGGGTAACAGTTCCACTATTGTGAGTGAAGGTTCCATTGTTTGTAAAATTGCCGGTGACAGTCAATGTTGATGAAGTGGAGGTTAAAGTAGCTCCTGAGCCAATGACCAAATCTGTTGTGGAGACAGCACCTGAACCTAGATTTAATGATGAGCTTGCTGCAACAGTAAGAGGCTGAGAGCCACTGATACCAGCACTTCCAAATGTAATATTTCCTCCTATGGTACTTCCTGATGCTAAAGTGATTGCTCCATTGTAAGTTGTTGCAGCACCGCTATTCATCAATGCCCCACCACTGGATACACCCGTTCCATTTAAGGTTAGTGCTTCTGCAGTTACTAATGTAAAACCACCCAAATCCAATGCAGCACCAGTAGCTGATACTATGGTACCTGATCCAACTGTTCCAAGTGGTGTATTTGTACCACTACCAGTAGCTCCCAACTTCAAAATACCCTCACTGATTGTCGTTAAGCCTGTATAGGTATTCGCACCAGATATGGTCCACCTTCCAGCATCTTGTTTCGTTAGTGTTCCTGTTGTTGTTCCTAAAATACTTGTTAATGTTCCTCCCTGTGCACCACCCAAGGTTAAGCCAAATGTTGCACCTGATATCGTTCCTGCATTACTTATTGTAATAGTTCCTGTTCCGCCAATAATACTGCTTGCACTTCCTAAAGTTAGCAAACCAGCATAAGTTGCTCCTGTTGCATTGCTATTGACTATTGCTCCGCCACTTGATATTCCAGTTCCATTCACAGTTAACACTTCGGCAGAAGCATAATTTATACCATTCAAATCCAAAACAGCTCCTGAAGTAATTGAAGTTCCAGATGCAGTTGTGCCCAATGCTGCGGTATTATTAAGCATTAGAGTACCGGCACTGATTGTTGTTAAGCCTGTATAGGTATTCGCACCAGATAAGGTCCACGTTCCAGCATCTTGCTTCGTAAGTGTTCCACTTGTAGTCCCTAAAATACTTGTTAATGTTCCTCCCTGTGCACCACCCAAGGTTAAGCCAAATGTTGCACCTGATATCGTTCCTGCATTACTTATTGTAATAGTTCCCGTTCCTCCAATAATACTGCTTGCACTTCCTAAAGTTAGCAAACCACTGTATGTTGCTGCAGCACCGCTATTCATCAATGCTCCACCGCTGGATACTCCCGTTCCGTTCAAAGTAAGCGCCTCTGCAGTTCCTAATGTAAAACCACCCAAATCCAATGCAGCACCGTTGGTTACTGATGTACCTGCACCAGTTGTTCCAAGTGGTGTATTTGTAGCATCCCCAGTAGCTCCTAGTTTTAATATTCCTGCACTGATTGTTGTTAAGCCTGTATAGGTACTTAAACCTGATACTGTCAATGTTCCTGTGCCAGCCTTAGTTAATCCAACACTAGTCGCAGAACCATTTTGAATAACACCCGAAAAGGTAGTACTGTTATTGTCACCACCAGCAGTAATAACTGGTGTCCCGGCTGCAGAACTTGTAACAGTACCGCCTCCAGCTAATGACCCTATGGTTTCACTGAAACTAGCCAAATCTAATGTTCCTGTAACTGTAATAGCAGATCCATCAGCAATCACACCGCTTGCCCCCAACTTCAATTTTCCTGCACTGATTGTTGTTGCTCCAGCATATGTGTTTGCACCAGATAATGTCCAGGTACCCGCGTCTTGCTTCGTGACGGTTCCTGCAACTGTACCAATGATACTTGTAATACTTCCTCCCTGTGCACCGCCCAAGGTCAATCCAAACCCAGAACCAGTGATGGTTCCAACATTACTGAGTGCAATAGTACCTGTGCCACCAATAATACTACTGGCAGACCCAAGGGTGACCAACCCACTGTATGTAGCTGCAGCACCGCTATTCATCAATGATCCACCACTGGATACACCTGTTCCGTTCAAAGTAAGCGCCTCTGCAGTTCCTAATGTAAAACCACCCAAATCCAATGCAGCACCAGTAGCTGACACTACGGTACCTGCCCCAGTTGTCCCAAGTGGTGTATTTGCAGCACCCCCAGTAGCTCCCAACTTCAAAATACCCGCACTGATTGTCGTTAAGCCTGTATAGGTATTAGCCCCTGATAAAACTAAAGTACCTGCACCAAATTTTGTTAATGCGCCAGCAGTTCCCCCTCCTCCACTACCTCCTGTGCCAGGGGTTGAAGTTATTACTCCTGATATACCTGCATTTGTTCCGGTCTCACCAGTATTTATTGTTGTGATATTTATAGCACCTGAATTACCATTTGTTCCATTACCTGTGCCATTACCACCGTTTGCAGTAATATTACTACAAACAATTCCACCTGAAGAACCATTGCTAATCATTGTAACTGAACCTGCATTACCTCCAGCACTATTGTTTTTATTTGCACTTGTACCCGAAGTTGTAATATCTAAGGATATATTTAAAGAACCTCCTGCAGTAATACTTACATCTCCACCTTTTGCTCCAGGGCCAGTACTTCCTCCTGCACTTGATGGAGTACCTGCAGTTGTAGTTATTGCCGAACCAATACTAATATCAGAAAAAGCTGAAAGAGTTAGATTATTACCCGGAAGACCTCCATTGGCTACCAGAAGTGCTGGCGTCAAACTAATTCCGGCAGATGTAGTGATTGACCCACCGGTTGAAGTAATTGATAAGGTATAAGCTGTTACGGAAGTAGAAGCAGAATTGGAAATTGCAGCAGATAAAGTGATATTCCCACCAACAGATATTGTAACATTACCAGTGGCAAGCCTAGTATTAATCTCAGTATTAATAATAGAAACAGGATTTGCTGCGTTGGTTACAGTAAAGACATGTGGTGCACTTGCACTCCAAGTTCCGTTTGAGGTCGCGCTTGTACTTATTGTTAATGTTTGTGCTGAAGTAAAAAAAACAGCAATAAAGAAAAAAGATAGAAGAAAAAACAACTCTTTCGTTCTAGTTCCAAAAGTGCATAAAAAAGTTTTCATGATTAAAAGCGTTAGGAGGGATGAAAAGTATTGGCTGTTCAGTAGGATGAATGATGAAACACAAATTCAATCGGTTTCAACAATTGCAGGATTGGAGGAAATTCGGTAGGAGGAGGATTTGATTCCGTATTTATACTTAAGTTGGCTAAGTAGTCGGTAGTAGGAATGGGTGTAAAATTAAATTGCAGTTTTTGTTAATGCAAGTTTTTTTTAAAAAACATTAAAAATAAAAGACATATTTACAATAAATTGATTTTCATCATTTTATATAAATTTAATGGGCCGCCACGCATTATTTGTCACAAAAATTACAGGTCTATGACCACATTTACCCACTCCGGGTCAAACCTGGCATTGAATTTCTTGTAAAAATGGATGGCAGGCGCATTCCAATCCAGCACCTGCCAGGTGATGCGTTTGAAGCCTTTTTCCTTTGCCTCTTCCATCAGCCTTTCCATCAACATCTTGCCCATGCCCTTACCCCGCATGGATTCGGTTACCAGGATGTCTTCCAAGTACATCACCTGGCCTTTCCAGGTTGAGTAGCGGATATAGTAAAGGGCAAAGGCGATTATTTGCGTTGAAGGGGTTGAGGGGGTTGAAGAAACAGCATCATTCACTTCAATCTCTTCAACTCCTTCAACTTCTTCAACTACGAATGCCCACCATACCGGATTGGCACCAAATCCACTTTCTTCAAAATGCCTGGGGTCTACGGTAACTTCTTCCGGTGCCTTCTCATACTCCGCGAGTTCTTGGATGAGCTGCATCATCCCAGGGCAATCTTCTATGGTGGCTTTTCTGATCTTCATCTTATATTATGAATATGCAAATTAATGATTGAATTGGCTTTTACAATGGCCTGATCAAATCCTCGGGTTTGTGGATGAAAATACTTTCTTACAGGAGTATAAACACCTTTATGAAGCTTTCGACTGAGCTGACATTTGCATTAAAAATGAAGATCATTGACACAAAATCCGATCTGGGCTTCAAAAAGGTTTTTGGAGAAAAACCGCATCTGCTCATCAGTTTACTGAACAATTTCCTGCCACTACCCCATCCTATCGTATCCGTGGAATATATGAACCCAGAAATGGTTCCCGACAGAAAGAACGGCAAAAATTCTATTGTGGATGTGAGGTGCACAGACAACCATGGCCAGCATTTCATTGTGGAAATGCAGGTTGGCAAGCAAGGTGGATTTTTGAAAAGGGTATTGCTTAATTTGGCCAAAGTCTATTCAAGACAGCTCAAAAAGGAGGATCAGTTCCACATGGCACAACCCGTCTATTCGCTCAACCTCCTGGATCACAAACTTAAACAGAGCAAAACCACCTGGTACCATCATTATGCAATGACGAACAGGTCTGTTCATGAAGACTTCTTTGAAGATCTTCAAATCGTCTTGATTGAACTGCCCAAATGGAGAAAATTAAATACTTTTGACTTAGAGAAACCCCAAGATCGTTGGCTTATGTACTTTTCAGACCCAAATATGTTCAGTATTCTTTCCAAGGAAGAAAGGGAGCGCTTCAATGAAATCAGTGAAGCCATCGAAGTATTGGAAACAAAAAACTTCACTCCAGAGCAGATCAGAGGATATGAGCT
>Ga0214921_10006922_pt1 | contig 15296 bp, 12 predicted proteins | sample LL1505_MetaG_FD_177992 | JGI IMG/M metagenome (GOLD analysis project Ga0214921, IMG submission 177992) | Freshwater microbial communities from Lake Lanier, Atlanta, Georgia, United States - LL-1505 | ecosystem: Environmental > Aquatic > Freshwater > Lake | place: USA: Georgia | collected...
TCAAACGATGCTTCTTCTTTTAGTTGTCCATTTTCGTAATAGTATTTCCATATACCAACTTCTTTATCATTTTTGAAATTGCCTGTTTTATTAATGGTTCCGTTACTAAACCATTCAGTGTATGTACTATCTTGAAAGTTGTTTTTAAAAAAGCCAATACTTTGTAGTTGTTTGTTTTCGTAGTAATACTTCCATACTCCTGTCTTTTTGCCACGCTTGTAATGCTCTTCACTTTTGGGATTAGCATTTTCAAAATAACTCATCAAAATACTATCGGGCTTATTGTAGTAGTAGTATGTTAGTAGCGATGTTTTTCCATCAGGATGATAATATTGGAACAAACCATTTTTGTTGCCTCTATAATAATGTTCAACACCTTTGATGTTGCCTGTTTCATAATACTGTTTCCACTCGCCATTTTCTTTGGCAAGTTCATATATACATTCCCTAGCAACTTTCCCGTTTGGATAATAATAGACAGATGAGCCATGTTGAACTCCATCTTTAAAATTCTCTTCACTTTTCTTTACTCCGTTTTTATAATTATCGATGCGGGGCTGTGCGATAGACAAATGAAAAAAGGTAAAAACAAATGTTATAGTGCTCAATAAAAACTTCATACAATGACTATTAAAATGAGTTGTAGTTTTGCGAAGTGGTGGCATTATTAGCTAAGCACTGTCGGCTGTTGGCGAAGTTATGAATGAAAACGAAAGTTCCAAATTTGCACTTAACAAACTGTTGGTATTTAGTAAAAAGATGTAATTAAAAACACATCCAAACTTTAATAATAAAACTTCCGCTTGTTACATAGAAAGAGATTCTCCTTAAAACGGTATCAATGTAAATCCTAATGAAAATGGTTGAACTGCCAATGTTTTATTCCCTTTAAATGCAGTTGATAAATTATAGTTGGCAAACACATTTACTTTTCCATATCCTATGCGTGTAGTAAGTCCGTACTGAAAATCGTTTACATTGAAAGATTGTTTGAATAAATTTTTGATGCTTACATTCGCAATTTCATATTTCTGTACCAATTTAGCTGTACCTAATTTGTAGCCTAAAAATGCACCTACTGCAATATGAAATGATTTTGCAGGATTGTTGCTTGTATTAAATTCTAACATTAATGGCAATGTTAAATAAGTCATACGTAATAGGTTTTTTGTGTAGTCAATCTTTGTATCGATAGCAAAAACAGAATCGGTGTTTGATTGCAATTGAGCAGAACGAATAAATGCGTAGCGGTTGAATTGCAAGCCTAAGCCTGTAGTTATGGCCACATATTCTTTGTAAATTTTATAGTGTTTTTCTATTGGGTTTAGGTTTATCATAATTGATTTGCCATAGTTCAAATCTAAGTATCCGTAGCGTGCAGGCATTGCTGTTCCGCCTGATGGATTTAAGTATCCATTAACGCCAACTTCTATACCTTGCCAAATATCTTTTACTTTTTTCTCATCTTTTTTAATGATAATTTTCTTCTCAATTTTTTTGTCAGGATCAGGGTATTCATTTGATTCTACTTTGTCATCATCACCATCTTTGTCTTTACCAATAATGATGATTTTCCTTTTGCCAATTTGTATGCGTGTGGTATCGTCATTGTTTCCACCAATTGTAAAATCCATACTAACTTCTTTTCCATCATGCGGTGTAATGCTTCCTGCGCCTGTTTGAGTTACACGCACGTTTGTTGGATTGCCTTTAAACTTTACAGAACCAGAGCCTGAGCAATTGCCCGAAAGCTCTTTTATGACATTTACTTTTGCATAGCCTGCGCCGCTAACATCCACATTAACTTTGTTGCACAAAAAATCGTTTGCATCTAAATTACCAGCACCCGAAATATTTACTTGCATTTCTTTTGCGCTGCCTTCTAGTTTTACATCGCCAGCACCAGCAATGTCGGCAGTAATTGTATTGGCATTGCATTTAAGTTTTACGTCGCTGCTTCCGCTTGATTTAACTCTAAAGTCGGTTAGTGTAAATTCGTTTTCGCCTTTTACATCAAGTGCACCGCTTACCTCAAGACTCTCAAGAGATTTAAAATTGATGGTAACCTTTACATTTTTAGGCATTGGTTTTTTCTTGTCAATATCTAAACGCAATATGTTGTTGCTTACGTTAGGTTTTATGTTGTTGTTGGTTCCATCAGCACCTTCAATAGTAATTGTATTTTCGGTGCCTTGCGCTAAGTAAACATCTTGCACGCCTTGCAGTTCAATGCCTGTAAAGTTTTCTAAAGGTAACTTTGTTTGTTGTGCATTTGCAAAAAAGGTTGATAAGGCAATGGCTGTGGTTAAAATATAATTCTTCATTTAATTTAAATTGATTGATACTTGTTAGTTGTTATGAGTAAATTGATGTGAAGCGTCCTTCTAAAATTACTCGTTGTTATTATTTTATTGATTTCAAAAAGAGTTAAACTATTTACTTTTTCACATGTTAATTTAGCTTTTTATAATTAGCCCGCAGATTCATCAGATTTACACAGATTTTATCAAATGTACATATACAAAACTCTAGAGCATAAATGCATTATTATTTTATTTGTGTGCAAACTCAAATCCATTCGCTGTTAGGCCATAAGCAAAGGTGTTTCCGTTATCGTCCACTTGTTTTTTGATATTGATTTTAATACACTTTTTTTTTCAAAATAAACGCTACTACATTTTTACAGTGCAAACGATTATAGTTTTGGGTTTTGATTCCATTTACAATTTCTACATAGTTTTATCCTTCATAATCTTTTAATAAAATTGAAGCCTTTTGTATTTCGGGCAATCTATCCAAGGCTAAATTCAACGCTTCTTTTTGTCCGCTGTAGTTATTGCCAGTAGTTAGGCTTACTAATGTTGTTTCGTCGTAGTTGCCTTTAAACTTTTCTTTTCTAATGGCATCCAACATGGTACTGTAATCTGCCCTATACACATTGTCAGCATACAAATCAACACACTCATTGAATTCGGCAACTGTCATTTTCTGCTCTTTTTGAATATGACGCACAAGGTTTATAAAAAGTTACAGCTAATTGAAATTATTTTTTGAAAAAGAAAATACGTTTTAAATAGTTATGAATAGTTGTTTAGAGATTGGGCAAAATGAGTAATTGCAAAATGAAGATTTAATAATGTTTCATTCTGAAGAATACTTTTTGAAGGTATGAATATTAAATCTCAATATTATTTACTATTGCAAACCACCTTTAAAGTTGGCTTTACATGAATCCTAGAGAAATTAAAATTGCAGACTATACATATCATTTACCAAATGAAAGAATTGCTATTTATCCATTAGAAGAAAGAGATTCTTCAAAACTTTTGATTTATAAAAATGGTGAGATTAGTCAAGACATCTATAAAAATATTGCTACTCATATTCCAGAAAATTCATTACTCATCTTTAATAATACCAAGGTTATTGAAGCTAGAATTTTGTTTGAAAAATCGGAACAAAGGCCAATTGAAATATTTTGTTTAGAGCCATCAGAAAGAATAGATATAGCAAATGCAATGCTTCAAAAAAGTGGTGTAAAATGGAATTGTTTTATTGGTGGTGCTGCACGATGGAAATCGGGAATATTGGAAAAACAAATCATAATCAATGGCATAATATTTAATCTTACTTGCGAAAAGATTGAGAAAAAAGACAACTACTTTATAGTTGAATTTAATTGGGACAATTTAAACTTGTGCTTTGCCGAAGTGCTTCATTTTGCTGGCATAATTCCTTTGCCACCTTATTTAAATAGGGCCGCTAATGAAAATGATTATGAACGTTATCAAACCGTTTATGCCCAAAATACTGGTTCGGTAGCTGCGCCAACTGCTGGCTTACACTTTACGAATCAAGTATTAGAATCATTCAAAAAAAAAAATATTCAAAAAAATTTTGTAACGCTTCATGTTGGTTCAGGTACGTTTAAGCCAGTAAAAAGTGAAACGCTAAATGACCATGATATGCATTCTGAGTGGATTAATGTGAGCAGACAATTAATTGAAAATTTAATTGAACAAAATAATGAACCAATTATTGCTGTTGGCACTACTTCATTGAGAACCATTGAAAGCCTTTATTGGATGGGGATAAAGGCATATAACAATCCTAACACAACCATAAAAGAAATAGAAATTAGGCAATGGGATGTTTATGAAGTGATAAATAATAATTTGTCGAAAAAGGATGCATTAAGCTCATTATTAAATTGGCTGAAGATGAATAATCTAGAACAAATAATTATCCCAACACAAATAATCATTACCCCTAGTTATAGCTTAAAAGTTGCAGATGCAATTGTGACTAATTTTCATCAACCAAACTCAACTTTGCTTTTATTGATTGCAGCAATTATTGGTGATGATTGGAGAACGATTTACAATTTTGCGTTGAATAACGAATATAGATTTTTAAGCTATGGTGATGGTAGCTTATTATGGAATAAAAAATAATGCTGTTAAAATTGATTAGAGGAAATTATCAATGTCGCGCAATTGTTTAGTATTGTATAATTTCATATTGTAACACATTAGCCTTTGAGTTTAATTTTAAAATACCTAACTGTTTTATTAGTAAGTACCATTAAGGTTGGGTTAGGTGGCATACCACTTTCATTTGCTTATGGTTTTGATACACTTACAATTATTACATTAAATATTATAGGCGGAAGCATTGGGGTTGTAGTATTTGTAAATATATCGGACTGGTTAAACCATAAAATAAATGCTTATTATGAGCATAAACCTCCGCGTAAGAAATTTACACGCACCAATAGAATTATTATTAAAGTTAAGATTCATGGTGGTGTTTATGGCTTATGCTTGCTTACACCATTGTTTCTTTCTTTTCCCTTAGGTTGCTTTGTTACTGTTAGGTATTTTAAACACAAGCCACAGATAATAAAACTAATGTTAATAGCGGTTGTTTTTTGGAGTGTTGTATTGGGTTCGTTTGGAGCTTTGAGATAGATTCTAATTTATTGCTTTTCCAAACAATTTATGCATTTTTCATATTAATGCAGGGATATAAATATGTACGTTTTTTCTACCAAATTAAAAAACGCGCTGCAGGCCTAAATATCAAATCACTTTGTTCATTTCCATATCACGGTTATGCATACATGGTGATTGATGTGACTAAAAATTAAAAGCATTATCCAAACCAAGTAAAGTGAACAAATCCATATGATTATAAATGAGTACGCAACTGGCTAATTATGAGCAAAACCAAATACAGTGTTATATATCTATTGTCAAATTAATCAGGTCAAAAGTCTACCTTAGTTGTTAGCCGCTATTTTTACCCAATAAAATTCAACGTATTTTTATAGGTTTGTACTATTGCTGAAATCTTCAAATATTTCAACAACTAATAGCAGCGGCCGATACAATATGCAGAAAAAGTTCATCACCAACTTAAGTTTACTTTTACTTTTAAATATACTTATAAAACCTTTCTGGATTTTGGGTATAGACCGTGCCGTGCAAAACGTTGTACCCGCCAACGATTATGGCATGTATTATGCTATCTTCAACTTCTCATTTCTATTCAATATTCTACTAGACTTTGGTATTACCAATTACAACAACAAAAACATTGCGCAAAACAACCACCTGCTACAAAAACACCTATCTATTATTTTGGTCTTGCGCTTGGTGTTGGGTAGTTTATACATTGTTGCAACCTTGTTTGTAGGGTGGCTTATAAATTATAGCTGGCCGCAAATATTGATGTTGTTGGTGTTGGGTTTCAACCAGTTTTTGGTGTCGTTTATTTTGTATCTCAGGTCAAACATTTCGGGCTTGCACCTATTCAAAACAGACAGTGTAATTTCAGTATTGGATAGGCTAATCATGATAGTTATTTGCGCTGCTTTGTTGTGGGGCAACATCACCGATAAACCATTTCAAATAGCTTGGTACATATTGGCGCAAACATTTGCATACCTCATCACCATACTTATTACACTGGTAATTGTTATTGATAAAGCCAAGCTAAAAAAGGTACAGTTCAACCGTGTATTTTCTCTTTTTATTTTAAAGAAAAGTTACCCTTATGCAATCTTAGTATTGTTGATGACGTTCTATAACCGCATCGACTCTGTAATGCTAGAGCGTATGCTGTATGATGGTGCACAGCAAGCAGCTATTTATGCTTCGGCCTATAGATTATTAGATGCAGGTAATATGATTGCTTTTTTGTTTGCAGGTTTGCTACTTCCCATGTTTGCACGTATGCTAAAAACAAACCACAGAGTTGATGAGTTGGTAAAACTTGCATTTTCTATCTTGATGCTTATTTCTGTTACTACTGCAGTTGTATCCTACTTTTTTAGTTTAGATATGATGCAGTTGATGTATCACGAACACACACAAGAGTCGGCAGTGGTATTCAGGTTTTTGATGATTTGTTTTGTGTTTGTATCTACCACTTATGTGTTCGGTACACTTCTTACTGCCAACGGAAACCTTAAACAACTAAACATTATGGCAGCTTGCGGAATGTTATTGAACATAACACTTAATATTGTATTAATACCCAAATATAAGGCTGCAGGTGCTGCATTTGCAAGCCTTGCCACTCAGGCCACTACAGCTATATTTCAAATACTTATTGCTTATAAGTTTTTTAAGTTCAAAATCAACTATCCGTTCTTAATGCGCTTTGTGTTATTTGTTGTTAGCACAATTGCAATAGGCTTTTTACTGCAAAACATTAATATGCAATGGATGTTAAAGCTATTGTTGTTAGGTTTTGCTTCGGTAGCATGTGCCTTAGCAATAGGTTTTGTAAGTATTAAAGGATTGTATCACATCATTAAATATGGCGAGTAAATGGTTTTTTGCAATATTCGTTCTAACACTTTGCATACAACGGTTCAGTTTTGCGCAGTTACCCATTAAGTGGAGTGCAGTAAACGAAGGCAGTGAAAGCGATGCGCAGTTTTTAATTGCATCTACAAACAATAAAACGTATGTCTTGAATAGAAAATCAGGCTTTTTGTTCCGTAAAGACAAATGGTTTGTTGATGTGTTTAACGACAGCACACTTAAAAAAGACAATGAAGAAGAGTTAATATTCTTGCATAAGCAAGAACAAATTCAAGAAACATTCTGCCTTAAAAACTCATCTTATTTGTTTGCCAACAGATATAAGAACAACATAAAAACATTAAGCGCTTACGCCATCCATGAAAATGGAAGAACACAATGTATAGATAGCGCACTAGTTGAAATTAAAAATTTAGAAAGCCGCAACGATTACAGCTTTCACCTTTACCAAAGCCGCGATTCAAGCAAACTCTGTGTGTTTCATTTTACGCCAAATCCTGATGTGGATGAAAAGCCTTTGCAAATAGATTTGTTTGATAGCAGTATGCACAAATTAGCATCGCAAACTGTTTTATTACCATTCAAAAATCGCGAAACATATTTTTTGGATGCTATAAGTGTAAATGACAAAGCAGCATTTTTTCTAAAGGTTGCCGATGATGATAAAATGCATGTGTTCACAATCAAAACTTACTCGTATTATATTGTTGAGTGCAACATCAGCAATGCAACATCAAATATTATTTCATTAAACCTCAGTAAAAAAAGTACAGTATTAGGTTCATCGTTTTACCTAGATAAGAACAACAACTTTGGCATTTGCGGCTTTCATAAATTTACTACCGATAAGAACGACGCTGTTGTAAAGCCATTCATCCACAAAATGGCGTCAAGCATTGGTACTGCTAATTTTGCAGATGATTATGCACAACCAAACGTATCATTAAACATCATCAAAGACAACAATCCATATAACTACGAGCCCCTTTTGACATACACTTTAAACGATGGTAAAGTAATGATGGTGAGTGAAAAGTCTTATGTTGAAACATCGTGTATTACCGATTACCGCAGCGGAATACAACGATGCAACTTTTATTACCATAAAGATAATATTGATGGTTATTTGTTTGACGACACCAATGATACCAAACGTAAGTTTCTTATTGCTAAAAAACAAATCTCCATCAATGATGATGGTTACTTTTTAGGAGCCACAGGCGGACTGGTAAACGGAAGCTTGTTTTTTATTTATAATGATTCAAAGAAAAACCTTGCAGCGCAACAGCCAAAAGACGAACCGCATTATATGAACTCAGCTAAAAAAGCAAATGTTGTAATTGCAAAAGTTGATGCAAACGGAAATGTTACCAAGCAAACACTATTCACTAATGTGGGAAGCAAAACAGTTTTTGTGCCCAACAAAAGTATGATGTATAGCAATGGTAAAGTAGTTTTATACTGCAAACGCAATAATAAATACACTATTGGTATAGGGCATATTCAAAAATAAACCAATCAAACAACCTAAGCTATTAGCCTTTAAAACATATAGATTGGTTTATACCAGTGGTGACAATTATCTTAAATTAATTGTAAGCATAATCACTTAAGTACTCAAAATTGGGCATAAGCTTACCATCCATGCAAATACTAGCACGTTCAATTGTTTTATGTTTATCCACTTCTATTAACGATGGCAATACTTTTTCAATCAAATCACGGCCAAAATCTTCACTTGCATCGCGTGGCAATTCGCATGGTAAATTATCAACCGCCATTACTGTAATTGAAGTATTGATAAACGGTTCTTCAATTTGTTCAGTGTCCGGGTTATATCCATAAAAAGGCTCTTCAATGGTAGAAGATTTCATGGTGCTTGGTATTGAGCCATCTATATCGCAAGTGATATCAGCAATTACACTTGTTCTAAATTCAGGCGAGCGCATGTCATCTTTTGTAAAAAGAACTGGAGCATTAGGGTTCCAAAAAGAGCAATGCAACAGCAAATCGCAGTATTTGGTGTATTTTGTAAATGTACTTCTAAACAATTCGGGGTGTTTATAAAACTGTTCCGTATTCCAAGGACCACCATCAATAGGCTCGTTAAAATTATTGCTGTGCAACTGCACATAAGTAGGTTCGCGGAATGAGAAATGTGTAAACTCAAAAGGAGTGATTCTTCTAATTCCTAAAATACCCAAAAGTTCAATGGCGCCATTGGCGACGCGTCCGTTACCTGTAATGATAATTTTGATGTTAGATAGTTTTACCTTTTGCAATTCTTCGCGCAATTCGGATTTGTCCTTACATTTATTGGCAGGTTTAATACCAAACAAATTGTATTTTCTACCGTAGCCGCGTAAACCATTGTAAGTGCCAACAATACCTGCATAATGTCCAAATCCTATGATGCGATTGTTTGTTTCGTCAGTCAAACATTCGTAATCAATCATTTGAATTTTCTTAGCTATTAAGGCTTTAATTAATTTATGATTATGCGGTTGTTTTTTGATGGTGTGTGAAAAGAAGAAGTACTTTTTGCCGTCAATCAATTGTTCTACGGGCACTTCTTTTACACCTATCAACACATCGCAATCGCTTAAGTTTTCTTGAAGCGTTATTCCTTTTTCGCTGTACTCTTCATCTTTAAAACACCTTATTGGCGATGGCTGCACCACAACTTGAGTGTTTGCAAAATAATCGTTTATCATTACGCATTGCTCTGGAGTAAAAGCTACTCGCTTATCTGGAGGATTTTTTCCTTCTCTTAAAATTCCAATCTTCATTATTTTATTTTGAGGGCGCAATGATACCAAACAAAGTTGTGAAAAGTAAATTTGCGAGAAACCTTAGAGATTATGAAAAGTAAATTACCCATAATGATTAAACATAACCCGAATGGCCATATAGTTGAGTGGTACTTATTAGTGCGCATCTTGCGCCTTCTGTTAACCATTCTTTTAAAATATCAAATAAGGAGCAGGATGAATTGAATAGGTATTTTATTTATTAAAATTCGAAGTTTATACCATGACAATGGTATTAAATTTTTATTTACATAATAAACAATTGCTTAGTTATGTTTGCCAGAGGCAAACGTATAAGTGCTACGCGGCAAAAGAGCTGAGCGGCTGCGAATAACTCAAAACTCATATTAATAAACTAATCTCAGCTAATTCAACAAATAGCAATACAATCCCTAACCATACAATAAATAATATTTGTGTTATTTAGCAGCAGCAAACAAAAATTATGTGCGGCATCAACGGTTATTTTTCACCTTCTAAAAAATTTAATTCAAACCACATCCATGTTATGAATAACGCTATGCCGCACCGTGGGCCTGATGCGCAAGGTGTGTTTAGCGATGAAGTAGCAGGACTTGGCCACTTGCGTTTGAGTATTTTAGATTTGAGTGAACATGCCAATCAGCCCATGGTTAGTGCAAGTGGCCGTTATCAAATAGCCTTTAACGGTGAAGTGTATAACTTCAACGAAATAAAAGCCGACATCAAAAAGCTATATCCAAACTTCCGATTTAAGACCACTTCTGACACCGAAGTATTGTTAGAAGCATTCGAAATTTGGGGACCAGAAATGATTCACCGTTTCAACGGGATGTTTGCAATAGCCATTTATGATACTATTGAAAAAACACTTTATATCTACAGAGATAGACTTGGTATTAAACCTATTTACTATTTGTGGGATGGAGCCAACTTTGTGTTTGCATCTGAACTAAAAGCTATCAAAAAAATAAAAGAACTAAAGTTTACTGTTGACAAAGAGGCCGTAAACTTGTTTCTGCACTTAGGCTACATACCACAGCCGCACAGCATATACAACGAAGTAAAAAAATTTCCGGTAGGCGCTTATGCAATTATCAAGGAAAATAATTTTGAGATTAAAACCTTTTGGGAAGCATCATCAAAAATAAATAAAGAGGTGCTGAGTGATGAAGTAGAAGCAAAGAAACAACTGAAAGAATTACTTATCTCATCGGTTGAATACCGCATGATTGCTGACGTTCCGTTTGGCACATTTTTAAGTGGTGGTGTTGATAGTAGCTTAGTAACAGGCATCGCGCAAAGCATCAGCACCTTACCTGTAAAAACATTTAGCATTGGTTTTAAAGAAGCTAAAAATAATGAAAGTTCCTATGCGCGCGCTGTTTCAAATCATCTAAAGACTCAGCACACAGAGTTTACTGTAACAGAAAATGAGGCCAAAGCCATTGTGCCGCACCTCATGAAAATTTACGACGAACCCTATTCTGATTCATCGGCAATACCAACCATGATGGTGGCCGAACTGGCACGCAAGCAAGTAACCATGACCCTTAGCGGGGATGGAGGAGATGAATTATTTATGGGCTATGGTGCATATAGTTGGGCAAATAAATTGAATAACACTTGGCTAAAGCAATTTCATAATACCCTTGCGTTTGCATTAAAGTTTGGCGATAGCCGTAAACAGCGTGTTGCTGAACTATTAAAGTTTGATGGTGATGTAAACTTACAAGCACATATATTCAGTCAGGAACAATACATGTTCAGCAAAAAGGAAATAAAAAATCTCCTCACTGATAACTATTATAACGAAACCGAAATATTTTATCCACATTCAAAAAACCGAATGCTAAGACCCGCAGAGGAACAAGCATTGTTCGATATAAATTACTATTTAAAAGATGATTTATTGGTGAAAGTGGACAGGGCAACTATGCATCATTCGCTTGAAACACGTGTGCCGTTGATTGATTACCGCATTGTAGAATTTGCTTTGAACTTAGATGAAAACTTAAAACAACATAATGGCACACAAAAATATTTGCTTAAGCAAGTTTTGTACGACTATGTGCCGAAAGAAATTTTTGATAGGCCCAAATGGGGTTTTAGCATTCCGCTTAACAAGTGGCTAAAAACTGATTTGCGTTTTTTACTTGACCAATACTTAAACAAATCAATTGTTGAGCAGTTCGGCTTGGTTCAATTTGAATTGGTTAATTATTATGTGAAAGCTTTCTTGGCAGGCAAAGAATATTATTACAATCGGGTATGGTTGCTTATTGTATTGCATCAATGGTTTGATGAAGAAGAGTAAAATTACTTGTTCTTAATATTAAAGTTTCCGCAAAAAAACTATTTTCGCAATCCATTTTTTAATTTCAATGATATCAGTAGGGAATAAGGTAAAACACGATAACTATGGCTTGGGAAAAGTCATGAAAGTAGATGAATTTATTTATACCATTGATTTTGGAGCAAGAGGCGTAATTGATGTTTCTACAAGAAATAAAGATATGCTTAAAGTTATTGAAAGTGCACCTGAAACCCTAGATAAAGAATTAAATATGGGCGATGTGGAGGAAGTTCTTAAACGCATACTAGATAAATACAATGGTATTCAAGAAATTGTGCCTTTAGGCGAAAAATGGTTAGGTGGTACAATGATTTTGAAACCAGGCAACGAAAGCCTAAAACCAAAAGAGATTCCTATAGAAACATTTTTTCATAAAATTGTAATGCTCCGCGATAGATTAAGAGTGTTGGAGCAAAATATTAATAGCAATACAAAACTTTCCGACGAAGAAAAAATAAATATGCAGCAATACATTACACGTGTGTATGGTTCTCTCACAACATTCAATGTATTTTTCAAAAATCCAGAAGATAATTTTGTAGGTTCATCATCAAAAGACTAAATAGTAAAACACCCCATACTTTTGGATTCTCATAAAAAACGTATTTCTTTTACTACCGCTACCTCAATTGTAATTGCAAATATGATTGGTACAGGTGTTTTCACTAGTTTAGGATTTCAGCTTTTCGGAATTAAAAACATTTATTCAATTGTATTGCTTTGGTTGTTAGGTGGCATTATTTCATTGTGTGGCGCACTAAGTTATGGCGAGTTAGGTGCAGCGTTTCCGCGCAGTGGCGGCGAGTATAATTACCTTTCAAAGTTATATCATCCATTTGTAGGTTTTCTATCGGGATGGGTGAGTGCCACCGTGGGTTTTGCTGCACCAGTTGCTCTTTCGGCAATGTTGCTTGGGGGTTATTTTACAAAGGTTTTCACATATTTTGATGCTAAATTAATTGCTGCAACTGTTGTTATAACACTTACAGCAATTCACGCTTTAAGCGTAAAACATGGCAGTAGGTTTCAAAACATATTTACTGCCTTAAAAATTATTTTAATACTTGTTATTATTACAGCTGGATTGTTCAGTACACACACACAAACAACTTCATTGGTAACCGAAACAAAAGCATTGGATGAAATTTTTAGTCCTTCATTTGCCGTTTCACTATTTTTTGTAAGTTATAGCTATAGCGGATGGAATGCTGCAGCCTATATAGCCAGCGAAATAAAGGATGCATCCAAAAATTTACCACGTGCTTTATTTATAGGAACACTTTTGGTAACTGTATTATATGTATTGCTTAATTATGTTTTTATGATTACTGCACCCATTTCCGAGATGATTGGCCAACCCGAAGTAGCATACTTTCCGGCACAACATATTTTTGGAAATGCTGGTGCAAATATTATTTCGATGGTCATTGCTTTGTTACTTGTTTCATCAGTAAGTTCAATGATTATGGTAGGCCCAAGAGTTATTCATGCCATTGGCGAAGATATCAAGATACTTGGCTTTTTAGGAAAACTAAATTCCTCGCATATCCCCGCAAAGGCAATTATTACGCAATGTATCATTACTCTTTTTTTTATTGAAACAAGCACCTTTGAGCAAGTAATTACCTATTTAGGATTTACCCTAAACCTATTTACCTTTTTTACGGTGTTAGGCGTTTTTGTTTTAAGACAGAGGCAAAAGTTATTGCCACAAGACCATTCAAATTTTAAAACTTGGGGCTATCCAATAACAACAATCGTTTTTTTACTATTTGGATTATGGCTCATGGTTTATGGTATTGTGTATAAACCAACCGAATCACTTTTAGGATTTGCTACCCTTGCGATTGGTGCAATCGTTTATTTTAGTAATATTACAATCAATAAGATTAATTCAAAAATTAATAGTTAATAAGACATTATTTAAATTTTGTTTTATATTTGTTATATTTGAAAGTGAAAACATTCAACCTATTAAAAAACATTTAATGTTTTAATTAATTGGTTCATTCGTCGAAAAACAATTAATATAAACTTGATTTGTTCCTTAAATAAATATTTTTGCATTCATACAAATTATAAATAATGAAAAATTTAATATCATCAGCATTGCTAATCTCTGTGTTTACAATCAATGCAAATGCACAGATATTTAGAAGCAAAGAGAAACTTGGCAAAATTCATTTTTTTTCAAGTACCCCAATGGAAAATATTGAGGCCTCAACCAATACTGCAAATTCTCTTTTAAATCCTACAAATGATACTATAAAATTTAGCGTAACTATTACTTCATTCAAATTTCCGAATTCATTAATGCAGGAACATTTCAATGAAAATTATTTGGAATCTGAAAAATTCCCGAAAGCAACATTGATGGGTAAGATCAATGAAAAAATAGATTACAAAAAAGATGGAGTAAATAAAGTTACTGCAAATTGTAATGTTACCATGCATGGAGTTACAAAACTCTACACCCTAGCAGGAACGCTCACTATAAAAGGAGACGAATTACATTTGGTGTCTAAATTTGATGTAAAATTAGTTGACCATAAGATAGAAGTGCCGAAACTTGTAATGCAAAAAATATCCGAATCCATAGCCATTGATGTAGATTTTACTTATGCACCTTTCGTGAAAAAGTAAAAAAAAGTTGCAAATTATTAACTAATCAATATTTTTGCTTTTGAATGTGATTTTAAATAACCGAAAATTAACTGAAGAGTCACCTCAAGACAAACTAATAAATATGCTTGACATCTTTGAATTTTATAACCAAATGGAGCGTAATAAAATTATGCTCTCATTCAAAGGTGACATAACCTCCGAGTTGCTAACCTCTATTCTTCAAATAATGGAGAGTAAGCTTGATAACATGCGAGAAGAGCCTAAAATAAAGAAAAAAGTTTATAATGTTTTAGTTGAATGTTTACAAAACTTATATCACCATTTGGATGTATCGCCAGAAGGTGGTGAAGAAGAAAATAAAGTGGCAAAATCAGCTATTTTTATGATTGGAAAGTATAACAATGAATACAATATTATTACTGGCAATTACATCCTTACCAAAAATGTAGACACCTTAAAAGATAAACTCGACAAGGTAAATGGGATGGATAAAGAGCAATTGAAAGAATATTACAAACAAATTTTAAGCGAAGGAGAATTTTCGGCTAAAGGCGGCGGAGGGCTTGGTATGATTGACATTGCAAGGAAATCTGGTCAAAAATTAAATTATAATTTTAAATCAATTGATAACACATATTCATTTTTTAGTTTAAACATCAAAATATCATAATATATTTGCACAATGGAAACATT
>Ga0214921_10006923_pt1 | contig 15296 bp, 15 predicted proteins | sample LL1505_MetaG_FD_177992 | JGI IMG/M metagenome (GOLD analysis project Ga0214921, IMG submission 177992) | Freshwater microbial communities from Lake Lanier, Atlanta, Georgia, United States - LL-1505 | ecosystem: Environmental > Aquatic > Freshwater > Lake | place: USA: Georgia | collected...
GTGATGACCATGCAGCCAATCGCCGGGTCAGCGTCGAAGGCCTTGAGCGCCTGGCCCAGTTCGTCCATCAGCGCGTCATTCAGGGCGTTGAGTTGTTTGGGCCTGTTGAGCGTGACGACGCCAACCTTGTCGGCTTCGGTGCGGATGGTGATCAGTTCGTAGCTCATGGTGGTTCCCCCCTGGTGGCAAGACTGAGACTATAACGACGGTTGGCGCGTAGGCCCGGGTGGCAGCGCTTCACTGGTGCGGTCGGTGCGCCGCACCGACTTCCCTGCGTTTCTCGGCGCCCCAGAGGCGGGCCGGATGAGAGCAACGCGCGAACCGCCTGGGGTAGGCGCCTTGCACACCCGAGCCAGAGCCGGCGAAGTGTCAAAAGAGAGCCGTCAAAAAGGCTTTCACATCTGTGTACAATCCAATCCATTCCGAGGAGCGTTGCAGTTCACATCAGGTGAATGAGGCTCGGAGTGCGCCACCGGGCCCCGGCCTGGTCGCCGTACCAACTGCGCTCACCCACTGGTCTGTGCGGTGAGCCTCCCCAAAAAGTCGCTTCACAGCCGGTGGTTTATTCAAAGTAACTTTTGGAGTGAGCCATGAACGCTGTATTGAAACCCATCAAAAACCAAGACTATGCCATCGCCGACCTGTCGTTGGCCGAGTGGGGTCGCAAGGAAATCCGCATTGCCGAGACCGAGATGCCCGGTCTGATGGCCATCCGCGAGGAGTTTGCCAAGGCGCAACCCCTCAAAGGTGCGCGCATCACCGGCAGCCTGCACATGACGATCCAGACCGCGGTGCTGGTTGAAACCCTGCAGGCCCTCGGCGCCCAAGTGCGCTGGGCCTCGTGCAACATCTTCTCCACCCAGGACCACGCCGCCGCTGCGCTGGTGGCTGCCGGCACACCGGTGTTTGCTTACAAGGGCGAAAACCTGGACGACTACTGGGACTACACCCACCGCATTTTTGAATTCGGCAACAAGGGTAGCAAGACCGAAGGTCCGAACATGATCCTGGACGATGGCGGCGATGCGACGCTCTTGATGCACCTGGGTGCCAAAGCCGAGACCGACATCAAGGTGCTGGCCAAGCCCGGTAGCGAAGAAGAAATTTGCCTCTTCAACAGCATCAAGGCCAAGCTCAAGGTAGACCCGACCTGGTACAGCCGCCGCCTCAAGCAAATCATTGGCGTGACTGAAGAAACCACCACGGGCGTGCTGCGTCTGAATGAGATGTCGGCCAAGGGCACGCTGGCCTTCCGCGCCATCAATGTGAACGACTCGGTCACCAAGAGCAAGTTTGACAACCTGTACGGTTGCCGCGAGTCTTTGGTGGATGCCATCAAGCGCGCCACCGACGTGATGATTGCCGGCAAGGTGGCCGTGGTGGCCGGTTACGGCGACGTGGGCAAGGGCTCGGCCCAGGCTTTGCGTGCGCTGTCGGCCCAGGTCTGGGTCACCGAGATCGACCCGATCAACGCCTTGCAGGCGGCCATGGAAGGCTACAAGGTCGTCACCATGGACTATGCTGCTGACAAGGCCGACATTTTTGTCTCCGCCACCGGCAACAAGAGTGTGATCACCTACAAGCACATGGCGGCCATGAAGGACCAGGCCATCGTCTGCAACATCGGGCATTTCGACAACGAAATCGATGTCACTTCTCTTGACAAGTGCAAGTGGGAAGAGATCAAGCCGCAAGTCGACCACGTGATTTTCCCGGCCAAGGGCAAGACCCCGTCCAAGCGCATCATTCTGCTGGCCAAGGGCCGGCTGGTGAACCTGGGCTGCGGCACCGGCCACCCCAGCTTTGTCATGAGCTCCAGCTTTGCCAACCAAACCATCGCCCAAATCGAGCTGTTCACCAAGCCCAAGGACTACAAAGCTGGCCAGGTTTACGTGCTGCCCAAGCACCTGGACGAAAAAGTGGCGCGGCTGCACCTGAAGAAGGTTGGCGCCATGCTGACTGAGCTCAGCGACGAGCAGGCTTCGTACATTGGTGTCAGCAAGGCCGGCCCCTACAAGGCCGATACCTACCGCTACTGATGCGCGCTGACCAGCTGCTGGTGCTGCGTCAGCACGCCAGCAGCCGCTCGCAAGCCCAACGCCTGATTGAGGGGGGTCTGCGCTGGCGCGTCGGCGAGGTTTGGAAGACTGTCACCAAAAATGGTGACGAGATTCCGCCCGACGCCGAGCTGCAGCTGCAAGACCTGTCCGAAGCGCGCTATGTGTCGCGCGGTGGCCTCAAGCTCGAAGCGGCCTTGCTGCAGCTCAAGCTCTCGGTATCCGGCTGGACCTGCCTCGATGTCGGGCAATCCACCGGCGGTTTTACCGATTGCCTGCTGCAGCAGGGCGCAACCCGGGTGGTGGGGGTGGATGTGGGCAGTGCCCAGCTTCACCCGCGCTTGCGTGCCGACCCGCGTGTGCTGTGCGTGGAAAAGCTCAATGCCCGCGCCCTTGTTGCTTCTGATTTGATAGCTGCAGATCAATATGCGACAGGGCCTGACGGCTATTTTGAGGCTGATCCAGACGCCGTGGCGCAAGCGCCTTTTGAGCCAGCGTTTGACCTGATCGTGGGTGATTTGTCCTTCATCTCGCAAACATTGGTGCTGCCGGCCTTGGTGCCGCTGCTCAAACCTGGGGCTCGACTGCTGATGCTGGTCAAGCCACAGTTTGAGCTGCAACCGGGCCAGGTGGGCAAGGGCGGTATTGTGCGGGATGCGGGTCTGTACCTGCTGGTGGAGCAGCGGCTGCGCGATTGTTGTGCCGCGCTTGGTCTGCAGGTGTCTGCGTGGTTCGACTCGCCCATTGATGGCGGCGACGGCAACCACGAGTTCTTCATGTATGCCCACCGCGTGGGCGACCCGACACCCGGGAGTTAGTTCACCATGAACCTCATGTCCAAAACACCCCTGAGCCTGGAGTTTTTTCCAGCCAAGACGCAGGAAGGTGAAGCGAAGCTTCGCCTGACGCGCCAGCAACTCTACGCTTTACAGCCCAAATTCTGCTCGGTCACCTACGGCGCGGGCGGCTCCACCCAGGCCGGCACCTTCCAGAGCGTGCGCGAGATTTTGGCCGAGGGGGTGAGTGCGGCCGCGCATTTTTCTTGCATCGGCGCCACCCGCGACTCTGTCCGCCAGCAACTGCTGGTTCTGCGTGCCATGGGCGTCCAGCGTCTTGTGGCCCTGCGCGGTGATTTACCAGCTGACCACGGGGGCAGTGACGAGTTCCAATACGCCAGCGATCTGGTGGCCTTTATCCGGGCCGAGACCGGCGCGCACTTTCACATCGAAGTGGCCGCTTACCCGGAGATTCACCCGCAGGCGGCAACGCCCAGCGCCGACCTGCTGGCTCTGGCCGCCAAGGCCGCTGCGGGGGCCAATTCGGCCATTACCCAATATTTTTACAACCCGGACGCTTACTTCCGGCTGGTGGACGAGGCGCAGGCCATGGGTCTTGCGCTGCCGATCGTGCCGGGCATCCTGCCCATCATCAATTCGGCGCAGCTGATTCGGTTCAGTGAGGCCTGCGGTGCTGAGATCCCCCGCTGGTTGCGGCTTCGTTTGAATGCCTTTGGAGACGATGCTGCGACGATCCAGGCGTTTGGCCTTGATGTGGTGACTGATCTCTGCCAACGCCTGCTCGCCGGCGGTGCGCCTGGCCTGCATTTCTACACCATGAACCAAAGCGGGCCGACTCTGGAAATCTGCCGCCGGCTTGGGCTGCTGGCGTCGGCCGCTGCGCTGGTCAGCGCCTGCGATACGGAGGCTGCCGTTCCAGCTTAAGCCCGCGCGTCGCCCCAGCGCAATGGGCTGGTGTCGTCGCCCCGGTACAGGGTGTCGCCGTGACGATCCACACAGTAGTCAGGCGACACGATCATGTCGGTAAAGCGCATGTCGGCGGCGATGCGGGTGTACTCAAACAGGATGCTGCGCACCACCCGTGCGCCGGTTCGGATGTGGCTGCCGTGGCCGATCCAGCAGGGGCCGGTGATGGTGGCGCCGGGTTCTATTCGAACGCTGGAGCCGATGTACACCGGGCCCTCGATCTTGATCTGGCCCCAGGCCACTGAGGTGTTCAGCCCCACCCAGATGCCGGGGCGCACCTGGCGCCCGGGCATGTTCATCTGCGCCACCTCGCCGCGCAGCACCCGCTGCAGCACGGACCAGTAATCGCTGACCCGGCCAATGTCGATCCAGTTGAAGGGGCGGTTCTGAACATAAAACGGCAGCTGCTGCGCCACCAGTTGCGGGAACAGCTGCGAGCCGATGTCATACACCTGGCCCGGTGGAATCAATGCCAGGGCCGCCGGTTCAAAAATGTAGATGCCGGTGCTGGCCAATGTCGACTTGGCCTGCGCCGGCTGCGGTTTTTCCTGAAACGAGACGATGCGGCCGTCGGTTTCGGCCAACACAATGCCGTAGTTTGGCACCTCCGCCAGCGGCACGTCCATGGCGACCAGGCTGGCAATTGCCCCTTTCACCTGGTGCTCCGCCAGCGCCGCGGTGATGTCCAGGTCAATCAGCGCGTCGCCGCAGATCACCAGCGTGGTCTCGTCAAAAAAACCGCTGAAATCCTGGATCCGGCGCATGCCGCCAGCCGAACCCATGGGCCGCGGCAGCACGTCGCCGTGGTCGCGCACGCCCTCGTAGCTGTAGCCAATCTGCACGCCCCAGCGGTGGCCGTCGCCAAAATACTCCTCAATCTTGTGGTGGTGCCAGGCCACATTGACCATGATCTCCGTGACGCCATGCCGCGCCAAATGCTCGATCAGGTACTCCATCACTGGTTTGCCCAGGATAGGCACCATGGGTTTTGGCAGGTCGCGCGTCAGCGGGCGCACCCGAGTGCCCTGTCCGGCTGCCAGAATCATCCCTTTGGCCATCGTCACCCTCCGTTGTCGACCGCCCAAGCGGCGTGCTCATCTTGCGCCAGTTTAGCCGCCAACTGTGGCAGCGCCGCCTGCAGCGCCACCTTCAGCGTGTGCGGCGGGTTGATGATGAACATGCCGCTGGCAGGCAGTCCCGGGCGCTGCACCTCACCCGCCTCATCGGTGGTTAACTTGCTGGATTTCACCGTCAGGCTGGCGTTGAGCCAGCTCTTGCCCGCGCGCGTGGCCAGGGTTTTGAGCTTGCGCGGCACATCGTGCGCTTCCGGGCGCGGAATCAGTGGGTACCAGACCAGGTAGCTGCCGGTGGCAAAACGGGCCAGCGCATCGGCCACCATCACCGGCACGCGCGCATAGTCGCTCTTGACCTCGTAACTGGGGTCGCACAGCACCAGCGCACGGCGTGCTGGCGGTGGCAGGAATTTCTTCAGGCCTTCAAACCCGTCCTCCCGCAAAACGGCCACCTGGCGCCCAGCGTCGAGCTGGGCAATGTTGGCGCTCAGCGTTTTGGCGTCGGTCGGGTGCAGTTCAAACAGCTTGAGCTTGTCGCGCTCGCGCAGCAGGCGCTGGATGATGAAAGGCGAGCCCGGGTAAACACGCTGGCTGGGCTTGCTGTTGAAGCTGGCCACCATGTCCAGATACTCCTGCAGGATCGGAGCAGACTCACTTGCTATATTAGTTGCAGCAAACTTTCCTTTGCTGGCATGGCCTGGCGCTTGTTTTTCCTCAGAAATCAAGCGTAAAAAACCGTCTGCAGCCTCGCCGCTGGTCTGCGCATAATCGCCATCGAGTCGGTACAAGCCGGCGCCGGCATGGGTGTCAAACACAGTCAGTGCCGTCTCTTTTTGCGTCATGTGGCGCATCACAGCCAGCAGGGTCATGTGCTTGAGGACGTCGGCATGGTTGCCGGCATGAAAGGCGTGGCGGTAACTGAACATGGCATCGATGGTAACCGCCGGGTGCCCCACGGCTTGTTCAGCCGATTTGGTTCATTCCAACAAATCTTCTATAATGTTGGGCTTCGCAGCGATTTTCAGTGGTTCCGCGGCGAAGCCATCCGGCGGCAGGTCAGACGACGACGCTAGCCGGTTGAACCCCACCTAAGAGATTCCCGCCAGAGGAACGCCGACCGTGGAAAAGAACCCGGCAAACCCTCTTTCAAAGAGACAACTCATGACCAAAACTTTCAGCGCCAAACCCGCTGACGTGGTGCACGAGTGGTTTGTGATTGACGCGACCGACAAGGTCCTCGGACGAGTAGCCAGCGAAGTTGCTCTCCGTTTGCGCGGCAAACACAAGGCCATTTACACGCCTCACGTCGATACGGGTGACTTCATCGTCATCGTCAATGCAGCCCAGCTGCGCGTCACTGGCGCCAAGCCGCTTGACAAGGTGTACTACCGCCATTCCGGCTACCCTGGTGGCATCACGGCCACCAACTTCCGCGACATGCAAGCCAAGCACCCTGGCCGCGCTTTGGAAAAAGCCGTGAAGGGCATGCTGCCCAAGGGTCCCCTGGGCTACGCCATGATCAAAAAGCTCAAGGTGTACGGTGGCGCTGAGCACCCGCACACCGCCCAGCAACCCAAAGTGTTGGAAATTTAAGGAGCCATGACATGATTGGTGATTGGAACAATGGCACCGGTCGTCGCAAATCCAGCGTCGCCCGCGTCTTCCTGAAAAAAGGCTCCGGCCAGATCGTGGTGAACGGCAAAGACATCGAAAAATTCTTCGGGCGTCAAACCTCCATCATGATTTGCAAGCAGCCCCTGATGCTGACCAACCACGCCCAGACCTTTGACATCATGGTCAATGTGGCAGGCGGCGGCGAGTCGGGCCAGGCTGGCGCCGTGCGCCACGGCATCACACGCGCCCTGATCGACTACGACGCGACGCTCAAACCCGAACTCAGCAAAGCCGGTTTCGTGACCCGCGATGCCCGCGAGGTCGAGCGCAAGAAGGTGGGCTTCCATGGTGCCCGCCGACGTAAACAGTTCAGCAAACGCTGATCTTCTCTTGCGTTGCGCTGCTTGAGCGCGACCAAGGTACAGCCGTTGCGGCAGCGATGCCGCAGCGGCTGTTTGTTTTGGCGACAGTATTCGGCCTGCTAGACTGCTTGTCCGATGCGGACCCGTCTATTCCTTCGCCGCTTGACGGTCAGCGCCCCGCGCATGGCCATCCGCAGTGCCTTACCCTGGCCGCTGCGCTGGGTAGTTCTGGCAGTGGCGCTCGGCTTCTGTGCGGCCATCTCGCTCTGGGCTTTTGAGTTTGGCAAGAACATTGCCGGGCTGGACTCCGCCAGCCGCGAGCGCATGCAGCAGCTCCGCGCTGAGGCAGCTGCGCTGCGGGTTGAACTCGATACTGTCAAGGATGCGCTGGACAAGGCGCAATCTGTGGCCAACACCGCCAGCACCCTGCTCACCTCCGAAAAGGTGGCGCAAGAAAAGCTGCTGCAGCAAAGCCGGCAACTGGAGGCCGACAACCTCCGGCTGCGGGATGACCTCGGATTTTTTGAAAAACTCATTCCCACCGTCGGTGCCGCCGGTATCGCCATTCGCGGGCTGCAGGCCGAGATGGCCAATGGCCGTGAACTCAAGTGGCAGGTGCTGGTGATCCAGCCGATCAAGAATCCCGGCGAGTTCAGCGGCCGCCTAGAGGTCAGTTTTTCCGGGCTTCAGAATGGCAAGGCATGGACCGCGACCCTGCCGGAGGGTGGGCAGCTTCTCAAATTCCGGCAATATGGTCGGGCCGAGGGCGTTCTGGCGTTGCCGCCCCAAACCACCGTCAAGGCCGTGACTGCCCGGGTTTTGGATGGGGCGCAGGTCAAGGCGACGCAGACCATCAAGTTATAGTCGGGCTCCCCAAGGTAGCACCGACAGGCCTGCACATGTTCAACAAGAAAAAGCAACCACCCATCAAAAGCCTGATTGCCGAAGGCACACAGATTGACGGCCACATCCAGTTCTCTGAAGGCCTGCGCGTCGATGGCATCATCCTGGGCAGTGTGCTGGCTCGGGGAGACGGCGCCTCTATCCTCGTCATCTCTGAAACTGGGGCTGTGACCGGCGACATTCGCGCCGATCACATCATCATCAACGGGAGCGTCACCGGACCAGTGCACGCGGCGCATCTGCTTGAATTACAGCCCAAGGCCAGAATTCAGGGCGACGTTCAGTATGCCGCGCTGGAAATGCACCAGGGTGCCTTGATCGATGGCCAGATGCGCCCGTTGCTCGGCGGCACGGAGGAAAAGCCCACACTGGTGTTAGCGGCAAACAACCAGTAGCCGAGTTCCCGAGCAAATTGCTGTACTATTTAGCAGATAACCTTTGGAGCAAGCCATGAGCGCCGTTGCAGAAAATATTCAGACCGAGATGCCCAGTCCCATCCTGTTCACCGACAGCGCTGCGGCCAAGGTGGCCGACCTGATCGCCGAAGAGGGAAACCCCGAGCTCAAGCTGCGTGTGTTTGTGCAAGGCGGGGGATGTTCTGGCTTCCAGTATGGTTTCACATTTGATGAAATCACCAACGAAGACGACACCACCATGACCAAGAACGGCGTGTCCTTGTTGATCGATGCCATGAGTTACCAGTACCTCGTCGGGGCTGAGATCGACTACAAGGAAGACCTGCAGGGCGCCCAGTTCGTGATCAAGAACCCCAACGCCACCACCACCTGCGGTTGCGGGTCAAGCTTCTCGACCTGAGTACAGCACCCGGTTCAGGCCGGGTAGACGGCACCCAGCACCCGGGCACCGGCGGCGCCCGTCACCGGACCCAGGTTGCCCGGAAATCGATTGATCGTTTGGCGGGCCAGCCAAGCGAAGGCGGCTGCCTCCACCTGCAGGGGTGGCAGGCCTCGTGCTCCGGAATCCATCACCATCACTCTTGGCAAAGCCGCTTGCAGTCTTGCCATCAGGTGCATGTTGTGAGCGCCGCCGCCGCACACCAGCAATTCCCGACTCGCAGCACCCCAAGTCAGCACGGCATCGGCGCAGCTGAGCGCGGTCAGTTCGGCCAGCGTTGCCTGCACATCCGTCGGATGAATGTCGGGAAAAGGGGCCAATGCAGTGGCCAGCCAAGACGGGTTGAACAGGTCCCGCCCCGTGCTTTTCGGTGGCGCCAGCTTGAAAAAAGGCTCGGCGCGCAGTTTGGCCAGCAGCCCGGCGTGGACCTGACCACTGCGCGCCCATGCGCCGTCCTGGTCAAAGGACGCTCCCCGGTGGCTCAGGCACCAGGCGTCCATCAAGACGTTGCCAGGCCCGCAGTCAAAGCCGAGCACCACATCCCCGGTCTGCGCGCCGAGTACCGTCAAATTGGCCATGCCGCCCAGATTCAGAACGGCGATCGGCACGCCGCTGCCGCCGAAGACCGAGTGATGGAATGCGGGTACCAGCGGCGCCCCCTGCCCGCCCGCTGCCACGTCACGGCTGCGGAAGTCAGCGACCACGTCAATGCGGCACAACTCGGCGAGCAGTGCCGGATTGTTCAATTGCAAGGTGTAGCCGGTGCCGTCAAATGCCCGGGGTTGATGCCGAACGGTCTGGCCATGGGCACCAATGGCCAGCACCTGCCGGGCGTCTGTCTGGCTGTCGGCCAGCAGCGACTGCACCACCCTGGCGTAGACCCGCACCAGCGCGTTGCCGGCCAGCGCGGCGCGGTGCAGTTCATCGGAGCCGGACGTGTTCAGCGCCAGTAACTCGGCGCGTAAGCCCGCAGGCAGGGGTGTGCTGGCATGAGCCAGCACCGACAGCGTCGGCCCAGAAAAATCAATGAGAACGCCATCGACGCCGTCGAGTGAGGTGCCGGACATCAGCCCCAGGTAGAGCTCTGCCACCTTGTGCCCCGGCGTGAGCGCTATTCGGCGTTGGCGCGCTGCAAGGATGCGGCGCCCGCCAGTGCGACCTGCGCCATGTCTGCGGCGCGCTTGAACAGGGGCCGAGCCTGCGCACTGACCGGCACCGCCTCGCTCTGGCGCGCGATCGTCAAGGGGTCCTGATGCCGACCGTTGACGCGGAACTCGAAGTGCAAGTGGGGGCCGGTGGCCCAGCCTGTGGCACCTACCGCACCAACAGTATCGGCCTGGCTCACGGCTTGCCCCTTGCGTACCAGGATGCGGCTCAGGTGAGCATAGACGGTGCTGTGCTGGTTACGGTGGTTGATGATCACCACATTGCCAAACCCGTTTTGTACGCCCGCGAATTCGACAGTGCCGTCGCCCACGCTGCGCACTGGCGTCCCGGTCGGGGCAGCGTAATCGACGCCCAAGTGCGCCGCCCATTTTTGCAAAATAGGATGGAAACGCATCTTGAAACCGCTGGTGACCCGCGAAAACTCCATGGGCGAGGCCAGATAAGCCCGGCGCAAGCTCTGACCAGCCATCGTGTAGTAGCCCCCCTTGCCGCTGGCGACTGGGTCGCGGAACCACAGTGCCTGGTGGGTCTTGCCGCCATTGACAAACTCTGCGCTCAACACCCTGCCGTTGCGCAGGGGTTCGCCGTCGCCCTCCAGCGTCTCGTAAACAATGGAAAAACGGTCGCCTTTGCGCAGAGCGCGGTGGAAGTCGATATCGCCGGCAAAAATCTCTGCGACCTGGGTCGCCACGGCGTCAGGGATGCGCGCCTCGTCGGTGGCGGCGAACAGAGAGCTCTGAATCGTGCCGCTGGCCATGCGGGTCGATGCCGTGAGCGCCGCCGTCTCAAGCCGGGAAGACAAGGCTCCATCCGGCATTCTCTCGATCACCAGTCGTTTGAACTGGCCGTCGTCCTCCGGGCTCCAGCGCGCGACGAGTTTTTGCAGGGCGTTGGTGTCGGTCGTTTCGACGTTGACGCTTCGGCCGTTGCGTCCGACCAGCAGTCGGGCCGTCGGATCGGCATGCAGAAAGGCCGCCGCAGCCGGGTCATTCACGCCCAGCCGCCTGAGCAGGGTGCTGGCGGTATCGCTGGCGCGGGTGATGTCGGAGCGGAACAGGGTCAAAACGGGGGCGGCTGCAGGCGCAGGGTCAGACCCGGTCAGGGCGACAGGCTCGAGCACCTGGCGCACACTCAGCGCAGATGGGTCGGGTGCCAGTGTGGCAACAGCGTAGGTTGCGCCGCCGCCGCCCAACAGCAATGCGGCGAACAAGGCCAAGACGTGCTGGGGATGCGCTTGCAGCCAGTGGCCGAGCGCCTTCAGGCGCATCTCGGTGGTGGTGACGAGGCTATGGATCAAGACAAGTGTTCGGGTGATGGCGCTGGCCTTGAGGCCAGCACCGCGGTTTGAGGGGCAACCGGACCTCGGGACTTAAAATGGAGCGATTGACTAAACGCAAAGTATAGCCGCGCCCTTTTGCCCGACATGATTGAACCTTGTTATGAATCTAGCCCCCAGCCCAGCTTTGCCCCTGTCTGACCGTGTTCAGGAGGCGCTGGCCGTGTCCTTGCGCGGCTGCGAGGAACTGATTCCTCAGGATGACTGGGTCAAAAAATTGGCCCGATCCGAGGCCACCGGCACGCCGCTGCGCATCAAACTGGGGCTGGACCCGACAGCCCCCGACATCCATGTCGGCCACACCGTGGTGCTCAACAAGATGCGCCAATTGCAGGACCTGGGCCACACAGTCATTTTTTTGATTGGCGATTTCACCACCCTGATAGGCGACCCCTCGGGGCGTAACAGCACGCGCCCGCCGCTGACGCGTGAGCAGATCGAGACCAACGCGCAGACCTATTACCGGCAGGCCGCCATGGTGCTGGACCCGGCGCGCACCGAGATCCGTTACAACAGCGAATGGGGCGACGCGCTCGGTTCGCGCGGCATGATTCAGCTCGCCGCTCGCTACACCGTGGCGCGCATGATGGAGCGCAACGACTTCCATGAGCGTTTCAAGTCGGGCACGCCGATCAGCGTGCATGAGTTTCTTTACCCCTTGATGCAGGGCTACGACAGCGTGGCGCTCAAGAGTGACCTGGAGCTGGGCGGCACTGACCAGAAGTTCAACCTGCTGGTTGGGCGTCACCTCCAGGCCGAGTACGGCCAGGAGCCCCAATGCATCCTGACCATGCCGCTGCTCGAAGGTCTGGACGGCATCGAGAAGATGTCCAAAAGCAAGAACAATTACATCGGCATTTCGGAAGACGCCAACACCATGTTCGCCAAAGTGCTGAGCATTTCCGATACCCTGATGTGGCGCTGGTACACGCTGCTGAGCTTTCGCAGCCTCGCCGACATCGATGCGCTCAAGGCCGAGGTGCAGGCCGGGCGCAATCCCAAAGACGCCAAGGTGGCGCTGGCGCGCGAGATCACGGCGCGGTTCCACTCTTTGGCGGCGGCCGACGCGGCCGAACAGGACTTTATCAACCGCAGCCAGGGCGGTGTGCCCGAAGATATTCCGGCCCTGGCGCTGCCGCTGGGCGAGGCTGGCGCGCCGCTGGGTATCGCGGCAGTGCTGCGACTGGCCGGTCTGGCAGCCTCCAGCAGCGAGGGCAACCGCCTCATTGATGGCCATGGCGTGCGGATCGACTCTGTGCTGGTCAGCGACAAGGGCCTGCGGCTTGGCGCTGGCACGTATGTGTTGCAAGTCGGCAAGCGCAAGTTTGCCCGCGTCACCCTGGGCTGAGCGGGCATGAGCCGCAGTCAAGCCAGCCACCACGTCGGCCCACCATGATCGCCTTGCTGCAGCGGGTGAGCGAAGCGCGGGTGCTGGTGCAGCAGGAACTGGTGGGCGAGATCGGCCCGGGGCTGCTCGTGCTGCTGTGTGCCGAACATGCCGATACCGAAGCGCTGGCCGAGCGCATGCTGGCCAAGATGCTCAAGCTGCGTATTTTTGGCGACCGGGACGGCAAGATGAACCACAGCCTGCAGGACATGGACGGCCAGGGCACCGCAGGCGGCCTGCTGCTGGTGAGCCAATTCACGCTGGCGGCCGAACTTGGCGGTGGCAACCGGCCTGGCTTCACGGCCGCCGCCCGGCCCGAGCAGGGCCGACGCCTCTTCGACCATGTGGTGGCCCAGGCCAGGCTGTCTCATGGCCTGGTGCAGACCGGCCGCTTTGCCACCGAAATGCGGGTCGAGCTGGTGAATGATGGACCGGTGACGATCCCGATGCGTATGACGTCGGCCGACCTGCCCAACTAGCCTGTAACAGGCTGGGCCGGCGGTATGATCAAGTCACGGCGTTTTGCTGTGGCTAGTCCCTCTTGAACAGGAGTCTGATGATGGATGTCTTTTCAGCGCTACGCCGATGGGTCCTGATGTTGCCGCTCCTGTTTGCCGCCCTGGCCCCGCTGGCGACGGTGTCGGCCCAGTCTGCGGCCACGCCCCTCACCATTGGTGTGCTGCCCAACCTGAGCGCGCGCGTCATCCTGGCCAATTACCAGCCGATGCGCGACTACATGGAGCGCGAGCTCAAGCGCCCAGTCGAGATTTACACCGCCGGCGATTTCCGCAGCTTCAACCAGCAGACGCAGCGTGGCGAGTTTGCCTTGGTCGTGACTGCCGCCAACCTGGGGCGTGTGGCGCAAATCGATGCCAAGTGGGAGCCGCTGGCGTGCTACGAGCCCAAGGTGCCTGGTGTGATCGTCGCACTGGCCAGCAACCTTGATTCGTCCATGACACAGCTGCGCGGGAAGGCTTTGGCGGTGGCCAACCCACCTTCGGCGGTGGCGGTGGCGGGACTTCAATGGTTGGCTGCGCAGGGTTTGCAGGCGGGCGCTGACTTCAAATCGGTCGTCACGCCCAACGACGACAGCCTGGGCGCCGTCCTGATGTCGGGTGAGGCGCCGCTCGCCGTCATGAGTTTGGGAGAGTTCCGGGCCAAGCCCGAGGCCCTGCGCAACGCGCTGCGTATCGTGACCGAGTTTGCCAAGGTGCCCGGTTTTCTGGTGATGGCCAATCCGACATTGCCCAGCGCGGAACGGCAGCGCCTGAAAGCCCTGCTGCTGGCTTTTGCGCAAAGCGAGGAAGGCCGAAAATTTCAGGGCTTGGCTGGTGTCAGCCAGATCCGTGAGGTGGGAGAGGCTGAACTCAAGACACTCGACGTATTCAATGACGCCACGCGCAAAGCGCTTGGCGGGTAAGCTGGATGTGGGGTGAGCTCAGTCTCAGGAGTAAATTCCTCCTGACGGGGTTCGCCCTGCAGTTGGGCGTGTTGGGATTGCTCAGCGCCGGCGTTCACCTTTTGGTCGGTCGTTTTCTCGATGCCGATCAGCAGGAGCACGCTGGCCAACTCAAGCCCTTGTTGAATGCCGCATTGGCTGCGCCGATGGCACAGCGCGACTACGCGTCGGTCGCGGCTATCCTGAGCGAGAGTCTGGCAAGCCGGGGGCTGGTCTACCTGGTCGTCTGCGACCGCCAGGGGCGCCCAATTGCCAGCGCCGGGACGGCATCCTGGCTGCTGCCCAGCGTTGAACCTTGCAGCGATGGGGTCATTGCCAGGGACGGGGCGGACGCCTACAGCAGCATACTGAGGTTGGGAAGTCAGGCCTTGGGCGAGTTCAAATTCGGCATCTCACGTGCGGGTTCGGACCAGACGCGCAACATGATCATGGCCTGTGTGTTTCTGATTGGCAGCGGCGCGCTGCTGGTTTTCTCCATGCTGATGTGGCTGGCCAGCGCTCGGCTAACCCGTCCCCTGAAAGCCCTGGTCGACGCGACCCGTGAAATTCGGGAAGGGCGTTACGCACTGGCCCTCGATGCGGACGGTCAGGATGAAATCAGCGCACTCATGCGGGCTTTCTTGGAAATGAGCGCAGAACTCGAACGGAAGCTGTCGGACTTGACCCAGAGCGAGGCGCTGCAGCGCCGCTACCTGGCGGAGTCGCTCGAGAAGCAGGGGCAGGTGGCGCAAGCCTTGCGCCTGGCCGAGGATGCCACCAGCGCCAAAGCCGAGTTTCTGGCCAACATCAGCCACGAAATTCGCACCCCGCTGAACGCGGTGCTTGGGTTTTCACAATTGCTGCAGTCGGCCGCACTCGAAGGTGTCCATCTCGACTATCTGCGAAACCTGCAGGTCGCCGGGCAGTCGCTGCTGCGCATTCTGAATGATGTGCTGGACTACTCGAAGATCGAAGCCGGCAAACTGGAGATCGTGAGAGAGCCCTTTGACCTGACTGATCTGCTGGACAGCATCAGCGGCCTGTTTTCGTTCCAACTCATGGAAAAAAGTCTGTCGCTGAAGACCCAGGTCGGTGACGACGTGCCGCGTCACCTGGTGGGTGATGCGCTGCGTTTGCGTCAGGTGTTGATCAACCTGGTGGGCAACGCACTGAAGTTCACCGAGCGGGGCGAGATCAGCTTACAGGTTGAATGCCTGGCGCAGTCGGGTCAGACCCTGACCCTGCGCATGCTGGTCGCTGATACCGGCATCGGCATGAGCCAGGCGCAGGTGGATCGAATTTTCGCCGCCTTCACCCAGGCAGACAGCTCGATCACCCGCC
>Ga0214921_10006925_pt1 | contig 15294 bp, 15 predicted proteins | sample LL1505_MetaG_FD_177992 | JGI IMG/M metagenome (GOLD analysis project Ga0214921, IMG submission 177992) | Freshwater microbial communities from Lake Lanier, Atlanta, Georgia, United States - LL-1505 | ecosystem: Environmental > Aquatic > Freshwater > Lake | place: USA: Georgia | collected...
GACGATGACGCCGGTGCGGTCGAGCACCTGCGCCCCGGTAGCGCGCTCCAGGTTGCGGATCTGGCTGGGGGATAATTCGTGATCGACAATGACGAATTCGGGTTTACGGGCCGCCTCTTCGCTCGGCGTCGGTCCGCTTGACGGCCCGGCTGCGCCCTCGAAGCGCTCCCGCGCCTTGGATTTCGGCGGCGGCGCCATAGAGCCGACCACGCCGGTGCCACCGGTGAGTGCCGCCAGCTCCGCCAGCTTGCCGCTGCCCAGCAGCGCTCCTGCGCCCGTGCCTTCGCGCCGCTGCGACACCTCGCCCACCACCTCATAGCCCAGTGTCTTCACCAGGCGTCCCAGTTCTTGGAGGCTGGCAGCGTGCGCCACGTCCTCGACTTCCGGCGATTGAATGCCCACGAGGATGGCAAGCGGAATGGGAGGCTTTGTTTGCATGACCGGGGCGTAGCACGGATCGAGCCCTAAGTCGGACCACGTCGCGCTGATCGGCGGGCCGCTGAAGACCCTGCCCGCCATCCTGCTCTGTGAGGGCTGGGCCTGCGGCGCCACATCTTGGTGTGCCGCGTCCTAGCGGGGCGGCGTGCGGCGGGCACCATGATGCTCAGCGCAGCCGCGTGGCCTCCGTCACCGGTGGGGCCAGGTTGAGTGCGCCCTCCAGCCGGTAGCCCAGATCGAGATTGCCGCGGCGCACCCAGACCTGGCGCAGATCAAACAGCGGCACCGCGCAGCCAGCCTCCAGCACCAGTTGCTGCGCCTCTGCCCAGAGCGCCATTTGCCGCGCCTCGCTGGTCTCGGTTCGGGCGGCATCGATCTGCGCGTCGGCGGCGCTGCAATGGGCAAAATTCAGGCTCATGCCCGGCCGGCCGGGTGCGGCGGCGGAATGGTAGAACTGGCTGAGATAGCTATCCGCCACAGGGTAGCGCGCGGCGCCATAGAAGGTGATCTGGCTGAGGTTTTCCCGGATGCGGCTGTGATAGGTGGCGTGCTCCACCACATCCATCTCAAGGCGGATATTGGCCCGGCGCAGCTGGGCCTGCACGACTTCCATGATGGGCAATTGCGCGGTGATCGAGGAGACGACGGCGCGCAGCGTGATGCCGCCCGGATGCCCAGCCTCGGCCAGCAAGGCGCGGGCGCGGGCGGGGTCGGGGGCGAAACGCGGCACCGCCTGCGTGGCACCCAGATAGCCGGGCGGCACAGGGCCGGCCCAGGGTGTGGCCACATCGGTGCCGACGAAACGGGCGATGGCCAGCGGGTCCACCGCATGCTGCACCGCGCGGCGCAGCCTCGCATCGGTGAGCGGCGGTGATTGGCTGTTGATCAGCAGGGTGCGGAATTCACCGGGGCCAAAGACATCGACCACGGTGTTGGGCTGGGCGCGCATGCGCTCCACCCAGCGCTGCTCCCGCCGGCCGGAAATCAGGTCCAACTCGCCGGCGGTGAAGGCCAATTCGCGCGTCTGGTCGGAATTGATGAAGCGCACATCAATGCCCGCCAGCGCCGGGGGGCCACGGAAATAGCCCGGATTGGCCACCAGCCGCACCCGCCCTGGTGAGGCATTCTCCATCCGGAAGGCGCCGGTGCCGGCGCCGCTCTCGGCCACGATCATGCCGCCATGGTAATTGGCAAAGAGGCCAAGCAGCCCGGGCACCGGTTCTCGCATGCGCACGGTGAGGCTGCGTGCGTCGATCACGGTGATCTCGGCCATGGCGCGGTAATCCGCCGCGAAACTGCTGCGCGCAGGGTCGGCCGCGCGGCGGAGCGACCAGGCGATGGCGTCAGCGGTCACGGCGCTGCCATCATGAAAGCGCAGGCCCTCACGCAAGCGGAAGGTCAGGCTCAGCCCATCGGCCGAGCGGGTGAAGCTTTCGGCCAAATCGGGCTCGATCGCCGCCGGGTCGGCGCTGCCGGGGGGGAAGCGGAGAAGGCCGTCGAACATCCAGGCGGCGGTGCCCTTATCCTGGGTGGCGCTGGCGCGGTGCGGGTCCAGGCTGCCCGGGTCCTGGCCATTGGTGCCCACGCGCAGCGTTTGTGCCGCCGCTGGCAGCAGCAAAGCGAGGCTCAGGGCAAGGATGCGTATCATCATGGCTTGCAGGATGGCGCCTCTCGGGACAGGCTCGCAAGTGATGGAGATTTACGACATTGCGGTGCTGGGGGGCGGCATGCTGGGCAGCGCCATCGGCTGGGGCTGTGCCGTGCGTGGTGCGCGGGTGGCGGTGCTGGATGGCGGCGATGTCGCGCTGCGCGCGGCGCGCGGCAATTTCGGCCTGGTCTGGAGCCAGGGGAAGGGCGATGGCATGCCCGCCTATGCTGCCTGGACCCGGGCCTCGCTTGCCGCCTGGCCGGCATTGGCCGAGCGGATCTCTGGCCTGGCCGGGCGGGATGTAGGCTACCGCGCTGAGGGCGGCCTGCATTTCTGTCTGGGTGAGCGCGAGTTGGAGGCGCGCCGCTTGGTGGTCAACCGGCTGCACAATCAGGGGGCCGAGGGCCTGCGCATCCTCAGCCGGGCGCAATTGCTCGAGCTTATGCCGGGCTGCGAATTGGGCCCCGATGTGGCCGGCGCCAGCTTCCAGCCGCAGGATGGCCATGCCGATCCGCTGACCCTGTTGCGCGGCTTCCATGCCGGGCTGCGCGAAGCGGGGGCGGTGCATTTGCCCGGGGCCGAGGTTGTGGCGATCCATCAGGGCGCGCATTTCGTGGTTCACCGGGCGGATGGTGCCACCGTGCGGGCGCATAAGGTGGTGGTGGCGGCCGGGCTGGGCTCGGCAAAACTGGTGGCGATGATAGGCCTTGATGTGCCGGTGCGGCCGGTGCGGGGCCAGAATATCGTCACCGAGCGCATGGGTCCCATGCTGCCCCTGCCCGCTTCGGCGATCCGCCAGACGGTGGATGGCACCATCCAGATCGGCGTGACCGAGGAGGATGACGGCGACCCTGAGCCGCGCACCCGGGTGGACAATCTGGCCGCCATGGCGGCGCGCGCCGTGCGGGTGCTGCCGGCGCTGGCGCGGGCCCGGACCATTCGCACATGGGGCGCGCTGCGGCCAATGACGCCTGATAAATTCCCAGCCTATGCGCAGAGCGAGCGCCACCCTGGCGCCTTTGTCGCCGTCTGCCATTCGGCGGTGACGCTGGCGGCCATGCATGCCGGCCCGCTGGCCGAGGGCATCCTGGCCGGCCACCTGCCCGAGGCCGTGGCCGAACTCCATCCCAGCAGGTTCCATGTTCAGGCGCAGTGAGCCGCCCGATTGCACCATCCTGTGGGATGGCGCCGAAATCCCGGCCCGCGCCGGCGAGCCTCTGGCGGCGGCATTGCTGGCGGCTGGCGTCGGGCCATTTCGTGCCACGGCGCTGAGCGGCGCGCCGCGCGGCCCCTATTGCATGATGGGCGCCTGCTTTGATTGCATAGTCACCGTGGATGGCGAGGCCGGCCGCCAAGCCTGCATGCTGCCCGTGACCCCCGGCATGAGTGCCGCGCCATGAGGGTGGATGTGCTGGTGCTGGGTGCCGGCCCCGCGGGTATTTCAGCGGCGCTGGAGGCCCGCGCCCAGGGGCTTTCGGTGCTGCTGCTGGATGAAAACGCCGCGCCCGGTGGCCAGGTGCATCGTGGCGCCAAGGCGAGCGCCGCCGGGCCGGGCGCGGGGCAAGCGCGCAGCGGTGCAGCCCTGGCCGCGCAACTGGCCGCCAGCAGGGTGGAACGCCGCTTCGGCGCCGTGCTTTGGGCGATTGAGCCAGGGCCCGTGGCGTTCTTCTCTGAGCAGGGGGCTGCGCGAAAGATCACCGCCGGCCAGATCATCCTGGCCTGCGGCACGACTGAGCGGGCGCTGCCCATTCCGGGCTGGACGCTGCCCGGGGTGATGGGCGTGGGGGCGGCGCAAATCCTGCTGAAATCCGCAGGCCTGCTGCCCGAGGGGCGGGTGTGGCTGGCTGGCCAGGGGCCGCTGCTCTGGCTCTATGCCGCGCAGGCGCTGGCGCGCGGCGGCGCGTTAGCCGGGGTGATCGACATGAGCGAATGGCGGCCCGGCGCCCTCGCCCATCTGCCCAAGGCGCTGTTAGCACCGGGCTATCTGCTGCGCGGGCTGTCCTGGATGCGGCAGGTGCGGGCGCGGGTACCGGTTTATCGTCACCGGAAGGTCTCGGCCGAGGGCGATGGCCGGCTGCAACGTATTGTGATGGGCGGCCAGGGTCATGCCGCCGATACCCTGCTGCTGCATGATGGCGTGGTGCCCAATACCCAGATCACCCGCGCCATCCAGGGCCTGTCGCATCGCTTTCGCGCCGGCGCCTGGGAGCCGCTGGCCGATGAATATGGCTGCACCAGCATTCCCGGCATTCTGGTGGCCGGCGATGGTGCTGGGGTTTTCGGGGCCGAGGCGGCGGCGCTGGCGGGGCGCATCTCCGCGCTGCAGGCCGCATATGCGCTGGGCCGCTTTGGCGCCGAACAGCGCGACGCGCTGGCCGGCCCGCTGATGCTGGCCCGCAGCCGCCAGCGCGCGCCCCGCCGTTTTCTCGATGCGCTCTTCCCGCCGCTGCCGCCGCCCGATGATGCGGTGATGCTCTGCCGCTGCGAGGAGGTTTCGGCCGGGCGGGTGCGCGAGGCGGTGGCACTGGGCTGCCAGGGCACCAACCAACTCAAGGCCTTCACCCGTGCCGGCATGGGGGCCTGCCAGGGCCGGGTCTGCGGGCCACTGCTGCATGCGGCGGTGGCTGAGGCGCGCGGCGCGGCCCCTGATGATGTGGCGCCGCTGCGCACCCGCTTTCCCACCAAGCCCCTGACCCTGGGCGAGTTGGCGGCGCTGGCCTCTTGAACAGCGCGATCATCATCGGCGGCGGGCTGCATGGGCTGGCCACCGCGCTGCACCTCGCCCGCCTGCCGGGCTGGCAGGTGACGGTGCTGGAACGCCGCCATGTTGGCCGGCATAGCTCTGGTATCAATGCCGGCGGGGTGCGGCGGCTGGGGCGGGATTTTGCCGAGATCGGTCTCTCCATGGTGGCGGCCGAGATGTGGGCGGGCATGGCCAAGCTGGTGGGCGATGATGGTGGTTTTCGGCCCACCGGCCAGGTCAAGCTGGCGGAAAGCGCGGCCGATATGGCCGCACTGGAGACGCGCCATGATGCCATGCGCGCCCGCGGCTGGACGCATGAGGTGCTGCTGGACGCGGGCGAAACCCGCCGCCTGCTGCCCGCCATGGCCGCCCATATCAAGGGCGCGCTGGTGGTGGCCGATGATGGCTCGGCCAATCCCATGCGCATTGTGATGGCGTTTCGCCGCGCGGTGCTGGAGGCTGGTGCCCGGATCATCGAGGGCATTGCCGTCACCGGCATTACCCCAGGCTTGGTGGTGGAGACCGATCAGGGCCCGATGCGGGCGGATAGGGTGGCCAATTGCGCCGGCGCCTGGGCGAGCGGGCTGGCGGCTGCCATTGGCGAGCCCATCCCCAGCATGGCCAAAGCCTCGATGATGATCGTGACCGAGCGGATGCCGCGGTTTTGTGAGCCCACGGTGGGCAGCCAATCCCGCGCGCTGTCCTTCAAGCAGACCGATGAGGGCACGGTGCTGATCGGAGGCGGCCATCAGGGCACCAATGATCTGGCCCGCGAAACCGCCTCGGTCGATTTCACCAATCTGGCCCAGGCGGCGCGCATCGCGGGGGAGATTTTCCCCTGCGTGCGGGGGGCCAAGATCATCCGCAGTTGGACGGGTATCGAGGCCCGCACGCCCGATCAGGTGCCGGTGCTGGGGGAAAGCCGCGCCCTGCCGGGGGTGTTTCATTCCTTCGGCTATTCCGGGCATGGCTTTCAGCTCTCGCCCGCGGCGGGGGCGGCGATGGCGGAGCTGATGGCGCGCGGCACCACCAACCTGCCCATTGACGGGCTTTCGCCGCATCGGTTCGCCGCATGAACCCTCTGGAAGTGCGCGAATTGCGCAGTGAATTCCGCATCGAGGGCGTCTGGCGCGAGGCCGTGGCCGGGGTGTCCTTCGCCCTGGCCGCGCGGGAAACCCTGGCGCTGGTGGGCGAGAGCGGTTGCGGCAAGAGCGTCACCGCGATGAGCGTGATGGGGCTGATCCGTCCGCCCATCGGCCGCGTCGCCTCCGGCCAGGTGCTGCTGGAGGGGCAGGACATTGCAGGCCTGCCTGAAGCGGCGCTGGAGAAGCTGCGCGGCGCGCGCATGGCGATGATTTTTCAGGAGCCGATGACGGCGCTGAACCCCGTGATGACGGTCGGTGACCAAGTGGCGGAATCGCTCATCATCCATCGCGGCCTCTCGCATCGCGCGGCGATGGAGCGCGCCCGCGCTTTGTTCGATGAGGTGAAAATCCCCTCTGCCGCCAGCCGGCTGGGTGATTATCCGCACCAGTTTTCCGGCGGCATGCGGCAGCGGGTGATGATCGCCATCGCGCTGGCCTGCGAACCCGCCATCCTGCTGGCTGATGAGCCGACCACGGCGCTGGATGTCACCATCCAAGCGCAGGTGCTGGGCCTGCTGGCGGATGCGCAAAAGGCCCGCGGCATGGCCATGCTGTTCATCACCCATAATCTTGGTGTGGTGGCGCAAATCGCTGACCGGGTGGCGGTGATGTATGCTGGCCAGATCGTCGAAGAGGGCAGGGTGGCGGAGATTTTTGCCGCCCCGGCGCATCCCTATACGCGGGCACTGTTCGCCGCGATCCCCAGGCTTTCCGCCGCTGCGCAGGCGCTGGAGGCCATCCCCGGCCGCGTGCCCCCGCTCGATGCCATGCCGGCGGGCTGCCGGTTCGCTGCGCGTTGCCCGCTGGCCGGGCCGGGTTGCGAGGCGCCGCAGGCGCTGCGGGTTTTGAGTGGCGCCCATGCTGTGCGGTGCCATCGTGCTTGAGCCCATCACCCAGTTGGAGGCCATGCTGTGACGCCACTTCGCCTGCTCGACCAGAACCGGCCGATGCTGGATTTCAGCCTGGATGGCGAGGCGGTGCAGGCGCGGGCGGGCGATACGCTGCTCACCGCCATCCTGGCCTCGGGCGCGGGGCATGTGCGGCAGAGTGAGTTTGGCGATGGCCCGCGCGCCGGCTTCTGCTGGATGGGCGCCTGCCAGGATTGTTTTGTGCTGGTGGAGGGCATGGGCGCGCGCCGCGCCTGCGGCACCTTGGTCACCGCTGGCATGGCGGTGCGCCGGCGATGAGCGTGGTGGTGGTGGGTGCCGGCCCCGCGGGCATACGGGCGGTGGAGCGTTTGGTGGCGGCGGGGCTGCGCCCGGTTTGGATCGAGGAGGCGCCCGATGCCGGCGGCCGCGTCTTCCAGAAACCGCCGCCGGGCTTTGCCCGATCCGCCAGCGTGCTCTACGGCGCCGACCATGCGCGGGCCAGCGCGCTGCATGCCGCCCATGCCGCCCTGCGCGAACACACAGATTGGCGGCCGGGCACGATGGTGTGGAATATCCGCCCCGGCCCAGCCCTGCTGGATGTGCAAGGCCCTGATGGCGGCCATGAGAGCCTGGGCTATGAGCGCCTCATTCTCTGCACTGGGGCGATGGACCGGGTGGTGCCCATTCCGGGCTGGACGCAGCCCGGCGTCACCGCACTGGGGGCGGCGCAGATTGCGCTGAAAACCCAAGGGCTGGCGCTGGGCAGCCGGGTGGCATTGTGCGGCACCGGGCCGCTGCTGCTGCTGCTTGCCTGGCAATTGACCAAGGCGGGCGCGCCGCCGGCGCTGGTGCTGGAGAGTGCGGATTGGCCCGGCATGCTCCGCCCTGGCCTGGCCTGGAACATCCCCGCCGCCCTGCGGGGCCTGGGCTGGATGGCGGGGCTGCGGCGCGCCGGTGTGGTAGTGCGTCGCGGTGCCGTGCCGCTCAGCGTGGCGCCGGGCTGTGAGGCGCTGGTCTGGCGCGACAGGCGCGGCCGTGAGCAGCGCACGGCGGTGGATGCCGTGGCGCTGGGCTGGGGCCTGAAGCCTGAGACCCAATTGGCCGATCTGGCCGGGGCGAGATTTGCCTTCGATGCCCTGCAAAGGCTTTGGCTGCCGGCGCGTGACCCGGCGGGGCGCTGCTCGGTGCCCGGCGTTTATCTGGCCGGCGATGGCGCCAGCATTGGCGGCAGCGTGGTGGCGGAATTGGCCGGCGCCCGCGCCGCGCTCGCCTTGCTGGAGGATGCCGGCCTGCGCCCCGACCCGCTGGAGAGCATCACCCTGGACCGCGCCCTGGCGCGCGAGGCCCGTTTTCGCCGCGCGCTGGAAAGCGCCTTTCCCTATCCCCATGCGCTCGCCGCCGGCATGGATGATGCCACCCTGCTCTGCCGCTGCGAGGCGATCACCGCCGGCGAGATGCGGCGCTCGGCCGCGCCAGAGCTCAATCGCGGCAAGGCCCTGACCCGGGTGGGCATGGGGCGCTGCCAGGGCCGGCTATGCGGCCCGCCCGCGGCCGAGGTGCTGGCGGCGGCGATGGGCTGCGACATTGCCGAGATCGGCCGCTTGCGCGGGCAAATGCCGGTCAAGCCGGTGGTGCTGCGATGAGGGCGGATGTCATCGTGCTGGGCGGTGGCGGCGCGGGCTGTTCCGCAGCCCTGCATCTGGCCCGCCGCGGCGCTGCGGTGGTGCTGCTGGAACGCGGCCTGGTGGGCAGCCAGGCCAGTGGCGTGAACCATGGCGGCGTGCGCCAGCAGGGCCGCCACCCGGCGGAAATCCCTCTCGCCATTCGCTCGCGCGCCTTGTGGTCGCGCATGGAGGCGTTGTGCGGCAGCAATGCCGAATTCGACCCCTGCGGCCATCTCAAGCTTGCCCGCAGCGAGGGCGAGGAGGCCGATCTGCTGCGCTGGAACGAGATGGCGGCGGGTCATGGCCTGAAGACCATCATGCTTGGCCGCAACGCCATTCGGGGAAAGCATCCGTATTTTTCCGAGAAAGTGGTGGCCGGTTCGCTGCTGGCCGAGGATGGTTCGGCCAATCCGCGCCTGCTGGCCCCGGCCCTGGCGCGGGCAGCGCGTGAGGCGGGGGCTATTTTGCTGGAACAGCATGAGGTCACCGCCATTCAGGCGGGCTTTCGTGTCGAGGCGGCGGGGCGGGTTTTCGAGGCGCCCATTCTGCTGAATTGCGCCGGTTTCTGGGGCGGCAAAATCGCCGAGATCTTCGGCGAGCCGGTGCCGGTCTATCCCCTCAACCCCAATATGCTGGTGACCGAGCCGCTGCCCTTCTTCTGCCCGCATAATCTCGGCGTGGTGGGGGGCGATGTGTATATTCGCCAGATCGCCCGCGGCAATGTCATCCTCGGCGGCGGCCGGGGCGAGAGTGACCCGGCCATTCCCATGTCACGCCCCCTGCCCGAGCCCGCCTTCGCCGCCATGGCCCGCGCCGCCGAGATCATCCCGCATCTGGCCGATTCCATGATCATCCGCAGTTGGACTGGCATTGATGGCGGCATGCCCGATGCGCTGCCGGTGCTGGGGCATAGCAGCACCACGCCCGGGCTGATCCATGCCTTTGGCTTTTCCGGCCATGGCTTCATGCTGGGCCCGGCAGTGGGCGAAATCCTGTCCGAACTGGTGCTGGATGGGCGCAGCGATGTGCCGCTGGAAGCCTTCGACATTGGCCGCTTTGCAGGCCACACTGAATTGGAAGCCGATGTGTGGAAGACACGTCTAGAATGAGGATTGGGGCAATGAAGAAGCTTTTGATCGCCATGGCGCTGCTGGCCGGTGCCGCACCGGGGGCCGGATACGCGCAAACCCTGCGCATCGGCATGGCGGCGCAGGATGTTGGCCGGCTTGACCCGCATTTCGCCGTCTCCACCATCGACCGTGTGGCGGTGGCCTGGATGTTCAATGGCCTGGTGCGCTTCCCCCCCGGCTCCATCGACCCAGCCAAGATCGAGCCGGACCTGGCCGAGCGCTGGGAAAGCTCGGCCGATGGCAAGACATGGACCTTCTTCCTGCGCCGTGGCGTGCAATTCCATGGCGGCTTTGGCGAATTGACTGCCGATGACGTGGTGTTCAGCCTGCGCCGGGCTGCCACGGCGGCCAGTTCCGCCTTCTCGGCCGATTTCCGCGCCTTTGAGACGATCGAGGCGCTGGACCCCTATACCGTGCGCATCGTGCTGCGGGAGAACGTGCCGAGCCTCTTGGGCATCGTCACCAATTACTCCGGCGGCTATATCGTGAGCCGGCGCGCCGCGACCGAGCGGGCCGAGGGTTTCGCCCGCGCGCCCATCGGCACCGGCCCCTTCGCGCTGGAGCGGGTGACGCCCAATGCCAGCGCCGAATTGGTGGCACATCCGCAGTATTTTCGCGGCGCGCCGCAGATCCAGCGCATCTCCTACCGCTTCATCCCCTCCGACGCCTCGCGCGATCTGGCCTTCCAGAACCGTGAGTTGGACATCAATTACGGCCGCGCCGACCAGACCTGGGTGACCCGCACGCGCGGCCTGCCCGGTGTAACGGTGGATGTCTTCGAGCCCGGTGAACTGACCATCCTCAACCTCGACACCACCCGCCCGCCCTTCAATGATATCCGCATTCGTCAGGCGCTGGCGCATGCGGTGAACCGCGCCGAGATGGTGCGCTGGCGCGGGGCTGATGTCTCGCGCGAGGGGCAGTCGCTCATTCCGCGCGGCTATCTTGGTTTCACCGCCGATAATGGGTTGCTGCCCTTCGACCTCGCCCGGGCCCGCGCCCTGCTGACCGAGGCGGGGCATCCCAATGGCATCACCATTCGCGTAGTTCACACCCAATTGCCGGAAATGCTGAGCGGCATGCAGGTGATCCAGCAGCAGCTGCGCCGGGCCGGCATCACGCTCGATTTGCAGGTGGTGGAACACGCCACTTTCCACCAGCAGATCCGGCAGAATCTCTCGCCACTGGTCTATTACGCGGCGGCGCGCTTCCCGGTGGCTGATATCTACCTCTCGCAATTCTTCCATGGCCGCGCCCGGGTGGGCACGCCGACGGCGGTGGCCAATTTCTCCCATTGCGACATGGCCGATGCGCAGATCGACGCGGCGCGGGTTTCCACCAACCCGGCCGAACAGCTTCGCCTCTGGGCCGAGGCGCAGAACCTGCTGGTGCGCGCGGTGTGCGGCGTGCCGGTGATGGAGACGCTGCTGGTCTTCGCCCGGCGCAACAATGTCGATTACGGCTATCCCCTGACCGGTAGTATGAGCCTGGGGCCGCTGATCACCGAGGCCACTCGCATCACCCCATGATCGGCTTTGTGGCGCGCCGGCTGCTGACCTCCATCCCCACGCTGCTGGCGGTGCTCACGCTCGTCTTTGTCATCGTGCGCATCGTGCCAGGGGACCCGGCGTTGGTGATCCTGGGCGATCAGGCCACGCCCGAGGCTGCGGCCGCGCTGCGCGCCAGGCTGGGGCTGGATGCGCCGATCTGGCTGCAATATGGCCGCTTCATCGCGGCGGCACTCACCGGCAATTTCGGCGCCTCCATGGTCACCAGCCGGCCGATCATTGATGAGGTGGCCGCGGTGCTGCCGCATACTGTCGATCTCACCCTGGCGGCGATGGTGGTGGGTGTGGTGGTGGGCGTGCCGGTGGGCATCTGGGCGGCCTTGCACCGCAATGGTGCCATTGATGTGGCGGCGAGGCTGCTCTCGCTGATTGGGCTGTCCTTTCCGGTCTTCGTCTCGGGGATTTTTCTGCTGCTGGCCTTTGCGCTGCATTGGCGCGTCTTTCCGGTGATCGGGGCGGCGGAGCTCAATGATATTCCTGACCGGCTCTATAAGCTGGTGCTTCCGGCCATCACGCTGGGGCTTGTGATGGCGGCCTATATTACCCGCGTGACGCGTTCGGCCATGCTGGCCTCCCTGTCGGAGGATTACATCCGCACCGCGCGCGCCAAGGGCGTGCCCTGGCGGCGGGTGGTGTGGGTGCATGGGCTGCGCAATGCCTCGCTGCCCATCGTCACCGTGGTGGGGCTTTATGTCGGTATCCTGATCGGCAATTCGGTGCTGACCGAGATCGTCTTCAACCGGCCGGGGCTGGGCAAGGTGATTGTGGGCGCGCTGAACCAGCGCGACTACACCATGCTGCAGGGGCTAATGGTGATCTACTGCTTCATCATCGTGGTGGTGAACCTGATCACCGACCTGCTCTATGGCGTGCTCGACCCGCGGGTGCAGCAGGCATGACGCCTATTCGCCGCGCCATCCGACGCGCCACCTCCAACCCCACCACCACCGCGGGCGCCATCATCACCCTGGCCATTGTGGCGGCTGCTTTGCTGGCGCCGCTCCTCGCACCTTATGACCCGACCGAGCAGGACATCATGGCCCGCCTGCAGGGACCTTCGGCTGAATTCCTGCTGGGCACCGACCAGTTTGGCCGCGATATTCTGTCGCGGCTAATGTGGGGGGCGCGGATTTCGCTCACCGTCTCGCTCGGTGCCATTGCGGTGGCGATTGTCATTGGTGGCGTCATCGGCATGGTCAGCGGCTATATCGGCGGCACATTCGATCTGATCGTGATGCAGGCGATGGATGTGCTGCTGAGTTTCCCATCCCTGATCCTGGGGCTGATCGTGGTGGCGCTGCTGGGGCCGGATTTGGTCAATCTGGTCATTGCCATTTCCCTCACCGCCATCGCCCCCTTCGCCCGCATCGCCCGGGCGCCCACGCTGGTGCTGAAGGAGCGCGCCTTCGTCGAGGCCGGCCATGCGCTGGGCTATTCCCACAGCCGCATCATCTTTCGCCACATCCTGCCCAATATTCTCTCCGAATTGCTGGTCATGGGCTCCTTGTGGATGGCGACTGCGGTGCGCACCGAGGCCTCCCTCTCCTTCATCGGCCTGGGCGTCAAACCACCCACGCCGACCTGGGGCGGCATGACGCGTGATGGGTTCGAGAATATTCTGGATGCCCCCTGGCTGGCGATTTTCCCGGGCGTGGCCATCCTGCTGCTGGTGCTGGGCCTCAACATGGTGGGCGATGGGCTGCGCGATGCGACCGACCCGAAGCTGCGCAATGAATAGCCCGCTGCTTGAGGTTCGCGGCCTCCAGAAACACTTCATCCAGCGCAAGGGTTTCCTCACCCCCCGCACCACCATCATTCGCGCGGTGGAGGATATCTCCCTCACCATCCAGCCAGGCGAGGCGATGGGCCTGGTGGGGGAGAGCGGCTGCGGCAAATCCACCGCCGCGCGCGCCATGCTGCGGCTGATCACGCCCACCGCCGGCAGCGTGCGCTTCAAGGGCGAGGATGTGCTGGCGGCGCGCGGCCCGGCGCTCAAGGCCATGCGCCGGCGCATGCAAATCGTCTTCCAGGACCCCTATTCCAGCCTCAACCCGCGCCAGACCGTGGGCTCGGCGCTGATGGAACCCATGGCGGTGCACAATATCGCCACCGGTGCCGCGGCCCGCAGGCGCGCCGCCGCCCTGCTCGATGAGGTGGGCCTGCCGGCCAATGCGCTTGAGCGCTATCCGCATGAATTCTCCGGCGGCCAGCGCCAGCGCATCGGCATTGCCCGCGCGCTGAGCGTGGAGCCGGAATTGATCGTGGCCGATGAACCGGTCTCGGCTCTGGATGTCTCGGTGCAGGCGCAGGTGCTGCTGCTGCTGCGGGAATTGCGGGTGCGCCGGGGGCTGGCTTTTCTCTTCGTCAGCCATGATCTCTCGGTTGTGCGCTGGTTCTGCGACAGCGTGGCGGTGATGTATCTTGGCCGCATCGTCGAACAGGGGCCGGTGGCCGAGGTGCTGCGCGCGCCGCTGCACCCCTATGCCAATATGCTGCGCGACGCCTCGCCCGAGCCTGACCCGTCGCGTCGCGGCATCCTGCCCAGGATCATCGGTGAAATCCCCTCGGCCGCCGCGCCGCCATCGGGCTGCGCCTTTCACCCCCGCTGCGGCGCGGGGCTGGCGGAATGCGCCCGTATCGTGCCGCCGCTGGCGCCGCTATCGGGGGGGCGCGCTGTGGCCTGCCATCTCTACAACCCCATATCGGGCAAGCCCTTGAGCACCACCCAAACATAGATCAGCGCCTGATGCCCGGCACCGCCCTCGGCCTGCGCCGCGACCATCGCCAGGCCGTGATGCAAGGCCTCCTTGTTGCGGCGGTCGGTCAGGTTCGCATCCTCGTCATATCGGCTGTCGATAAAACCCTCGACGGCGCGATGCCCATGCCGCGCGCCATGGCCAGTTGCACCGTCCAGCGCATCACCAAGCTGAGGGTTGACTTGCGCATCCGTGGCGGAGGTGGCTAGCCTTCAAAAAAAATCGGGAGAGAACGCCATGCGCCGCCGAATCCTGCTCGCCTCGCCCTTGCTGCTGGCCACGCCTGCGTTGGCGCAGAGCAGTTATCCGGATCGCTCGGTGCGCTTCATCGTCCCCTTCCCGCCCGGTGGTGGAACCGATACCTGGGCGCGCATCGCCTCCGAGGGCATGCAGCCGGAATTCGGCCAGCCGATTGTGATCGAGAATCGCGGCGGCGCCGGCGGAGTATTGGGCACGGAATATGCCGCCAAGGTGCCGCCAGATGGCTACCAACTGCTCTTCACCATCACCACCCATGTGCAAACCCCGGTGGTCATGCGGCGCTTTCCGTATGATCCGGTTGAGGATTTCGCGCCGATCGGCCGGCTGGGCAGCAGCAACACCACCTTCGTGGTGGGCCCCAAGGTGCCGGCCATGGTGACCACCCTGGCCGAGTTCGTGCGTTGGGCGGAGGGCCGGGACCTGTCCTTCGGCAGCTATGCAGCCGGCAGCACCGGCCACGCCTTTGCCTTGATGCTGGCTGAGGAAGCCCGACTGAAAATGGAGCATATCGCCTATCGGGGCGAGTCACCCATGCTGCAGGAGATCCTCTCCGGCAGCATTCATGGTGGCTGGCACAGCATGGCGGCGGCCGGCGAGATGATGCATGCGGGTCGGGTGCGGCCGCTGGCCAGCAGTGGCACCTCCCGCATCCCAAGCCTGCCGAATGTGCCGCTGATCAGCGAGTTGGGCTATTCTGACCGTTTTCAATTCAGTGGTTTTTCCGGTCTGCTGGCGCCGGTGCGCACGCCCAGGCCCATCCTCGAGAAACTGGACCAGGTGTTCAGCGTGGCGGCACGCAAGCCGGCCACGCTGGCGCGGTTGCGGCAAATTGACACCATTCCGAGTTACCTGAATCCGGCAGAGTTCCGGGCGCATATCATCTCGTCGCTGGCACGTTGGACCGAGATCAGCAATCAGCTTGATCTCAGGATGGATAGTTAGCCCGGATTATTCATGGCGCCCCAAGCTGATGAATTTTGCCGGCGAGGCACTCGCCTGATGGTTGTGGCCGCGAGGATCGTCGTTCCGGCGCGGGCGTAGGTTCGAGGTTGCGGATTGCGGGGTTTGAGAT
>Ga0214921_10006927_pt1 | contig 15292 bp, 27 predicted proteins | sample LL1505_MetaG_FD_177992 | JGI IMG/M metagenome (GOLD analysis project Ga0214921, IMG submission 177992) | Freshwater microbial communities from Lake Lanier, Atlanta, Georgia, United States - LL-1505 | ecosystem: Environmental > Aquatic > Freshwater > Lake | place: USA: Georgia | collected...
ATGTAGTCATCGGACCAGTCGTTGACAAGTTGATGCGTCACCGCCCAATGGGTTGGTACGGCGTACTCGGCTTTGCTCGCTACCGCGAAGAAGCACTATACCGAATCGAATCAGGTTCATCAATCGCATCATAGTTGATTGACGGGTGGGGCAGTAGTTACCGAAATCTCTACTGCCCTATCAGTAAATCCATTAGAAGGAGTAACATGGCAAACTGGACGTTTGAACCACCATATGTGCTAGAAGGCCCATCTGGGGGACATAGGTTATTCTACTTTGCCAATTTACGCAAAGGGATTACAATTGTTAAGACTGATGGTGAATACTATCAAACTCGCTATCCAGTAGAAGAAGACTTGCTCACATACGATGAAGTATATCGTGGTGGGTACAAGCACACAGTTGACGATGCTACCAAGGCAGCACTCATTGCTGGTGGCGTAGATGTAGTAGAGGCTAATTTTACAGCACAATAAGGGACGCAATGAATTTACATCGAATACAGGCACATCCAGAATATGTTGAAGGTTGCTTCGGTTGTAAGATAGGAACTCTTGAACTAGGAACTGGCGATGCAGCCAGAGACATTCCTGACAAGAAGTGGAACTCAGAACTGCAGGCATATAGAGATGCCAAGGCTCAGGGAATCCAACCAGGTGGTACAACTAGAGCACATATAGAAGCAGCACACACAGCATCAGAAACGTTAGGCAAACCATACAACTCGGAGACAATGCCTAAAGCACATCAGATTACCAAAAAAACCGCTGAAGTTATGAAAGAGATTGGGCAAGTATAATGGCACTTACACAGAAGCAGAAGGCTACAATTGCAAACGAGAAAAGAAAAGCAATTGCTAAACGTGCTGCTACGCAGCGTACAAAAATTAGTGCATCGGAAGCCCGTACTGTAAGCAACGAGATGAACAAGCGTCCTGGTGCAATGAAAGGCTTTATTCGTAAAGATATTCCCCTACTCAGCAAGAATGAGAAGAACACCCTTGGTGCAACATCTAAGGCTAATGCTGCCAAAGAAAAATTTATTCAAAAGAATCGCAAATTTGCTAAGGGCGAAGGCAAACTTCCCGTTAAGCAGCGTGTCGGAACTAAGGCTGAATACAAAGCACTTGGCAAAGAAATTGAAATGCGCAAGCAACTTATTGCTCGAGGCAAGGTTGCCCGTGCATCACAGGCTGCTCGCGCAGCAAACCCAACACCAGCAAAGACAACAACCCTAACTAAGGCGGTAACACCAGTGGCCACAAAGAAGACAACTACATCAGGAGTCAAGAAGGCTGGAAGCAAAAAGATAGGTCATGTACCATATAAGGGCGTAAAGATGACTCCACCAACACCAATGGGTCAGCAAGCCAAGAATCGTAAAGCATCAACTGCTGCAATCAAGGAAAGAACAGTTGCAAATACAAACAAACCTAAAATTGTAACAAAAAATGACGCGTTGAGTTTTTCTGCCAAAGGAAAAACTCAAACACCTCAGGCACGAAAATTAAAAGGCGCTCAAGATAAAGTTACAAAGACAAAGAAACTTCAAACTCTTGAGCAGGCTAAAGCATCTGCCCCAACCCCAAAGCCAGTTTCTCCTAAAGAAGCAACTACTACATTAACAAAGCCAGCAGGCAAGGTTGCATCTAAGGTTGATGCCGCTAAGAAGGCTGTAAGTTCAACTAAGACTGGTAGCACACTAAAGAAAGCAGCAAATACAACTGCTGCTAAATCTATTGCTGGAAAAGCCAAGAAGATTGGTAGCAGCAAGTTGGTTAAGGTAGGTGGAAAACTTGTTAAGGTAGGTGCCGTTATAGGCGCAGGACGTGAAGTGGCACAGGTCTTTAGTGGACAGGCCGAAAAAGACTTCCGACGCACTCAGGTGCTTGAAAATCGCCTTGCTGCCGCTAAGGGCCAGAAGCCAAAGTATAAAGAAATTGGTTCTGGCTGGACCAAGAATCTTGGTGCATCGCTCAAGCAAGACATTGGTAACGCTGCAAATATTCTTTCAGTAGGCATGGTTGGAAAGACTCGCAAGGACCGTATTGCAGAACTTAAGACTATGGTTGCTAAGGCAGAAAAGAAAAAGAATTTAAGCAAACCACCACAGGGCAATAAGCCAGCAGCAGGTAGCAAGCCAGCAGCAGGTTCAAAGCCTGCAGCAACATCAGGAAACAAGTACCGCGTAAATGCTGGAGATACCCTATCAGGTATTGCCTCACGCGCTGGAGTTTCACTTAAAGACCTACGTGCATCTAATCCACAAATTACAGACCCACGTAAGATTTATCGTAATACAGGAGTTGTAATACCTAAGGGTGGCAAAGTGCCAACAGGTGGATATACCAAGAAGGCGAAGTAATCATGGCTAAGATGACAGCAAAGCAGATGAAGGCATATAACATGTTCGAGAAGACTGAACCCGCAAAGGTTAAGAAAGCCGAACTTGGTAAGAAGCCAGAGACTAAGGCCGAAAAGGCTAAAGAACTTAAAAAGGGAATGCACCTTATGAATGGCAAGATGATGAAGAACTCTGCTATGAAGAAGGCTGCTCCTAAGAAGATGGGCAAGAAAAAGTAAATGCCAAAAGTAGGAAAAAAAGAATTTTCATATACACCAAAAGGTATGGCAATGGCTAAGGCCGAGGCAAAGAAGACTGGCAATAAAATGGTGGTAGCACCATCTGTTGCCAAGACACGTATTTCTTCTATGGGAACACAGGCACGTAGTGCGCAAGCAAAGGCTACAGCAAAGGCAACACCAAAGGTAATTAGCCCACGTAAGCGTATTGATGTATCAAAGATGACACCAGCGCAAAAGCAGGCATACTACAATCAACCAGGATATGACAACTACTAATGAAGAAACATCCAGGATTCAAAGCAAGCCAAAAGAAAATTGCTGCAAAGCAAGGTGTCTCGATGGCAAGTGCGGGTGCAATTCTTGCTGCGGGTGCGAGGAAAGCATCGAAAGCAGCAGTTAAGGCTAACCCACGTTTAAAGAAAGTATCGGGCGTAATTAAGAAAAAGGTTAAGTAATGCCTAAAGCAAAATCAAAAGTAAATGCTGCTGGTAACTATACCAAGCCTGGCATGAGGGCATCGCTATTCAAAAAGATTAAGGCTGGCTCAAAGGGTGGAGACCCTGGTGAATGGTCTGCCCGTAAGGCTCAACTGCTTGCAGTTCAATACAAGAAGGCAGGCGGAGGCTACAAGTAATGGCACTTGCTAAATCACAGCAGTCACTCAAGAAGTGGACTGGCGAAAAGTGGAAGACTTCTGATGGTAAGCCATCCAAGGGCAAGAAAAGATATCTACCTGAGGCGGCATGGAATGCACTATCTCCTAGTGAGAAAGCAGCGACCAATAAGGCTAAGGCTACTGGGAATGCTAAGGGTAAGCAGTTTGTTAAACAACCTAAGAGCATAGCAAAAAAGACAGCAAATTACAGAGGTAAATAATGACAGCAGCATGGACACGCAAAGAAGGCAAAAACCCCTCTGGAGGCCTCAATGCAAAGGGCAGAGCATCCTACAAGGGTGGAACCCTCAAGGCACCCGTAAAGAGCGGCGACAACCCCCGTAGAGCCTCTTTCCTGGCACGTATGGGCGGTATGCCTGGGCCAGAACGCAAGCCTAACGGAGAACCAACAAGATTGCTCCTATCGCTCAATGCATGGGGTGCAAGTTCCAAGGCTGATGCTAAAAAGAAGGCAGCAGCAATATCTAAGAGAAACAAGGGAAAAAAATAATGGCAAAGGTAACAATTACAGGACTTAAGACACGCAAGATGGCTAAAGACCATAAGGCTGTTGCACCAATTCACAAGCCAGCATCAAAGCCTAAAGTGCTTGCAACAATTATGCGTCCACCACTAACACGTGGTCCAAAGAAGTAAGTAACTAATAAAGGTGGGGACAATGGCACAAGAAACAGTATCAATCGCATGGTGTGACAACGGCAACGTTGATGGCAAGTTTATGCATGGCGTAGCAAACGTACTCCTTGAATCAGGAGTTAAGTTTGAATCTACTATCCGTAGTTGTGGCAATCAGATTGCCCGACAGCGTGAGTTTGTAATCCGTCACTGGTACGAGAAAAGCAAAGCAGATTGGCTACTTTGGGTTGACTCAGATGTAGTTATCAGCCCAGAGAAATTTCTTAAACTTTGGAACAAGAAGGATAAAGATAAGCACCCTATTGTTACTGGTGTTTACTTTACAACAAAAAATCCAGAAGAACCTTTAATGGTTCCACTACCTACAATCTTTAACTTTTCGGAACGAGAAGATGGCACGGTTAATATCAAGCCAATTCATCCAATGCCAAAAAATAAATTTATTAGAGTGGATGCCGCTGGCATGGGGTTCGTCCTAATGCACCGCAGCGTGGTAGATAAGATTGTTGAAACAGTACCAGATACTGCAATGTTTTTAGAGGCTGGAAGTGAAAAAACTTTTATCGGAGAAGACATATACTTTTTTGCCCTATGTGGCAAAGCAGGAATTGAGGTATGGTGTGATACATCAGCAACTGTTCAGCATATGAAACGATTCTCATTTGATGAGCATTACTACGGAGCCTTCTTTGGCGCAGTAGAACAGAAGTCAAATTTAATATTACCAAAACGTTAGGAAAGGTCAATAATGGCACTAGGAAAAGCGGGAAGCACGCTTACAACAGAACTTAACAGGCTAGCAGGAACTACTGGGCTTGATAGCCAAGGCGCTGCTAATGTGTATGCTGGTACCACTGGACTTGGTGTAGTAGGGGCTTTGAACATTAAAGCATCTTCTTCGCGCACAAGAGACAAATTTAAAAGTCTTAACGGAATTTGTAATGAACTTGCTGGAACAACTGGGCTTGCAGCCCCTGCAGCCTTAAGGAGCATCAACGTCTAATGGCAACTTTAACCAACATGATTGATGAAGTTCTTGTTAATCTTGCAGGATATACATTCCAGCAAGACCGAAGTACCTATCTCACAACTGCAATAACAACAACTACATCAAGCAGCGCTTCCCCTCTAGTTATGTCACTTGGGTCAACTGATTCAGTAGGTAAGGGTATCCTTGAAGTCGACGAAGAACTGCTATGGGTAGACTCATTTGACCGTGTTGCTAATACTGCAACCGTATCTCCTTATGGCCGTGGCTATCTTGGCACTACAGCAGCCACACACGCTGCTGACAGCAAAGTAACAATTTCTCCTACATTTCCGCGCTTTAATATCAAGCGTGCAATCAATGACACCATCCGCTCCCTTGGAGCAAACATATTTTCTGTTAAGTCAACTACCTTTACATTCAATGCTGCTGTGTCCACTTATGCTCTTGCTAACCTAAACATTAAGAACATTATATCACTTAGTTGGCAGAGTATTGGACCATCAAAAGAATGGGTTCCAATCCGTCACTGGGATTTTGATTCATCTGCTAACCCAGAAGCATTTGGGTATGTAACTGGAACAGACTCAGTACAGACAATTACGCTAGGTGAGTCACCAATTCCTGGCCGTAAGGTAAAGGTAATATACGGGTCTAACCCAACACCATTTACAAGCAACTCAGATGTGTATACTACAACAACAGGATTACCAGAATCAACACGTGACATAGTGGTTCTTGGCGCAGCATATCGCTTGCTCTCATTCCTAGACCCAGCACGTGCTTCTCAAGTCAGCCCACAGGCTGATGAGACAGATAGTAAGCGCCCATACGGCGCAAGTAGGGACGCAACAAAACAACTGTATGCTCTTTATACACAACGCCTTAACGAAGAAACTAAGGCACAGCAACAGAATTATCCACCTAAAGTCCACTACTCCCGCCGATAAGGACCAGCAATGACAACTAGAAAATATTCATCTCGCTCTCAGCAGACTACGCTGTCTGGTGCGCTTACCTCATCTGCCACATCTACTACTGTCGTATCAGGTACAGCACTTCTCGGTGGCGTAACCATTGCTGCTGGAGAAACCTTTACGGTTGTTATTGACCCAGATACAGCCCTTGAAGAAATTGTAGATGTCACGGCAGTAAGTACTAATACACTTACCATTACCCGTGCCATTGATGGCTCATCAGGACAGGCTCACTCAGCAGGTGCAGTAGTACGCCATATGGCTATAGGTCGTGACTACCGCGAAGCCAATACCCACATTGAGGCAACCACAGGACACGGTGCAACAGGTGCTGTAGTTGGTACAACTAACACTCAAACACTGACTAACAAGACTTTAACTAGCCCAGTGCTTACAACCCCAGCACTTGGTACTCCAGCATCTGGTGTCCTTACCAATGCAACTGGACTCCCACTAACAACTGGTGTAACTGGAACTCTTCCTGTAGCCAATGGTGGAACTGGTGTAACAACATCAACTGGTTCGGGTGCAACAGTCCTATCAACTAGCCCTACTCTTGTAACTCCAGTCTTAGGAGTGGCAACAGCCACAAGCATTAACGGTACAACTATTCCTACAAGTGCGACTCTGATTAAGACTAGCGATACAGGAACAGTAACTGGCACAATGATTGCCAACGATACTATTGTAGATGCTGATATTAACTCAGCAGCAGCAATTGCTAAATCTAAATTGGCTCTTACTGGTGCGATTACATCAACTGACATAGCCAATGATACAATCGTTAACGCAGATATTAATACTGCTGCAGCAATTGATTGGACAAAACTTGGTATATCATCAACTGTCTCATCAACTGAGATTGGATATGTAGATGGTGTAACTTCTGCTATCCAAACTCAATTAGACTCTAAGTTAGCAACTACAACTGCAGCAAGTACTTATGCTCCATTGGCTAGTCCTGCTCTTACAGGTGTCCCTACAGCCCCAACGGCTGCTGCAAATACTAATACAACACAAATTGCTACAACAGCCTATGTTCAAACAGAACTTACTGACCTTCTCAATGGTGCTCCTGGAGCACTTGATACTCTTAATGAGTTAGCAAGCGCATTAGGCAATGATGCTAACTATTCAACAACCATAACTACTGCACTTGCTGGCAAGTTGCCTCTTGCTGGTGGCACTATGACTGGTGCTATTGCTATGGGAACTAACAAGATTACTGGAATGGGAACACCTACAGCATCTACTGATGCAGCCACAAAGGGCTATGTAGACGGTGTAACAGTTGCACCTAGCAACCTTACTGGTCCTATTACATCTGTTGGCTCAGCAACCTCCATCGCCTCACAGACTGGTACAGGTACTAAGTTTGTAGTAGATACAAGCCCAACCCTTGTTACACCTGTACTCGGTGTGGCTACTGCTACATCCATCAATGGTACAACTATTCCGTCAACCAAAACTTTAGTAGTAACTACAGATAAATTATCTGCTCTTGCTGCTACAACATCTGCAGAACTTGCTGGAGTTATCTCTGATGAAACAGGCTCAGGTGCATTAGTATTTGGAACTAGCCCAACTCTTACAACTCCCGCACTTGGCACACCTAGCGCCGTTGTCCTTACCAACGGTACTGGTTTACCTATATCTACTGGTGTGTCTGGTTTAGGTACAGGTGTTGCTACAGCCCTTGGAATTGCAGTTGGTAGCGCAGGGGCACCAATTACTTTTAATGGTGCTGCAGGCACTCCTTCATCTATAAGTTTAACTAATGCAACTAACGTTCCAAGTGATGCAACTAAGGCTCCACTTGCATCACCTACATTTACGGGTACAGTAACTATTCCAACCGTTGCTGCTGGTACAACATCTACCGCTACAGTTGGTGCTGGATATATGGGCTTGCCTCAAAATGCCACAACAACTGGCGCGGCTACAGTTGCTGCTGCAGATGCAGGAAAACATATTTACTCAACCGCAACTCGTACAATCACTATTGATTCAAATGCCAATTTAGCATTACCAATTGGTACAACAGTTACATTTATTGCTGGTTCTGGTGCAACAGTAACCATTGCAATTACAACCGATACTATGTATCTAGCAGGAGCGGGAACCACAGGTTCACGTACACTTGCTGCATTTGGTGTGGCTACTGCAGTTAAAATTGCATCTACTACTTGGATTATCAGTGGAAATGGGTTGAGTTAATGTCGGGAATTCTTGGCGGATTAATTGGAACATTTGCTCCATCATCAACTTCTTACGAGTCTATTGCGACTGTTACAGTAGGTTCTGGCGGTTCGAGTACAATTTCATTTACTTCAATACCCAGCACTTATAAACATCTTCAAATTCGCTTTATCGCTCAATCAAATCGAGGAACATACGGCACTGATAATTGCCTTATTCGTATGGGAAATGGGTCAATAGATACAGGTTCAAATTACTCTTATCACGGATTAGTGGGAGATGGTTCTGCTGCTAATGCTTTTGCATCTTCTACCGTTACTCAATTTATTGCACAAATATCCGCTAGCGGTGCATCTAACATTTATGGTGGAGTTGTAATGGATGTTCTAGAATATGGAAATACTAATATATATAAAACTTCTAGAATACTAAGTGGTGCTGACCATAACGGGGCTATTTCTGGTTACTACGGTCAAATTATATTTACATCAAGTAACTGGCGTTCAACTTCTGCTGTAGACACAATTCAATTTAGACCTGAATTTGGTTCTGCATTTACTCAGTATTCACAGTTCGCACTCTACGGAATCAAGGGGTAAATCAAATGGCAGCAGGTTCAACTTATACTCCGATAGCGACTACTACGCTGGGAAGTGCATCAAGCACGGTTTCATTTACTTCAATTCCAAGCACTTACACAGACTTAATCTTAATTGGTGCATTTAGTTGCAGCGCAGCAACGGGAACTGCATTTATGTTTAACGGCGATTCAGGCTCAAACTATTCCTACACTTATATAGCAGGTGGTGGAGGTGGTGTGGGTTCGGGTCGTAACTCTAATGCAACTAATACAGGCTGGACTTACGACACATCTGCAAATGGTCAAGTCAATGGAATTGCTCAATTTAATAACTATTCCAACACTACAACGTATAAGACTTTATTAACTCGCTTTAATACCCCAGCCACACAAACTGGAGCAAGCGTAAATCTGTGGCGTAGCACTGCTGCAATCAATACAATCCTTATAACAGCCTCAAGCGCTAATTTTAATACGGGCTCTACCTTTACTCTATACGGAATCGCGGCGGCTTAAGGAGCAACTATGGCAAATACAATGACATTAATTTCATCCGTCACAGTAGGCTCAGGCGGGGCAAGCAGTATTGACTTCACCAGTATTCCAAGTACCTATACAGACCTTGCTTTAGTTTTATCTTTAAGAAGTGCTGGCACAGGCACTCCATACGCTCGCCTTAGATTTAATGGCTCATCGACTGGATACACCAACAAAAGACTAAACGGAGATGGCTCAACGGCTGGCAGCGGTTCACCGACTGATGCCTATATCGTTTTGGGCGTAGCCAATACTTCAAGTCAGACATCAAACACATTTAGTAGTCATAGTGTTTATATTCCAAATTATGCTGGTTCTAATAACAAATCTACATCTTCCGACAATGCAACGGAAAACAATGCAACTACAGCATATATTTATTTAATGGCTGGTCTATGGTCTAACAGCGCAGCCATTACATCTATTGCTATCACAGAAGAAAACGCCGCCAACTGGGGACAATACTCAACCGCCTACCTATATGGAGTAAAAAATGCCTAATCCAACACGAATCGAAATCAACTGCACAACAGGTGAAGAAGTTATTCACGAATTGACTGATGCTGAAGTAGCACAGATGGAAGCAGATGCTCAAGCAGCAGAAGCACGCAAAGCCGAAGAAGAGGCAGCGGCTAAAGCGCTCGCTGCACTCAAGACATCTGCTAGGGCTAAGTTGGTAGCAGGACAGCCACTTACCGAAGAAGAAGCAGCAACACTAGTTATCTAATTTAATCTTTCTATCTAAGGAGTAACGTGGCTGGTCGCGACATAACCGAAGGTAGAGCCACGCGCTCTATCGCAGTTGACGTAGGTGTAGTTTCATCTACAGCAGTATGGCAGAACACTGATATGTCTTACGACGTAGCAGTAGGTGGACTCCCATTCTTTTACGCAATCAATGATGCACGCCCATATACACGACAGACTGCACCCTTTAAGAAAGACCAGTTCGACAATGGTTCTGAACCAGGAGAACAGTCTCTGACTGGTTGGTGGATTCGTTCTCAATCATCTTTCCACTCTGGAGCAGGCATTAAGTTTTATGAGACACAGCGCTCTTATGCTGCTGCTGATTCAAAGTATACTCGTTTTTCAGATAGCAGAAATGTAGATGTATTTACAACAGAAGGACAGGTTACTCTCCTAAAGGAGACGGCCAACCTATCAGGCGTTACTACTGGCATATACAAGGTTATCTCTGTTGTTGATGGTTCAACCGATAAGATTGTTGCTTGGACTCCTGCTAATACAACAATAAAAAACTTTACACCTGATGGTACTGGTGTTACTTATTCTAGCGTTGTTACTGCTGGATTAGACACTGCAACACTTGCTGTGGTAACAGATGGTGCTCATCTATACATAGCAGACAATGACCACATCTACACAGGTGAAATTAATACACCTGCTGCTGGATATACAGAATACTATGCAACTGGTAGTGAGCGTGTTGTTCTTGCTTGGGTGAAGCAACGTCTTGTTGCTGGCGTGGGTGCTGGCATTTACGAACTAACTGGTACTAAAGGCACCTCTCGGGCACTGCCAACCGCAGCATACACACACCCTAATGATGCTTGGACATGGACATCCATCTCTGAATCAGGCCCTGCAATTTACGCTGCTGGCTACCTTGGCGGTAACTCTGCCATCTACAAGTTTACACTATCTAGCAATGGCTCAATGCCAGTGCTTACATCTGGTGTCATTGCAGCGCAACTCCCAATTGGTGAACGCGTAAATAAAATTGAATACTACTTAGGTTATTTGATGATTGGTACAAATAAAGGTGTTCGCGTAGCATCTGTATCAGAAACTACTGGAGACCTGACTTACGGTCCATTGATTATTGAAGCGGACAATACTGGACTTGATTTTGCTTTTAGAGATACATTCGTCTGGGTAACTGGAAGCGTTGGCGGATACGCTGGTCTCTATAAAATTAATTTAGCAGAAGAGATAGATTCCCTTCGTTTTGCTTATGCAACAGATGCATATCTTGACGGTATCACTGGCTATGCTACCAGCGTAGACTTCGTGGGCAACACAAACCAAATTGCATTTACAACATCAGGCAGCAATGGTATAGCCATTCAGTCTACCACAACCCTGGCACCTAGTGGGTACCTAACCACTGGTAACATCCGCTATGGAACACTTGAGCCTAAGAACTTCAAGCGCCTTCTTGGTCGCGGAGACTTTACCTATGGTTCTATGACTCTTGAAACAGTAGACAAGAACGGCGTTGAGTACGACCACATCTCATACGATGTATCAGTTCCCTCTATTGAGGTTGGTACATCATCTCCTGCAACAGCGCAAGAGTATGTAGCCTACAAGTTTGTTCTTTATCGTGATGGAACAGATGCAACTCAAGGGCCAATCTTTAAGGGATACCAAGCCAAGGCTACTATTGCTACACCTCGCCAGCGCATCATTCAATTCCCTGTTTACTGTTATGACTTAGAAACAGACCGATATAATTCAATGATTGGCTATGAAGGCAAAGCCTTTGATAAGATTGTTGCACTTGAAGAAGTTGAACAAGGTGGCGATGTGCTCACTTGGCAAGATTTAACTACTGGCGAAACTCGTCAAGCAGTTATTGAACAGATAACATTTACCCGTATGACCCCACCAGATAAGCGATTCAGCGGCTTTGGTGGAGTAATTAACATAACTATCCGTACTGTATAACTCTAGGAGTGCAAATGACCCCCGCAAATTGGGCTGGCTTAATCGTATCTATCGTTGCTATTATAACCGCTTTTAGTGGTGCAGTTAGGTGGCTGGTTAAACATTATCTTTACGAACTCAAGCCCAATGGTGGGAGTAGTCTCAAGGATTCAGTATCTAGATTAGAAGAAAAAGTAGAAATGCTACATGAACTAGTAATGGAATTAATTAGAAAATAAGAATGGACACCTTAAATGACACCTGTAGTCAAGAAAGCCACACCTGCTGCAATTGCTGTGCTTCGCCAGGCGACGGCACTCAAGCCAAATCGCAAGAAAGCCTCAGATGGGCTTCTGCCTTCTGCTGCTCATCTATTGCAGAATCCTAACTCAGACCACAATACTGGCTTTGGCGTAGACCTCACACATGACCCAGTAACTGGCTTTGATGGTCATGATGTTTATATCAACCTCAAAGCCGACAAGCGTGTAAAGTATTTAATCTTTAAGGGACTTATATGGAGCGCCGAAAAGGGCGACCATAAGTATGATGGCATCAATCAGCATGAACACCATGTACATATTTCAATCAAGGATAACTGCGGAAATGACACATCCAATTGGTTCCCTTGGTTAGGCAAACCAACAACCATCAACAAGGTAAAGGCAGCAGTAAAGCCTCTACCAAAGAAGGAGACAAAATGAACAAAGATAAAGTTAAGGCAATTGCCCTATCGTATTTCCGTGCTGCATTTGCTGCAGCCCTAGCCCTATTCATGACTGGCAACGCTGACCCTAAGGCGCTAGCAATGGCAGCAGCAGCCGCTGTAGCCGCTCCTGTGCTCAAGGCACTAGACAAGTCTGCAAAGGACTTTGGCCTAGTTAAGTAACCCTTTTAAAAACAAGAATCCCCCTCGCCCTAGTATCGCTACTATGGTAAGGGGGAATTTTGTTGTTTCTAAGGTTTAAAAGGTGACGCTATCTTCCTCTAAATCATCGAGAAAGTTCTCATATCGCTTGCCAGCAAGACGATACTTTGCCTCGTAGTACAAGCCTTCCAATAGGTAATATATGGCAATACCCGCTAGGGTTGCCAATACGGTTTCATAGAAATTTGACACAGTACTCCTTTGTATGTATAATCTATTATATTATATATATATTATGATAGAGCCGAAGGCTCTTATATTATATATAATTACTTACATAACTAAGTATACACGGCATTTCCCAATTGTCAAGTATTACCAACAATTGACAAATCACCCATTCTGGGCTTATACTACCAACATGTCAATCGAACTAGAAGAATATACCCTACCAGAGCACATATCCTACTCTGCGTTCACCACTTACCTCACCTGTGGCTACCAGTACTACCTTGGTAGACTACTCAACAAGCAGGAAGCCCCATCGGTTTGGTCCGTCGGAGGCTCTGCTTTTCACCTTGCCTGCGAAACCTATGACAAGGAGAACCTATGATAAACGATGTCCAAAATCTATGGACAGAATCATGGAATGTGTCTAAAGGAGACATTGACCTAACTGGAGCAAGAGTCGGTGGCAGAGCCACTAAGGCTAACCCCAACAAGGAAGATGAGAACTTTTGGCAAACTACTGGACCCAAGTGGGTCGAGGCATACATTGCATGGCGCAAGACTAATGCTAATTGGAAAATCTGGAAAGCACCAGATGGCAACCCAGGGATTGAACTTGCCCTGACACCAGTCATCAAAGATGTGGCAGTCAAGATGATTATTGACCGTGTTTTTGAGGTCAATGGAGAGTTGGTAATCGTTGACCTCAAGACTTCACAGAGCACACCAACTAGCAACCTACAACTCGCTTTTTATCGATTAGGTATCCAAGAAACCTTTGGTATCGACGTCAAATGGGGCACCTACTACATGTCACGCGGTAACAATATCTCGGAGATGGTAGACCTGTCTGAGTACACTAGGGAAAAAATGGAGTACCTCATCGAAACATTTGACAAAGCACGCAAGGCTGCTATATTCTTGCCCAACACAAACAGTTGCCAGTACATGTGTGGACTCACAGAGTACTGTCAATTCTCTACTAAAAAGGATAAATAAATGGCTGAAGACTGGAAACTACAAGTCAACTATAAGTTGGCAACAGGCGACCTTATCAACATTCGTGCTAACAGCGCAGATGAATTAAGCGTCCTACTTGAAGGCATTGGGGACTATGCCACACAGATTCATGCAACACAGCGCCAACTACAGGGAGCAGGAACCCTAGCCCCCCTGTCGATTACCGATACCACTACAGGCACAATGCCTCCGCTCTCCTCAATTCCGCCCCAGGCGCAAACTCCATTCGCTTCGGCTCCGACAACCCCACAACAGGGTGGACCAACATGCCAACATGGGGCGCGAAAGTACAAGTCGGGAATCTCCAGCAAGACGGGAAATCCTTACGCGATGTGGGTCTGTCCGATGCCTCAGGGCGCGGACCAATGCAAGCCAGTCAACTAATAGACCAGCAATTTCCATTTTAAATAACTAGGAGGGGTGCAGAATGAGAACTCTAGTACGTTCAGTAGGACGAGCCTCAATCGGCGGAGAACCCCTTCCTAGTTCATTTAAGGCGTTTGAACAGAACAAGATTATTATACGGCGTTCAGAAGTTTCTATGTTTGCAGGCGCACCAGGGGCAGGAAAATCAACACTTGCTTTAGCCTTGGCTCTCAAGACCAATGTACCAACATTGTATATCTCAGCAGATACCAATGCTCATACAATGGCGATGAGACTAGCATCTATGATTTCGGGGAAAAGTCAGTCGGATGTCGAACAGAAACTTAATACTGATGTTGGTTGGACAAGGGCAGTCCTCCAAAAGGGAAGTCACATAGTCTGGTCGTTTGAATCGTCACCAACCTTAGAAGACATTGATGAGGAAGTCCAAGCATTTGAAGAGTTGTGGGGCACTAGCCCATCTCTCATTGTCTTGGACAACCTCATGGATGTTGCAACAGATGGAGGCGAAGAGTTCGCATCTATGCGTGCAATTATGAAGGAGTTGAAGTACCTTGCGAGAGCGACTAACGCTGCAATTGTGGTTTTACATCACACTTCGGAAGCAGTTCCTGGAAATCCTTGTCAACCAAGAAGCGCCATCCAAGGCAAAGTATCCCAACTCCCTGCTCTCATTTGCACGCTCGGCACAGTTGGCACATCAATGGGCGTGGCATCAGTCAAAAATCGCTACGGAAGAGCAGATGCAAACGGAACGCTCATGACATGGCTAGCATTTAATCCAGAGTACATGTACATCGACGATATTCCAGAGAACGTATGACAACTAGAAAAAGCCATAAGGCTAGAGGAGCAACATATGAAACAGACATCAAAAATTACTTTAGAAATCTTGGATACGATGCTGAGCGACTTGCTCGACGAGGTTCTAAAGATGA
>Ga0214921_10006929_pt1 | contig 15287 bp, 9 predicted proteins | sample LL1505_MetaG_FD_177992 | JGI IMG/M metagenome (GOLD analysis project Ga0214921, IMG submission 177992) | Freshwater microbial communities from Lake Lanier, Atlanta, Georgia, United States - LL-1505 | ecosystem: Environmental > Aquatic > Freshwater > Lake | place: USA: Georgia | collected 2015-05-28
CCCCGCTGGGAGACTGGCGGGGTCGATTTGTATCTAAGTATATTACCGATAATTGTTATTGCTAGCGGACCTTGTGTAACTATTATTTTGGGTCTGCGTCCAGGAGGATACTCCCATGAGGGAGAAAGAAGTATTGGTACTGGATGCGGAGCGACGATTCCTAGAATACACGCACCCTGCATTGGCCCGAAAACTGTTAAAAGAGGGCAAGGCATCCGTTTATTCAAAAGAGCCGTTCGCCATACAAATCAATCGGTCTATATCCTCACCCGACCGTATACAAAGGAACGAGCAAATCATGGCACAGATTAAGAACTTCACTGAGTTTTTCAAGGAAGAGCGTGACATTTACGTGCAGAACATTTCCAACTGCCAGGTAAGTGTTAGCTTTGACGTTGGTGGTCACCAGGAGTCATTCCTGTTCCCCAATAGCAAGGACCCTGTAAATCTTACGCGCTTTATCCCATTCGCTGCAGTGAAGTCCTCCATGGACCTTCGCCGCATGATGAATCGGTCTCCTCCGGCTCTTGTTCTTCTCGAGGAGAACGAGTACCGTATGTACTTTGACAAGCAGGCACAGATGCACGGCCTGTCTTCTGTTGATGCAGCTATTGACCGCGCAGAGGAGCGCCGAATGGCTGTTCAGAACCATCAGCCTCTACCTGATGCGCCGGATCCTATCAAGCTTCACGAGGTAGTACAGGACGGTCAGCATATGGGCGAGAAGAAGATTGTTCGCCCCATCGAGCAGGTTCAGGAGGACGAGGAGATCAATCCACGCGTTCTTAACCTATGCCTCCAGGTCCATCCCCAGGTGCCGGACCAGCAGAAGATGTCCGCCGTACAGCTCCTACAGGAGATTGATAGCATTAATGGGCTTAATCTACTCGACTGGGAGTACATCCAGAGTCACGGATATTATAAGAGCGTGAAGAACTACGCACGTAAGAAGATCGCGGAGTACGCTGCACAGGTTGAGGAGGATGATACTACGTCTTCTTCCGCTTCAGTATCTTCTAAGTCCGCTGCCTCAGCAGGTACTAAGTCCACGAAGAAGGTAACTAATACTAAGAAGAAGGCCCGTACTGAGGGCCAGGTTTAAATCTTAGTTATATAGGAAGAACAACATGTCAATCAATGTAAGCTTAAATGGCGTTACTGAGTTGATTCATCAGAAGAGCGGAGCGGCAGGTACTGCCAACTTTGACGGTGGCATCCCGCGTGGTCCGGTCGATGGTGCGGATTCCAGTCTTACATGGCTTGACAGTGAGAGTAGCGGGTTGATTGACCCGGTCTATCTTGGTATAGACAGCGCCCTTCGTGTTTGGTCTGTGTCAATCACGATGTCGGGTCAGTCAACCTGGTCTTTAAATAAGATTTCAGGCATGACTAGTGTTGTAATTGCATCTGGCACCACAGAGCCAGCCTATGCGCTTGGTAGTCAGTTAGTTTTATATAAAGGTGAGAAGTTAAGTTTAGTTACAACAGGAGCGGGAACGAAGTCTGTAAAATTCGTGGTGGCAGTTGCAGATTTTGATGACGTTTCGCTAGACACGCCTACTTCTTTGTCATTGCAGTCCCTTGACGTAAATGCCGTGCACATTCGTGGCAATGAGACCATTGACGGTATTAAGACGTTCGTAGTATCTCCGATAGTGCCTGCGCCGTCAACTAATGGTGCAGCTGCCAATAAGCAGTACGTAGATTCTGTCGCCACTACTGGCGCAAACCCTTCTTTTGCGGCACCTGTGGGCTCTTTCGTAGAGCTACGCGCAATCACTGGACAGTCCGACCGCGAAGTACGCCTGGTTGAAGACGCTGGTGCTCTTTACCGTTATGATGTGAATACCGGTGCTGGTGTTGCAGATGACGGCGATGGCACAATTAAGCCAAATGGTATTGCCCAAGGCGCAAATGGCCGTTGGTATAAGGTAAGTTCTTCCATACAGAGCCATGAGCAGTTGAGTGGCCTACTTGGAGGGGCAGATGGTGATCATCAGCACTTAACTTCAAGTCAACTTGCTGCGCTTGCAGGCACATCTGGTTTAGATGTTGATGGTAGTAATAAGCTAGTAGACAGTGCAGATTCACGCTTATCTGATGCTCGTACGCCGGTTATGCATGCTGCTACACATGCACTTGGTGGCGCAGACGTAATTACGATTGCACAGAGTCAGGTGTCTGGTCTCCATGATGCACTTACGGCATTGGATGGCGCTGCAGTCCATGTCGCTGGCGCAGAGACTGTTGCGGGTGTGAAGACGTTCACGTCTTCGCCTATCGTTCCGCCACCAAGTGCAGGTACTGACGCAGCAAATAAAGAATATGTAGATACCACAGCGTTAGCGGCTGTAGACTTAATATCTGGCAATGTACCCACTGCAGATGAGAAGGCAGCACTTGTGGGCACTTCCGGTGCGCCTAGCTCAACAAATAAGTACGTTACAGATGTGGATTCTCGTCTGTCTGATGCCCGCACCCCAGTGTCACATGCTTCAACCCACGGAGTCGGTGGGTCTGATGCAGTTACAATCTCACAGAATCAGGTATCAGGACTTGAGACATCTCTTTCAGATCTAGCTGCAGCCGTATCAACTAAAGCCGAGGACTCAACAGTTGTTCATAACACTGGCAACGAGTCTGTGTCTGGCACGAAGACATTCGTTTCTTCACCAAGCGTTCCAGCACCAGTTGTGGCAGGAGATGCGGCAAATAAAGAATATGTAGATACTGCGATTTCCACACTTTCAAACCAGGTAGCTCTAACGCTTCCGAATGCAGACGAGAAGGCCGCGCTCGCTGGCACTTCCGGCTCACCAACAGCATTAAATAAGTACGTTACAGACGCAGACATGCGTTTGTCCGATGCACGCACACCTGTAGCACATGCGTCAACACACGAACTTGGTGGCTCAGATCAGGTAGTGCTGGACCAGTTGCAGGTAAATAATTTAGTGGCAGACCTTGGCACAATTAACACTGCAATTAATACAAAGGCAGACGACTCGTCTGTTGTCCACAAGGACCAGGCTGAGACAATCATTGGTGATAAGACATTCGCTGTGTCGCCAATTGTTCCAGCGCCAACGCTTGACACACACGCTGCCACGAAGAAGTACGTAGACGATTCTTTCACTGGTATTGCTGTTTCCTTTGCTTCTCCAGTTGGCAACCTTGTAGAGTTACGTGCTGTAGCATCTGCTGGTCTCGTAGACAAGCAGGTTCGCCTAGTTGAGACTAAGGGTGCATTGTATCGTTACGATACGTCCGGTGCTGGTGTTGATGACGGCGATGGCACAATTAAGCCAGACGATCTAACTGATGTTGACCAGGGTCGTTGGTTTAAAACAAGTGCAGCGACCCAAGATCACGAGGGGCTTAGTGGGCTGCTTGGTGGTGATTTAAATGACCACCAGCACCTAACAACGGTGCAGGTCTCGTATCTTCCTTCAGCAGACCAAAAGGATGCACTTACTGGCACTGATGGCGCACCAAGCGCCGCGAACAAGTATGTGACAGGTTCAGATTCAAGACTGTCTGATCCACGTATTCCAACCGGTCTTGCTGGTGGGTCACTCGCAGGTTCATATCCGAACCCAACAATCGCTGGCGGTGCAGTCACTGACGTCGAAGTGGCAGACGCCAACAAGGATGGGCTCGCCAATGTGCCTTCGATGCGCACACTTGGCACAGGAGCGCAGCAGGCAGCTGCAGGCAATGATTCGCGCCTATTTGATGCGCGTACACCAGTTGCTCATGCAGTTACGCATGAGCTTGGTGGTTCGGATGAGCTGGAGCTTGCACAGTCGCAGATTACAGGATTGTCGACAAGCTTAGACTCAAAGGCAGATAAGGTAACGACAGTATCTGCTGGAACTGGTTTAACTGGCGGCGGTGACCTATCCGCTGACCGTTCTATTTCAATGCCAGATGTTGGCACGCCTGGAATATATGGCTCTGCTAGTAGTGTACCGTCTGTAACTACTGATGCGCAGGGTCGTGTCTCTGGGGTTGTTGATACTCAAATCCAAATTGCAGAGTCTCAGGTAACAGACCTTGTTTCCGATCTTGGAGCAAAGGCTCTAAAGGCAACTACGGTCACTGGCACTGACGGACTAGTGGGCGGTGGTGACCTATCTGCAGATCGTACAGTCTCGATGCCAGATGTTGGTACGGCTGGTGTGTATGGGTCTGCTTCTGGCGTTGCGGTAGTTACGACTGATTCTAAGGGCCGTGTATCAAGTGCAACAACCACTGCAATTCAGATTGACGAGTCTCAGGTAACTAATTTAACTACAGATTTGGCATCTAAGGTTGCAAGCGTTGGCGCAGATTCTCCACTTAGGTCTTCTGGTGGCACGACCCCAACTATATCACTTGATGTGTCTGGTGTATCTGCTGGCTCTTATGGCTCTGCGTCATCCGTGCCTGTTGTAACGGTTACAGACAAGGGTCTTGTGTCTTCTGTAATAGACACACCTGTGCAGATTGCAGAGTCACAGGTTACCGGTCTTGTATCTGATTTATCCGCGAAGACTGACAAGACGACTTTAGTTAGTGCCGGTGCGGGCTTGTCCGGTGGCGGCGCGTTGTCTGGCGATGTTACAGTTAGCATGCCTAACGTTGGCACTGCCGGTACATATGGCTCTGCTTCTGAAGTTGCTGTTCTGACTACAGACAGTCAAGGCCGTGTGTCTGGTGCACTAAATACGTCAATCCAGATTGCAGAATCTCAGGTAACTAATTTAACTACAGATTTGGCTTCAAAGGCAGATAAGGTAACAAGAGTAGATGCAGGTGCTGGCCTTACTGGTGGTGGTGACCTGTCGGCTGATCGTACAGTGTCCATGCCCAATGTTGGCACTGCAGGTACATATGGGTCTGCTTCGTCTGTAGCTTCAATTACAACTGACGCACAGGGTCGTGTATCTTCTGCCTCCTCAACCGCAATTCAGATCGTAGAGTCACAGGTTACCGGTCTTATAGATGATTTGGCGTCAAAGGCTGCAGACTCTGCAGTTGTCCACAATACTGGTGCAGAGACCGTTGCTGGTGTGAAGTCGTTTACGTCGTCTCCAAGTGTGCCGACGCCTTCCTCTAGCAACGACGCGGCAAACAAGAACTATGTTGACACCCAGGTAAGTGCTGTATCAGGCAATTATGCATCTCCAGTGCAGGATATTGCAGCACTACGTGCAATAACTGGTGCGCTAGATAAGCAGCTTCGTCTCGTTGAGGATGTTGGTGCAATCTATCGTTTTGATGCGCAGGCAAGCGGCGTAGACGACGGTGGCGGGACCATCGCGCCGACGACTGGTTCTGGAACATGGTATAAGGTACAGGCGGCGACCCAGAATCACGAGTCACTACTCGGCCTATTGGGTGGCGCATCGGACGATCATCAGCACCTAACGACAACACAGGTTGGGTATCTGCCGTCATCTGGTCAGAAAGATGCACTTGTAGGAACTTCAGGTACACCTGGGTCAACAAATAAGTATGTGACCAGTGCCGATAGCAGGCTGTCCGATGCGCGCACTCCGACCACACATGCGAGCACGCACCTGCCTGGCGGAACTGACGCACTTACAACTGCTGCCCCGGTCGCGATTAGCACCTCTAATGTTGAGGGCACCGCAAGTTCATTCTCGCGATCTGACCACGTGCACGCGCACGGCAACCTTGCCGGTGGCTCGTTGCACTCTGTCGCGACGTCAAGTGCAGATGGCTTCATGTCGTCTACTGACAAGGCAAAGCTTGATACCATCACGAGCGGCGCGGGTGTTGGTGGTTCCGGCACTGCAGGCCAGGTTGCGTACTGGAGTAGCGGTAGCGCTGTAACTTCATCTAGCAAGTTACAGTGGGACAACTCTGCACTTAAGTTATCCATCGATCCGGTTGCGAGTAGCGATTCGACTGTAAGAAGTATACAAATTGGCCCAGAGACAATTACGTATAATGGTGCCGTGTTCAGCGGTTTGTCGTTAGGTGGTGTCAGGACGTCTGGTGTTTGGACAGCATTGGGGTCTGACCCACTCGCAACACACCAGATACGCGCTGTAAATTCAAATGGTCTTAAGCTTCTCGGGGCAAACGATTCAGTAACTGTAGCGTCTGTGTTCATAGACACTGGTGCTCTTGGGTCTGCGGCAACAAAGCTATTCTCGATCCGCAATAACACAGTTGAGAAGGCTTCGTTTGATAAGGACGGTGCGCTCACTTCTCCGCAGATGACTGTATATTCATCTAGTGATACGTCAGGTCAAAATCTTGCAAAGGCATATCGAGATTCTTCTAGAAATTTTGTATTAACTACTCCACTTGTATATTCAGACAACGGGGCCGCTTCTTCTACGTGGAGGGGCCTGTCAATAGCAACGCACGACGGTGTGAGTCTTTATTCGCCACGTGCGTGGTTCGGTGGATATCAGCCTTCTATTGTATTTTATGGGTACAATACCGATGCCGGAACCAATGCGCCATCTTATGGCGGCAGGTTCTCTGGGACATTTAGCCAGGTAAATCTGTCACAGGAGATTGTAGCGTTTGACAGTGGCGTTGCGTCTCTACATTCAAACCTTACATTTAGAAGGTCACGTGGCACGTTTAAGTCTCCAATCCAGAGCGTGCATGGTGACACACTTGGTTCGATTATATTTGACGGCACAGACACGGACGCTGACTTCGGTCTATTGGGCTGGGGCAAGGCAATGCTCTGGGTCAATAAATATCAAAATGGTGCAGATGGCATATTCCAGTTTAATAAGTTACACGTGCCAGCACTTAATGTAAATTCATATCTAGATCCAAATACGTATACGTCGTATCCTACTGTAACCGCAGAAGCGGTTACACTAAATGGAACCACACCAGTAGCACTCGCAAAGCCAATACGTGGTGTGTTGTCAGTTAGAAGCTTGTCTGGTGGTGGTACAACATACGCAGCAAGTCAGTATACGGTAAATCTTGTAAATAGCACGATAGCAAGATCGTCAAGTGGCAGTGTCATACCAGACGGCGCAACTGTATATGTAACATACAGGTACAATTACGCGGTTGCTGTGTCCAGCAGTTCCGCTTCGTCCATAGATTCAAAGACCAATATAAGGGTAACTGCTGTTACGTCTGCTAATTCTGGTGGTTCGTCATATACTAGAGGTGTAGACTATTCATTAAATGAATCTACTGGCACAATAACGCGTATTGGCGGGAGCGCCAGCTTAGCTGAAGGCGCGACTGTATACGTGCAGTTCCAGTATCTTGATGGCGAGTACTGGAGTGGTGCACAAACATTGCCACGTGCGGCAAATATAAATGGTGGAATTGCATTGCGTAATTCCAATTCGGGTTCCTATGCTTATGGATATGTTGACCCTGGTGGTCAGGGAAACATAACAATTGGCGCAGATCCATTAAATTCAGTTGCTGGTTCTAAGATCGAATTCGTAATTGACGGTGGGTTTGTCGCAAGAATGTATGATACTTCAAATGCATATAGATTTGAAGTATTTAATGGCGGCATAAAGGCGGCGGGCCCGCTGCAGTCGTCGTCTGGTGGAGTAGTATACCCAGACAGTAGCGTGCAGTTGGTGGCTGGCCCTACTGCTTGGACAACTCTAGGATCTAACACGACAATAACTCAAACCACGAACACAACTGTTGGCTTAAATCTGTCTGGAGCAGAGAATGGCGCTAGATATTCGTATGAAGCATATGTTGCATATACAGTGTCAAACACAACGGACACTGTATCATTCGGTATGTCTGGATCAGGAACCAATTTGTCGTTTATGGCGATCGGACAAAGCAATAGTTCTATAATTGGATCAAGTGCTGGCGACGGCTCAGTCATGATTACGAATATTGCAGCAAGTACATCAACTGTGTATACTGTTAGATTCACTGGTTTCTTCACGGCACCAGCTACAGGGGCATTCAACGCTCCGTGGGTGGTCGCCAAAGTTGGAACTTCTGGTACTACGCTAACAATTAAAGCTGGCTCTTTCTCTAATATAAGAAAGGCTTAGTCGTGAACCAATCTGCCGCAACGTCTGAAGATCAACTGCTCACATCAATTAGGTGGGCAGTTGAGCAGTATCAACAGAAGAACTACATGCCAGCTGTTGGCGTACTAATTATGGTCGTTGTATTCTTATCGCGTAAGTATCTTAACGACAAGATACAGGATGAGTACATGCCGTTATTTTCTGCAACTACAGGTGTACTCGTCGCAGTTGCGACTAACCTAACTGCACTCGCAGTCGGTTCCACGCAGACGGATTGGATATCTGCTGTCGTGTCAGGCGTTGCGACTGGCGCTATGGCGTCCGGGTTATGGTCACTTGGCGGGAAGAAATTGCTCAAAAAGAGTAAGAAGTAAGTATCTCTTATGAAGAATGAAGATATAATGAAGGCAATACTTGAGCGCATCCACGAGTCTGCAGAGGATACTCGAAAGGAAATGATTGAATTTCGCCAAGAGATACGTGGTGATTTACGTCATGTGCGCGACAGGATGTCTAACATTGATAGTACTCAGGTAAAGCAACAGGTCATACTAGAAGAGCATATTAGACGTACTGAGGTAAACGAGCGTGCACTAGAGCTGATGCGCGATAATCATTCTTCTGACATAAACAAGCTAAATACTAAGATAGAGCCACTAGAGAAACATGTTGCGATGTGGGGCGGGGTTGGTAAGGCCGTTGCTATTCTTGGTGTAGTAGCGAGCATTGTAGCCGCAGCACTTAAGATGCTTAAATAAGGGGTAACTGTAATGGCGGTTATTTTAAGGCAGAGTTCTGCCACTACAGTAAAGACTACACGCACATTCAAGGCAAATTGCCTGCAGACGGATGAAGTGGGCAATATGGTACGCATATCAGGTTCTAGTACTGCGTCATTGTATACAGTGTCATCGGTTGACATCACTAGTCCAGACACAATGCCAGCAGTTGGGATCATTATAGAGAAATTAACAGCTACTACTTGTGTTGTGCAGATGTATGGGCCTGCGTCTGTGCCTGGTGACATAACTGACTTGCAGCCTGGCAAGCGCTGTTTCGTTGGCTATAATAGTAAGCCAACAATAGTGCCACCAAGTGTTGCCGATTCGCCTACTGGCAAAATGATGCTACAAATTGTGGGGATTGCGCTTGACGACGATGAAATGGAGATAATGCCAAATATGAGCATTGTCCAATTAAGGAGCTAAACAATGGCAAAGAAGAACAAGAAGGCAGTGGAAGAGGCAGCTGTGGAAGTTTTACCAGAGCAGGCAGTAATCCAGGCACAGTCAGAAGTAGAGCCTGCCCCTGAGCAGCAGGACGAGCCAAAGCAGTTGTCTCTTAAGGAGACTGAGGTTCTTAGTCTTAAGCTTTATGAGGCCGAGACGCGTGCTGCTACGTACGCAGCTACTATTCGCCAGATGGAGCGTGAAGCCTATCTACGCAAGATCGATCCAGAGAATAAGCTTGGCAAGCTTGAGGAGGAGTTCCGTGGGTATGCTAAGAAGGCTAATGATTACAGGAATCTATACCAGCGAACTATTACTAACATAGAGACCCGCGTAGGCATTAGTATGAAGGATTATACTTACGACGACGACACAGGCATGCTGCACCCAGTTGCTAGCTAGCCTTGGCCCTGTCTTATTTCATTGAGCTTCGGCTCATAAATTAATTCATTCCAAAGGATGGGATAACATATGGCTATTCGTAAGTTTCTATATATGAACGGCTCCGAGGGCTTCGCCCAGGAGCAGGGTTCTTCTGACGAGATTTCACTTGGTAAAATCTCACTTCTAGGCGTAAGCGGCGTCGCAATCGACGCTGGCAACGCACTAATTTCTAATCTTGCTACACCAGTTGCGTCTACGGACGCTGTAAACAAGGGTTACGTAGACGCCCTTGCTTCTGGCCTTGCAGTCAAGGAGCCAGTTAAGGCTGTAGCAGTATCCGCAATCACACTTTCCGGCACGCAGACTGTAGACGGCGTTTCACTAGTAGCTGGCAATCGCGTACTCGCAACTGCCCAGGCCGATGCAAAGACAAACGGTATCTACGTAGTTGCAGCTGGCGCATGGGCTCGTTCGGCAGATGCAGATACAGCAGCTGAAGTCAAGGAGGGCATGACTGTATTCGTACAGCAGGGTACTGACTATGCCGACTCGCAGTGGGTGCTCATTACCAACAGCTTCATACTAGGCACTTCTGACGCTGACTTCGTTCAGTTTTCAGGACTTGGTCAGGTTGTTGCAGGTAACGGTCTAACCAAGACCCTAAACACCATGAACGTTGGCGCTGGCAACGGTATCGCAGTTGCCTCCGACTCCGTTGCTGTAGATCTTGCTTCAAACCCAGGTTTACAGTTTACCGATGGTAAGCTCGATGCGAAGCCAAACACTGCAAAGGCACTTGGTAAGGACGCTGACGGTCTGTATGTAAAGATCGACACCAGCAAGTCTCTTGCAATGAACTCGTCCTCTGGCATCCAGGTCATTGCTGACTCAGCCAAGGCACTAGCAATTGACGCAACTAACGGCCTACAGGTTGTTGCGGACAGCAACTACGGTCTTAGCATTGACTCTGTAGCAGGTCTCCGCGTAGACCTAGCTGCAAACAAGGGTCTTGCAATGGACTCTGGCGATATCGCCATTGACCTTGCCACGGACCCAGCCCTTCAGTTCACAAGCGGCAAGCTTGATTTCAAGCCAGATACTGCTCGTGCACTAGCTAAGGACTCAAGCGGCGCATATGTAAAGATTGACACTGCCAAGGCAATGGCCATGGATGCCACCAACGGTATCCAGGTTAATGTCGATGAGACCAAGGCAATGGCAATCGACGCTTCTGCTGGTATCCAGGTAGTAGTTGATACGGCTAAGGCAATCAAGATCGACTCCACAAGTGGCCTACAGGTAGTAGCTGACACTGCCAAGGCAATGAAGATCGATTCAGCGAACGGCCTACAGGTCGTAGTTGATACCGCTAAGGCAATGAAGATCGACGCCACTAACGGCGTTCAGCTAGTGGCAGATGCAGACTACGGTTTCAGCATCGACGCCACCAGCGGTCTTCGTTTGGATCTAGCTTCTGGTAAGGGCCTACAGTTCCTAAGCGGCGACCTTGCTATAAAGCTTGAGACTGACGCTGCACTAGAGTTCGATGCAGTAAATGGCGGCCTCGAAGTCAAGATTGCAAATGCTAACCACCTATCCAAGGACGCTTCTGGCCTTGCAGTAGTTGGCGTGCCAAGCCTCTTCAAGGTAAACGGTGTTGCAACCACTGCAAACGTAACTGCAACCAACCTAAACACCCTAACCGGTGCATTGGCTGCAGACTCACTCCACTACCACGGCTCACTCAGCAACGTAGTGGCAACCTCTGGTTCAATCGCAGCTGGTAAGGCAGTTTACTTCTCAGCTAACAACACTGTAACTGCTGCTGCTTGCGGCGCCGCTGCAACATCCCGCGTGTTCGGTATCACTGCGGCAGCATCCGTTGCAAACTTCGTTGCAGTTCGTTCTGCTGGTACACTAGCTGGCTTCTCCGGTCTAACAGCCGGTACTCCGTACTACCTAGGTTCTGACGGTAGCCCGGTAGAGTTCAGTTCGCTAACCACAGGCGACCGCGTAATCCGCCTAGGTTTCGGCGTAAACGCGACCTCACTAGCGATCATGATTCAGGACATGGGTCAGAAGGCATAATTGTAGTAAACAATATTGCCAAGTAGTTGGGGGCGGCTTCCATTATTGGGAGTCGCCCCTTTTATTTTTGAGGAGCATTTAAAAGTCATGTCAAACCTTCCGTCCGATCTACTAATCCCGCTATTTGACGATCCGAATGAAGGATTTGAAGCTCCAATAAATGTAAATACGCATTCGGTGGCTGCAGCTGGATTCTATCCACAGAATTCTACAAGTGCAAACAAAGACGCTGGCATATACAGAGACTCAAATGGCAACTTAATATTAAAAGATGCAAATACAGGGATTAAGACGCTAGCGGCATTGGCGTCTGGTGGCGTATCGTTTGCTGTTCCATCTACAATTGGCACTTCTAATACGGAAGGTGTGGCCATTACTGCGGCACGTTCAGACCACGTGCATGCTTTACCAGCTGTTGGTGTTGCTGCGACTTATGGTTCAGGTTCAAGTGTGCCTGTGTTCACGACTGACGCATATGGTCGTGTTTCGTCTGTGTCAAACACGTCAATAAGCATAACTTCGTCTGCTGTGTCAGATTTTAGTTCTTCGGTAAAGACTGTGCTTGGAACGTCGGTCTCCGCTGGTACTGGAATCAGCACGTCTGTGAATCCAACTACTGGCGTATTGACACTATCAAACTCCGGTGTGACTAGTGTAAACGGAAGCACGGGCATCATAACTAACGTGGTGTATGGCGATGATTCCAGGCTGACTAACTCGCGCACTCCAACAGCGCATGCATTAAGCCATGCTTCATCGGGTAGTGACCAATTAACACTTTCACAATCCCAGATTACGAATTTAGTTACTGATTTGTCCGCTAAAGCAGCGGATAGCGCGGTAGTGCATCTTATTGGAAGTGAGACAGTTGCCGGTGTTAAGACATTCACTTCTTCGCCTATTGTGCCTACGCCGAGTGCTTCTACAGAAGCCGCGAATAAGAGTTATGTTGATACACTTGCAGCAGCGATTAGTGGTAGCTATGCGTCCCCAGTGCAGGACTTAACTGCACTACGCGCACTTGGTCTGTCTGTCCGCGTTGACAAGCAAATCCGCCTAGTCGAAGATAAGGGTGCAATTTATCGTTGGGACTCTGTTGGTGCGGGGTCTGACGACAGTGATGGCACAGTTACGCCTACTGATGCGATGGGACGTTGGTTTAAAGTATCTGCAGCGACACAGAGCCACAACGGTTTAACTGGCATTCAGGGTGGAACGGCTAACGACTATCATCATTTAACCACCGCACAGCTTGGTACGCTAACTGGTGCTACGAGTACAAATACGGCTAGCGCCATTGTGGCGCGTGATGCATCTGGTAACTTTGTAGCTAACGTTGTAACCGCTACATTGTCAGGTGCTGCCAGTAGCTCCGGGTCATCCGCAATACTTAATGATGTAGTTACAAACGCTACGTATTATCCAACTTTCGTAAACTTTACGTCTGGAAATCAGATAGTAAAGACATCTGGTAGTAAACTAACGTATAACCCTAGCACAGGCATGTTTAGCGCTACAGGGTTTACAGGTTCGCTTACTGGCAATGCGGATACCGCGACGAAGTTATTAGCAAGTAAGACGTTTGCTCTTACTGGTGATGTTACAGGTTCTGCGTCTACTGACCTTACGTCTGGCCCGTCAATCGCAACTACATTAGCATCAGTAGGCACTCCAAGTACTTACGGCTCTGCGTCCCAAGTGCCGGTGTTTACTACCGATGCTAAAGGTAGAGTAACGAGCGTAACTAATACAAGCATTGCGATTGCCCAGGCTGCTGTCACTAGTTTAACAAGTGATTTGTCTGCCCGCCCGACAGGTTCAGGTGCGGCTGGGCGTGTAGCCTATTGGTCGGGCACTAGTGCACTTACGGGTGAAAGTACACTTTATTGGGATGCCACTAACGATAGACTAGGCATAGGAACTAGTAGTCCAGGATTCGCCCTTACTGTAGGGGGATCAACAGCACAGTATCCAACGTTATTGAGCATCAACGAAACTGCACACGCTACTTCGCGCCGAGCATCTATGCTCCTTGGCGCAAACTGGCTCATTGGACAGGACAGCGGCGGCACGGGCACAAAGGACTTGTTTATATACGACAGCAGCATCCCCGCAACACGATTCTATATCGGCACGACGGGAAACGTAGGAATTGGAACTACCAGTCCGTCATATCCACTTCACGTGAATGGCGTGCCGTCTTCTTCACTACTTGGAATGTACGGTGTGTCGCTATTCCAGTATGACACGGGCACCGCAGCTATAGGTGTTAAATGTAATGATGTGACTACCGTGGTCGGTAGCAGGTCCGGTACTGATAGTATAATTGGTACGAGCACGAATCACCCAGTTAGTATCGTGTCCAATGGCACAACAGCACTAACAATAGCAGCAGGTGGATCTAACGTAACAGTTGCTCAGTTGTTAACACTAACGAATGGGCAAATTAAATTCCCGTCGTCGCAGAATGCATCTGCAGATGGGTCTACTTTAGACGATTACGAAGAGGGTACGTGGACACCAACGATTAGAGCAACTAACGGGACTACAAATTATTCTGCTACGCGTACGCTACACTCTGCGACATACGTAAAAATTGGTCGTTTAGTACTCGCTAGCTGTTTCATGAACACCATTTCGTATCCGTCAGCACCTACTTCATACAGGATTCAACTACTTGGCCTACCGTTTGCGAATGATTCTACCGCAAATGCATACACGCCATTCAGCAGCAACTACTTTACTGCCGCTGCTGGCGTGTATGGCTTAGGTGGGTATGCATACGTTGGTGACACTTTTGCAGAGCTACAGAAGACTATAAGTGGTGGGACATCTTCCTTGTTGGTGTCTGATAATATGTCTGCTGTAATGTTTACAATAGTATATCGCGCAAACGCTTAACTGTGGGGGTAGTATGGCTATAACAGAAAAAGTAGTCATTGATAAAATTGAAGTGATGGCAAACGGTGTAATTCAAGTTCGTAAGGCGAACATTATAGAGCGTGACGGCGTTGAGATTGCAAAGACTTATCATAGGTGGACGCTCGTGCCTGGTCAGGATACATTAGGTGAAGATGCGCGCGTTGTAGCGGTTGCAAACGCAGTGTGGACTGAAGATGTTGTTGCTGATTATGTAGCGGTCCAGTCTGCAAATTTTCCAGTGTAGTTAAACTATTGCACACTTACGTATAAGTTGGTGTACATGATGCATATTTTAACTATGATATAATACCGTACTTACTACATGACTAATTATAGTTATAACCATTTCTAGGGTATCATCGTGCTATTAGCTACCCCTAACAGGCCAGTGCCGTTACATGCCATAGCATCGGATGGTGCATCTGGTTTATATTGCACGGCTAAGATATTCGACGCCACAGGAACTCAGGTGGCGTCTATACCGTTGACTTATACGTCTAATGGTTTATATGTAGGTGCATATACTCCAACGCATGTAGGAGTGTACACAGTTCTATATCAATTATTTAAGGACTCTGCAAGAACGCAGTCTGCAGGATATGACCAGGAAGCGGAGACTATAGATGTAAACGACGAGAGGTCAAACGTAGCACGCATC
>Ga0214921_10006930_pt1 | contig 15286 bp, 15 predicted proteins | sample LL1505_MetaG_FD_177992 | JGI IMG/M metagenome (GOLD analysis project Ga0214921, IMG submission 177992) | Freshwater microbial communities from Lake Lanier, Atlanta, Georgia, United States - LL-1505 | ecosystem: Environmental > Aquatic > Freshwater > Lake | place: USA: Georgia | collected...
CCAACCTCCGTGCGCACCCCGCTGAACCCTTGGGGGGCAGGGTGAGGAAGAAGCAGCAGCCGATCTTCCGAAATGCCATAAAAATGCCGAATCTCACCCGCCCCTACTTGGGTTCCCACAATAATTCCCGCCGCCTGCCGAAGAAATGGCCCCGTTTTCTTTTCCCGATAGGCCCACTCTTCGCCTTCCTGCATCTCGGGAAGATACGGGTGTGTTCTATGCTGAATGTCCCAGACCGTGGCCAAATAAGGACAAGAAACAGGGTCGGGAAAGCCGCCTCCCCCAACGAACCAAACCAAAGAGCATCGCTCTTTATCCACCTCGCGCGCGAGGATGTTCAACTCCCGAAAGAACAGGTGTTCAAGCAGGTTTTTACTGGGTACTTTCTTCCATCGAAAAGCGGTTGATTCCGGCAATCTCGCCTCTTTTCCACCTTCGCCAAAAATAACCCATTCATGTTTTTCGGACCCGCTCCGACCGATCAGTTCAGTAAGGATTTCCCGACAAAATCTTGCTCCTCCACCGATTCGTGGATCCAGATTTCCTGCGACAACTCCAATTTTCAAGTTTTTGGGGAGGAAAGAATCCGACGGATGCTTGCGCAAACCTTGTCTACATCCGCCTCTTTCAAGAAGTGACTAGAGGGCAGATATAACCCCTCCATCCACAACCGATCGGCAACAGGGCACGGGGGAGGACGGAAACCTGGGATCTCGTGAAAGCACGGTTGCGCATTCATAGGACAGAAAAATGTCCTTGTATCGATTCCCTCTTGCTTAAGACGCGCTGTGAAAGCATCCCGTGTCAGCCCCGATTCAGGCCCGATCGTCAACGCATACATCCAGTACACATGCCAAGCCCATGGCTCCTCAACTGGCAATCCGACTCCAGGCAAACCAGTGAGCCTCTCCGTATACCAGTTTGCGATTTTACGCTTCTTTTCCAGCGTTTCAGCAATCCGCCCTAGCTGAGATTTACCCATCGCGGCCTGATAGCTGGTCATACGGAAATTGTAAGCGGCTACATCGTGGCGAAACCGCGGCTGGGTGAAGCCAAGATTTCTCCAAAGCCGAAGTTTTTTCGCCACCGCGTCATCGTTAGTGACCACCATTCCACCCTCGCCGGTGGTAATGATTTTGTTGGCGTAAAAGCTGTAGCAAGACATCTGGCCAAAACTTCCCACCACCCTGCCTCGAACTTTCGCTCCATGGGCTTCCGCCCCGTCTTCGATGACGGTCAGACGGTGCTTCTGCGCAATTTTCATCAGCTTGTCCATATCCACTGGATGTCCAAAAAGATGTACCGCCACGATCCCCTTGGTTTTGGGAGTAATCAGCTTTTCCAGAAGATCCAGATCTAAGTTCCAGGTTCTCGCCTCGCTATCCACCGGAACAGGCATGGCGCCGCGATGAACAATCCCCAAGGCTGAAGCAATGTTTGTGCAGGCACTCACCAGTACCTCGTCTCCGGGCCCAAAGCCAGCGGCGGCCGACGCCAATTCCAGGGCCGAGGTTCCGCTGGTGGTTGCTACCCCATGTTTGCAACCGCAGTAAGCGGCAAATTCATTTTCAAACTCCGCCAACGCCTTGCCGAAACTCCCCGAAATCTCACCGCGGGCCAAGGCCGCTTGAACCGCTTGGATGTCCTCAGGCAGAATTTCTGGCTCAAAGACTGGAATCATGACTGAACCTGAATCTCCTTCTTGTCTTTTTCCGCCCCTAAAAAAGGCCCCTGTTTCACGGAGATACACTGCATGTCCTCCAGCACCCTCACCGAATGAGCTCCGTCGACAAGAAGAATGGCATCTCCAGCACGCAAAATGACTTCGGAATGCTTTTTGCCATCCGCATCAAAGAAATCGACTGCCACCACGCCTCGCTGGACCACAAACATCTGCTGTAGGTCGCCGATCTCCCTTTGGACTGGATGATGGACGTGAGCCGGCTCGACGAAACCAGCCCCGTGGGCCAGCAGGCCGAACTGCATGGATGATTCTGCAGGGGAGAAGAACCGGGTGGTTGTTACCGTGGCCTTCGCACGCAACACCTCCGCGTAGCGCGTCCCCTTGTGTTCAATAACCTCAATCATTGGAATTCACTATATATAGCCCCAAAAAAGCTTCTTGAAAGGCTACTCTCGCCCAAGACCTAGATACGTTTTATTCCACTGCCCGGATCAACCGGGCGGGATTCCCAGCCACAACGGTGTTGGGTTCCACATTACGGGTCACCACACTGCCCATTCCCACCACTGCCCCCTCTCCAACTTGAACTCCTTTGAGAATGCACGCCCGTGCCCCAATCCAAGCACCACGGCAAATCCGGATCGGGGCCATGGCTGATTTAGACCAGTCGTGAAACCCTTTTTTCCAATTCGCAACATCGTTTTTCCGATCCTGAAATCGGATGCTGTGATTGTCACTGTCCGCCAATAAACAGTCGTAGGACAGGATCACATCATCCTCGATCACGATTGCGTCGGCACAGTCGAGGATCGTTCCCCCGCCTATGGCAACCCGGTCTCCAATCCGAATCCGGCTTTCCGCACGCTCAAGAACCAATGTTCCACGAATCAATCCATCCTTTCCAACATGAAGCTCGCCGCCTGATTGCCGTCTTTCGAGCGAAGCCTCAACGACTGTGTTCTCACCGAGATAGGTGCAGAACTTGCGGCTCTTGTTCGTTCGCCTCCATTTTTTCCACATTTTCCAAGGAAGGTTCATGGAAGACTTTTTCCCGTTACCCGTTGTGGATTCCCGACGACGATTGTGTAGGCCTCCACGTCCTTGGTGATCACACTTCCCGCCCCGACTACGGCCCCCCGACCTACCCTGACGCCCTTAAGAATGATCGCATTAAATCCAATCCACACATCATCCTCGATCACTACTGGCCCAGATTTGACATTTTCGCGAACGAGATGGCGGCCAAGCTTCATTTTCTCGAGAAATCGCTCATGCCGCTCCTGGGCGGAAAGCGAATGGGAATCGGAATCGTGGATATTGACCCCGTGAGAAATAAAGACTCGCGATCCGATCTTGGTTTTTTCAAGCGCCCAGATTCTTGCCCCGGGTCCGACATAGGAATCATTGCCAATATGTAAACGTCCTTCGAGCCCCACAAGGAGCTGTCCCATGACCAAACAGCCCGCTCCAATAACCAACCGCTCCTTATCTCCTGTTTCGTTGGTGAGAGAGGCCTCCCGCGCCAATACCGTCCCTGCACCAGCATGGTAATCCTTCCCCTTTTTTTGAATCAGTCTTTGAAACATAAAAACCATCGCCCAACGGAAATATCGTCTTTCCACAATGAAGGTAGATCGAGAATTTTCGAAAAGTGAGGGGAAAGCCGTTCCCGCCACCAACCAACCGAGCAGTTGTGAAAGCTTTGCAACGTCTTCATCCATCCCTCGTCCCTCCCACTCCGACTTACCGGCATAAAGTGATAGGATGCTTTTTGGGTAACCCGGGCCATTTCCGCGAAGCAATTCCGGATTCCCTCGTCGGTGAAATGCTCAAGGGATCCAATCGAATACGAATAGTTAAACTCAGCAGTCCCGTAAGGCAACTTGGTTGCGTCACACACCTTCAATCGTTCATTCAGAATTCCACGCTCCCGGGCTTTCATGATGAGGAAATCTGAAATATCGCATCCATGGATTTCAAGGTTACTTACCGGAGCCAGTTTCTCCATGACGATCCCAGTCCCGCAGGCGACATCCAAGGCCTTTCCAGTTTTTCCAGAAAACAGAAAGAGGGCTTCATGCCATGCGTTTCCCTCCCCCCAAGATTCCAGTAAAGCAGCCATCTTGGGATCCCAATAAAGACCCAGATCCTGCTTGGAGCTATCCGCATGCTCATGAGTCCTACGTGTTTTCCAGCGAGCAAACATTTTGCCGATTCCCATAGGCTTTAACGATGCGCCTTCGGAGACAAAATACCAGCCTTGCCCTGGAGTCCCTCAACAATCTGTTTCAAGACCTTTTGATCTGTTTCCACAACGTTGGGCCAGACAGGCGATCGGCTTTTCTTTTCTGAAGATATGACATTCTGCCAATCTGGACTACCGTGCTCGCCGGTCCCGTCCCATCCGATGTTTTCAATCAAGCTGTTTGAGGGGAAAAGGGAGACTCCGCCTAGTCGGAATACAATCCAGTACCAAATCACTCCCCAAGAGTCCGATTTTCCCCGAACCACATCCTGAAGCAGTTGGCTGTAAGGATAAGCCCCTCCGAGATCGAACCGTTGAACAAAATCTGGATCCTGAAGATCCTTTTGTGCTTCTTTACGATCCCAATGGTATTCCGTCCATGCCCTCTGCCAAGTAGCCCAGCCCCAGCAACTTGTTAAGGGAAGAAACACATGGCTAAGCGGCTCATTCGGAATCGGATATGCATAACCTGAAATCTGCATGACATTGCGGTTGTCTCGATACTTGCCCAGGGCTTCATTCATAAAAGATAAGAATCCAGGGAGAGGAACAATGTCATCTTCCAGAACAATCGCTTCTCCATGCTCCCGACATGCGGTCCGCACACCCTCTGTTATCGAACGCGCCAACCCCTTATTCTTTTCAGCCGTGCATATTCGTACATCCCGAAACCCCTTTGTCTCTTCGGCCACTTTCTTAACCGCAGCCACATCACTTCGATCACTTCTACCCCGAGCGCCATCAAGGAAGAGGATGAGTTGGGTCTCCCCAGCTTCTGGCTGGCCAAGCAGAGCCTTCAACACTTTTTCAAGATGCCGGGGTCGGCGATAAGCAAAAACGACAACCGGAGCGCGAGGGGCTTTCATGAAAGGAAAACCTCTTTGAACTTTTCCATTACTTTTTGGGGCCCAAACTTTTCGGCCAACTCTTGAGAGACTTTTGCAGGAAGTCGATAGTCAGACCGCTTGCAGGACAACCCTGTTGTTAGTGCGGTGGCGTTACGATAACCCAAAGCCCCTTCCCCAAGGAGTTCCAAGTGTGCCTTTTCTGGTGTTTCTGAATAAGTCAGCACCTCTTCCCAAAAGATCCGGCCCTGTTCCGCTTGGCATTCCAATCCTTGATCACCGCCCCACTTCGACTGCAGGCCTTTTCTTTTCTTTGCATGCCATCGATTATTGATAGACGGCAAAAAAAGACGATAGAGTATGCGACAGTTTCTCCTTACCATATTTTATGGTCGGTTCTGAATTTAAGTATAGCCTCCAAAGTCTTGGGATTTAGATCTATGAATTTAAAAGATCTTAGGCGCCCCTTTTTACGATGGGCCATGGGATGGCCTGGAGATTCCACCCGCGCCGGCCCCCCAAGGCTAGCGCCTGCGAAAATGCCCGATGTAGCAGAGGATTCAAAAAAGGAGATTGCGGAACTAATCCCTGTCCATCAACCGGGAAAGATTTTTCGCAAAAAACCAGCTATCCCTGTTGGTTGTGACCCCCATCCGGCTTTTGATATAGAAATGGCACCCCAGACTCCTACATACCTTGCCCGTGTGCCACGGGGTCGGGTCCTAGGACCCACGGTAGCCGTTTTAACTTCAGCTGACCGGATGCTTTCCGATGTCTCCTTGGATTGGGGACATCCGGGTTTAGATCATTTTGCTTACCGCCAATTTCGATTGCCACGATGTACGGAATATCAGGGCACGGCACTGCTTCTCGCCTGTACCGGCGCTGACACTTACTTTCACTGGTTAACGGATGCCCTGCCCCGTCTTGAAATCTTCGCTAAAGCATTGGGAACCGGAAGACCACCTGATTGGTGGGTTGTTAACACGCTAAATCGCCCTTTTGTTCGAGAATCACTGTCTCTTTTGGGCATTCCCTTGGGTCGCGTAGTCGCACTGGATAAAACACCCCATGTGAGATTTTCAGAACTATATGTCCCCTCCCTTCCTTGCGAAGCCTCAAGTGGCGACACGCCGGAGTGGGTTGCAGATTTTATTAGAGAAAAGTTTTGTATTCCCACTTTAAATCCCGGCCTTCCTAAAAGAATTTGGATTGACCGCGGATCTAGTGTCTCTCGACATATTAGATTAAATGAACAAATCAAGAGGGTTTTAGACAAAGCCCGAGTAGTAGTAGTCCGCCTCGAAGAAATGACATTTCTTGAGCAAACAAAACTGTTCCAGCATTTAGAGCTGGCAATAGGTCCGCATGGAGCTGGATTTTCTGGCGTTCTTTTTTCAAACGAATTGAAAGTTTTGGAGTTTTTCCCAGACACATATGTTAACGCATGCTACTATTCGTTAAGCCAACTCACTCTTAGTTATTACCACTATCACATAACAAAGCCGTCGAAGAACTTTCATGAGCTCCCCCTAAGGAATGAAACATTTGAAGGGTTGCTGAAAGACCTATGATTGTAATGGTTTACTTTCAGACAAAAGTTTCTTCAATAAACTCTTGATATCGGCAGCTTTTTTTCCCTGATAGTTTTGTATAGTCAGTGAAAAGTGAAATGAGTGAATCCTTAACATTCTTTATTTCATTCGATCGAATCTCCCTAGTACGGCTTTTAAAGTAGAGATATTGCAAGGATCGATCTCCTCTCGCAAACATTGTATTAATTTGTCTTTTTTCCTTACTAGCTGTAGAGCTAAGTCTAATTTCGAGCTCTCTTTTTAGTTCTTTATTAAATGGTAGATTTTTCAGAAGCTTGAAAGCAAATCGTTTCAAGATAGTGTTTTTGCCTGCAAGTTCAACAGAAGAAGCATTATAAAGGTAGTTTACCCATCGAAGTGCTTGAACGGATCTCGAGATGTTCAATCCCTCGCCAGCTTCGCGAACAATATATTTATTCAGTTCTTTTTTATTTTTGGCTGCAATTACTAGCTCAGGAGGATGCAATAACGCTTCTGGGAAATAAGTGATTGCCGGAATCCCCAACATTGAGGCTTCTAGTCCAACTGTTGACCATGAAAATAAAACAATGTCACTATCATATAAAAGGTCATATGCAGCAACCCCCTCATTCGGCATATTTATTATTACATTGCTAGGTTTCTTTTTGAATATGCAAATTAGTTGTGTTGCATGCTCTGAGATTTCTCCTGCTTGATTCAAGATAAACTCTCTTGGGTGCGGCCGTATGGTAAATCTCCAGTTCTCTTGTTTTGCGGCAAACTTAAAGATCCACCTGATCCATTCTAATTGATCTTTAAACACCTTACTTGAGCTCATTAGACCTAAACCCGAAAACTTTGCTGCCATTAACTCATCATAGCTGCTCAGGAAGACACTTATGTGTTTTGTTTTATTTTGGCTAGTTCTACCCAGTTGTTTGACAATTTTCCGTGAATAGGCAAAGCCTTTGCCGTTCATAAGCGAATGCAGATGACTTGTGCACTGCAACACTTCGCTTTTGTTTAATGGGATTTTTTTATACTTAGGCCATTCCTTGATGCTCGCACTGTAAAAGTCAATAGGGCTATCTCGAAAAAGTAATATATAGGTGTTGGGATGCGATATATTAAGGCTGTTATTGATCGAGTAGCAAGGAATGCCTCTTTTTTTACACTCCTCATTAAAAAGTCGATTATAAGTGTACGCTGTATGTTGCGTTAACGCTAAGGACGGTTTTTCCAGATCGAGTTCGCTTTGGATCTTACTAGTTAGTTTTTGGCTGTTGTTTGAGATGAGTTTGAAGATGGCCATTCCTGTTCGACTGAGCTTTTTACTTATACTTTTTGTCAGAATAATTGATTCATACAAAGCCCATCGGATCAGCTGAGATTTATTAGTATTCTTTGGCGGTGACTGTAGGATTATTTCATCAAGGCTTTTTAGCTCAATCTTCAGCGCTTTTGTTACAAGCTTGGAATTGGAGCAGCATTCTTCGCAGATCTTGTCTTTGAGTTTGCCGGGGGCCCCTACATCTACCATTCTATTTGCCATCGCATTGCAATACCCTTGTATGTATCGCATGCAGGATAAGTAGATAATATTATTTTCTTTTTTTTCCCTTAAAATCTTTAAAAGTAGTGCCTGAGCTTTGGATTGACCCCAAAGCACATCGTACAACGCCAAACAAATGATATTCATTTCTTTTTAGCTACTTTTCCCCCGATGATGGCTGGCTAGCTTTCCCCTGTTTTTTGTTATTCCACACATTCAATATTCTTTGAACAATCAAAGCTGACGTCGCCAAAGATTTCTCTGATATTAGCGATGCATTATCATCACTGGTGTGATGCTGAGGAAAAGGAACTCCTTTGACCTGGCCGTCGGGTGCTGCATGTCTGTAGAGTGAATGAATTGGAAAATGTACATGAATTTCACGAGATTCATGCTGCTCGTAATCTTTTTTGGTTGGCCCCACATTAACTGCTTTGGCGTCCACACTTTTCACCGCATTGAATGCTAGTTCTCCCCATAATGTATTTTTTTGTGAGTGTTCGAGGACATGCGGATAATCTAAACCGAGCATATCCAGCGCAAGAGCTGTCTGAGTTTTTTTGAGAATATTGTTATGGTCTGTAAGCCATGCAGAAAGCCCAATACCTTCATTTACTATTAGAAATATAATTGTATATTTAGGCTTTGGACCATCCATAAGACGCCGTATGACTTCGATGCCAACTACGACCCCACTTAATCCATCGTTGGCCTGTGCAGGGTGGTCAAGGTGCGCGAAGAGCAAGATATTTTGATCGCTTTCTCCAGGAACTATAACTTCTCCAACTTTAAGCAAGCCGAAGCTGTGTTCTGTTTTAATGCACACTTTATAGCTCTTACTATTAAGTTTGCTTTTAACTACTTGCGAGCAGCACAAACCCCATATGTGTTCATTCAAGGCTGAACAATACGGCACAGCTAAAGGATTTCTCTTGTGCACTTTTAGATGTCGAAATAACTCTTCCCGTGAAACTTCACCGATAAAAGATTTCGAATAACTCATTACGTGCAAAGGAGAGTTATTGTAGTCCAAAACTTTTTTGCCCTCACATGTTTCCAAAAAGGCCTCATGACAGATCCATTTTTCTGGTATAATAGAGTTAGATGTTTTTGTTCCTGTTGAGTATTCAGAAATTCCCATTGGGATAAGGCCTGCTAAAGCGTCCAATGAGGAATCAAATCCATCAGAAATAATATCTCTTATGCTAGGAGATAGAATCTTGATTATATCTTTCATAGAAGCGTTACGTTTCAGCAAGATGCGACTCTTTCTCGCAGGCCTTAATAATCGTGGAGCGCGCGATTTCTTCCCTGCTTCAATTAGAAAGTAAGGCTTTTTAATAATAGTTTCCTCAATTAGCTTTGCAGTGTCACGAGCTGTCATTTTTGTTATGTAGCCCCTACCTACGGGCACCTTTATTGCCAGCCCAGAGGAAAATGCTATTTGATCAAATAAGTCTGTGGAGGTTCGTGTTGCGTCATTACTTCCGTCTTGGCAAAAGTAGACGGCTGTACTACGACTTATTTTTCCCGCAACATATATCTTTCCGTGAAAAAGTTTGTCGTAGCGATACGGAACATTTATTTTCTTTTCTATATAGTGAACAAATGTTGAAATAGCCCATACATTAAGATTACAGATCACTCCATTCGCAAGAAGAAACCTTTCCCAAAAACTTCCTTCCCCAAAACACTCACAAGGCATATTATCGGTTAATTCAATCGACTTCTTTCCGATAGCCGCCACAGAAAAAAGTGGGTCGAGCGACCGACGGGCAGCTGATTGGGTTCTCACGTACTCCGACCAAGGGCCACAGGTTGATTGACTTAAATCGGGGTCGAATGTTTCATTTTTGCAGAAAGAGTACGTAAATGTTGGCACAATAAGAGTTCCAGATTTTCCAATCACATCAAGAAATCCCTCGAGGACGATCCGATCCGCAGTTCCCCTGTTGTTACCTTCGCTGGGGATTCCAAAGAACCCAATGTTGCTATGGCAAAGCACAGTTTGACCCGATGAAATACCAGCTTTTCTTAGCGCGGCGACAAAGTCTTTTTTTGAATAATCTGGCGTTCGTTTTTTTAGAATCATCTAATCGTTTTTATATTTTACTTTTGTGATGATTGACGGTGTATCGTCTTTTATTTGCTGGAAATACTCTTCTCCAGCATACTTGAACCCAAGGCGTTCATAAAGATTGCTTACGTATTTGTTTTTCTCTGTTGGAAAAAAATGCCCTCGTATTTCCGAGCATTTTTTTGCATTTGCAATGTCAAGAAGAGAAAGAAATATTGCTTCTTCGAGTGTACGAGTGAAGACGCGGCAACTCATAACCCAGTTTTCAATCCAAAGGGTTTTTTTTTCTATACGCCCAATAAGCACAGATACCAACCCATGATTAGCCAAACGATCCTCAAGATGAGATACTAATATAATTCTATTATTAGAGGATAATAGCGATTCAAGTGATTCATTTTGAAAGCTTCTACCTGTTAAATTAAATTGGTTTGTCTTTTGAAGTAGCTGATTGATGCGGGGTATTTCTTCATTTTTCGCGGGCCTGATTATGGCGCGCATGTTTAGATTCTCAAGGTATGAGGATAACGTTTCGGGTGACGACTTTAACTCGGAGATCTCCTTAGTTGCTATATAGGACTCTTGCCTGCGTAAGTCTTCTGCTGTCATATCTAATGGAGCAAACAAATGAAGCCTCTCTATTTGATCAGCGAAAGATGCTGGATCTCCTGCAAGTTCAATCACATTGACTTCCGGCAGTGCGTGCTGAACCTCCTCACATTCAGCCTTGTTATCATCAACAAATACAATGCTTTCCGTCCCAATATTCAGACTCCTGGCAATTCGATTTAAATTGGAAGATTTTCTTTCCCAATTACAAACAAATGCTGAGAAATCTTCCATTTTTAGTGCACACTCTTGGTGATCTCTAAAAACACTCTCTGCTACAGTTAAATCATTCTTGCTATTAACAGCTAAAATCACCCCTTGGTTTTTTAGATGTTTTAAGTATAGCCCAAAGGCTGAAAATGCTTCGCCTTCCGGGGTTATGTTTCCCAAAATAATTCCTCCCAGTCCATCATCTCCGATAACCCCGCCCCAAAGGGTATTGTCGAGATCCAAAGCTAAGCACTTTCTTGTTTTTCCAAGAATTGCACGCATAAGACCTGCCAAAGCCCAGCCATACTGTGACACCATCTGCGGATTGAAGCCATGCTTGCTGTGATAATACCACCGCGGAGAATGCCACTTTTGCCTGCCTGATTCCACCGCCATCTGGTACATATCTAGAACTCGGATTTCCTTCCCGTCGCGCTCCCAAAGTTTGGAGTTAAGTCTATGAATGAAATTTGTCTTGGACCACGAATAGCGACCTTCAAGTCGCCCAAGAGGCAGTGTCGCAGGTGGCTCATAATTATGTTGAACGATAATTGCATTTGAACCTGCCTTAATGGCATTCCAACGAATTTTGAGTCGTTCTATTTCACGCTCCGCTAATTCACAAACCAATTTATCATCTAATCCAGAATCAGGAAAAGATGCTATGTGTTTTGATCCTGTTGCAACTACTACAATGTCCGGCTTAAAACGAAAAAGAGCTGAGTTTAAGTCAAGGGGTTCAGTTTCAAAACTATTGTAGTTTCCTTCGTATACTTCTGCCCAATAGCCTTCAGAAAGTAATGCTGGAAGCATAAGCTCACGAATAGGCTGGGTAGTATATCCTCCGAGAATTGCGACTCTTTTGCGCTTATTTTTAACAAACTCATTCCATCCAGCTTGGCTCCCAACTAATATTCGGTTGAGTTTCCTAAGTTCAAATATTGAAACATCCTTTAATACGAGAGCTCGCAGCGCACTCCATGCCAAATCGAAGCGGCCTTTCTCAGACTGAGTCCTTAGCCGAACCAATAAATCATTTAATTCGGTCAAGATCTTCTAGAAAGAAAGCCTGCAATAGTTGGTCGCTTCTCAATTGGCTTCTCCGGATAGTTGCATTCGATTTGAGTATCTACAACAGACCAGCCCGCATTCTCAATCTGCTTCCTGACTTCATCGGCTGAACGATATAAATAGATATGGTCTGTATGCGCCGCGTTGATTGCGGCGGTAATATAAGACCAACCTCCTGGCCGCACTGCAGAATACAAGCCGTGAATGAACTCTTGCGGATTTTCCAAATGTTCAAGCACTTCTTGGCTAATCACAAAATCGCATTTTTGTAGTATTGGTCTTGCTATGATATCTTGATTAAGTGTTTTATATCGGTTTTGCAGATCGTGGGCCTTGATAATTCTCATCGTGAAATCAAGGGCATAATCACTGATATCATATCCTACACCACGAACTTGCTTAAGGTATTTTAATGTCAATTGAGAATACATTCCGCACCCCACACCGACCTCATAGAACATCGAAACCTCACTAGAAATTTTAGGAAGTAACTCTCCAACAAAATGGCGCAGCATTCGTTGATGATGCGGCCAAATGGAATGTGATAGATATTGGCCAGGCAGATAGCGTTTTTCCATGTAGTCCGCAGAGTGGTAACAAGCTTTAAGCACATCTTGGTAGTTGCTTGCTTGATAGCGTCCATTTTTTTCAAAGAAAACCTGTGCTCTTAACGCTTCGGTACAAAACTCGGCATATCCTTCGACTGCTTCGTCCCAACTGGGATTTGGATTAACTCCAAATACACGCTCAATGTTATCTGAGATCTCTTTTTCCCACTCCTTTCCGAATTCTTCAAGGCTTTTACCCCATAGGGACGCGTAATTCGGATACCGCTTTTGCAAAATTTGAAATAGTTCGTTAAAGGCACTTGAATTCATATGTTCGCTTTTTGAGTACCGGGACTTACAATGGTTTTTGCCTTACACTTCGCAATAAGCCTCCCAGATGCTGTGACTATAATATTTAAGGAAACTTGCCCTGTCGCCTCTGAGATATTGGTCACTTCGCCTTGAATCTGAATTTCTTGAGGTGGAACCAGAGGGGATCGAAATTCAATATCAAAAGACTGAAGAATTCCAAAAGCACCAGGCAGAAAATTGCCAATAAGAGATGAGACTCGTGCCCCAATAAGGAGTCCGTGGGCTATTCGGCCTGGCAGAGCTTTTTTAACCGCAAACTCATCAGATAAATGAACCGGCGAATTGTCACCAGACAAAGCCGCGAAGGCATTCACATCTTCAATGGTAATTTTCGTCCAAATACTCTCGATTTGGCCCTTTGAGAGATCAGAAAGTAAATAGTTTTTTACAGACACGCGGGCAGCCCTTTAACCAGATACGCCTTTTAACTGAAGAAGCCGAAGTAAATCACCTACACACTTCATCTCGCCCAGCTCTCTTGTGGAGAATTTTATATCAAATACATTTTCAAGTGCCACGATCAGGTTAATGTGCGCATATGAATCCCAACCGCTAACGCTCGAAGCATTTGTTTCCTCGCTAATTGTAAGCGTCGGTTGATCAAATATATCACGAAAGATAGGCGTTATTTTTTCGATTAGTATTTTTTTGGACTCACTTTTCATAGCGTATTTTTACAAAGCGGAATATGTTCTGCAACCATTCTTTTAGCAGAATTCGGAAAATTGAATTAGCTTGATATAAAAGGTCTTTTACGGAGTAGCAAATATCTTTATAAAAAAGGCGGTCTTTTTTTATATTTTTGACCTAATATTATGCCGTTTTTGTACCAAAAGCCCTGCCTTCAGAAGATCTTTGCTGGCTTGTATTACTGTTGCGATTTCCAATCCACTATCTTCAGCTACAGTAATTAGATCTTTTTCTCCATCACAAAGGCTCATTATCCAAACATAAGCTTCTTGTTTTTTGTCCAGCCCGTGACTAATAGCATTTCCGGTAGATGTTGTTGGATATAAATTATGCCTTGTAAAAAACGGCTCTCCGCAAGATAACTTGTTTTTTACTTTCTGGTTTTTGCCTGTAAGTTCAATCGCTTTATAAAGAGTTTCAGCTGTTTTTATAATGTTTCCGAAGTGCATTATATTCTTGTTATCCATTGAAGTGTGATATTCGCGATAAGTAAAATTGTTCGCGCGAGACAGGAGGCAGACAGGTAGATTTATACCTGGAGAGCAGTATTGTCTTTCATCGGATCCAAATGGCGTGAAATCAGTAACAAGCCCGTCTTGTTCAATCACAAGCTTTTTAAGCACACGTTCGAAGTCACTCCCTTTATTTCGTGCTCTCTTTAATTTTAGATTTTCATTTAGCCCTACACACGAAACAACGCTCCCACCAACAACACGTTGAGCGAGCGTTTTCCGTTTGTTATAAATAAAGCATAAAGCCCCTATTGTTTCTGGATGAAGTACGATTCGAACTCCATATTCGTTCTTCTCTATCGGTCTTATCTGTAGAAGGCGATAAAGGCATGCAAGAACAAGTGGGCCGGATAGCTCATTATTCGCCATTGATGGATGACATAGGTAAGAAGTTAAAAGAATCTCTTTCTTAGATCTTCCTTTTATGTAGCTTTCACCTGCTTCGACATAGCCTTTTTTGAAGCTAGATTTTATAAAGACCTTATAAACTCCTTTTTTCAGTTTTCTGTATTGAGAATATTTAATACAGAAACCCCATGTTTTTTTGTAATAAGAAGTAACATAAGGAATAGCGTCAGGAAGGTCAGCCCGTGTATGTAAATGTTTTTTAAGCTCTGAGAGGGGAAGTTCTCCTTTAAATGCGCATGAATATGCTACTATATGTAGATTGTTTTCTTTTATGTCGGCAAACCGCTTTCCCTCCGGATCGATGAGATAGGCTTCATCTATAGACCACTCTTCTGGCACCACCCAATCAAATATCTTTTTGCCCGAAAGGCTACGCATGATTTTCATTGGCATCCATTGGGACAAGATTTCAAGACTTTTGCGGTAGCCCTCTCCGGTAATGCTTCTATGAATGGGCCACAAGCCATCAAACAGCGCTCGTAACTCTATTTGCATCTTTCCTTGTTCTGATTTATTTAACAGCGTCATTACGATTTTAACTGAAACATTTTACCACCTTCATTGGTAAGTTCATGGATTGCATCAAATAGTTTCTTAAGCTTATCTATGCTAAATTCTACTGAATCATTAAGCAGCAATCTTAATTCTCTTTGAAAATATGCAAATGCTGCGATCCGCAAATAAGTGGAGCTTTTCGTTCGCTCAGCAATTATTTTCATCGGCACATCAATAACTGAAGTGACAATTTCTGGCCATTCGTACAGGGAGCCGTACTCGCCTTCATCAATTGAACCAGCACTATTTTTTACTTCATTCTTCTTTGTTACCAAATAGCGCAAGTCACCCTCACCCATAAGTTCTAGCTGATCTTTTGAGGAGTACTTATGCCGGCGCTCACTTGTGTCAT
>Ga0214921_10006932_pt1 | contig 15282 bp, 16 predicted proteins | sample LL1505_MetaG_FD_177992 | JGI IMG/M metagenome (GOLD analysis project Ga0214921, IMG submission 177992) | Freshwater microbial communities from Lake Lanier, Atlanta, Georgia, United States - LL-1505 | ecosystem: Environmental > Aquatic > Freshwater > Lake | place: USA: Georgia | collected...
AATAATAATATATTACTAGAGACATCATATAGATCATCCTGCCACTCTCCTCCTCGCATCATTTTATTTCCTCTTTTAAGCAATACCATCAAATGCCCTAATTTATACTTAATAAATATATATAAAATATATACACATATAAATATATATATGAAATATGATTGAATATAGCATTGAGGAATTAAAGTATTATTATAATAATTATCAAGAAGACACCTATCAAAATGATAAGGAATATATAGATAGTAATAGGCACGGCATCGAATACCTCGAGGATACCTTGACTGACCTAATAGACAATGATTACACAGGAAACAACATATACCACATATTCCCTATATTTGTATGCGCGGTAGCAACTAGTTTCTTCGCGAGCGCTTATATAGCCTTTGGATAACAACAAACAAATAAATCAAATATTATTATTTAAGTTTTAAAAACATATAATTTTTATATAAGGATGGCGAATAGTATTACCCCCGCTGGAACATCAAGGAGTATCTTTGGTATTTCAACAACCGACATTGTCACTGGAGGGAGCGTTACTGCATCGGCATTTTTAGGCATCGGGAAAAACATAACGAATATTAATGCGGATAATATAGTCGTAGGAAATATCGGGGTATCGCTAGGAGGCACTGGAAATAGCAACTTTATTGCCAACGGCATAGTATTTAACACGAATGACAATAGGCTGTCGAGCGACCGCAATTTACTATGGGCGGCGGATACCAAAATACTCAAAATAAATAATAGAGATTTTCTAAGTGATACTAGCAATTACGTTAAAAGCACCTCGAATAATTTACAACTTCTAATAAATAATAGCACGAATACAATATTTGAAGGTATCACCTCGAATATAACCATAACGACCACGAATACCAGCAATTACGTGTTATCTACAAGCAATATATTAATAAAATACATTAAGACAGAGCAAGCCAACAACATATTATATCCAGCGACCACAAGAGCGCTCGGTAGTGTGCAGATAGGCGATGGGCTCTACGTTAATAAGAAAGGGGTCGTTAGCATAACGCCAGAGATTATCAGCATTTTGCCCCCAATTGTTAAGAATACGACGACGCTATCTTTTACGCCCATTACAGGTTCCAGCTATAAGATTTGCAAGTTCTTGTATAATCCTGAGATTGGGACAACCTTCGACAGGGACAATCAGACTACCCTGATTTTGCCATCGTGGTATAAATTCTCAAGCAATCATCTTTTATCCGCTAGCTTACTTGATGCGAATAATTCTAATTATACTATGCGCACAATAGAAAATAAAGGATATCTTGGTAATGCCGATGATGCCTTTACGGCTTTAGAATTATACGGGGACACAAACATAAAACCGACCACTGAATTACTTGACATAGAATATACGCCGCTACAATCGACATATCTCGAGTTCAACTGCATATCCGAAGAGGCATCCTATGGTAAATTTGAGCGCAACTTCGATATCAATGATGTTTTCAAAGCGCAATCACAAGCGAAGATAACAATAAGTTTCTGGCTAAAGGTTAATTCTTGTAGCAATGATATAATAATTATAGAATTCACTAATAACGACCCTAAAAATCTTCGTAAATTAAGCATTACTTACATTGATATTAGTAATTCGCTACAATTTTTCGTAGATAAAGAGCGGAACCCCATATTCACAATAGATAATATAAAGAAGCGAAACTGGTATCATATACTATGGTCTATTGAGCAACGCACAAATGATTTCAGAATACAAGGATATATTAACAATGAACTAAAAATCACCACGACCATTATCAACGAATATTTGAAAGTTCTCGGGTTTTTCAGATATACTAAAAATACCATATCATCTGATACGAATACGTCGAATTACAATTTTAACATTTCAGATTTAAAGATGTATAACAAATTGCTTACGGATGACGAAAAGACCGAGCTCTATAATGCTAACCGCTATACCCAATATTACGTGGATTTTAAAGATACAATCACATCAACAATATGCGATATTATAGCATATGGCGGGGGTGGCGGAGGCGGCTCTAATTATGGTGGCGGCGCAGGTAAGTTAATATATGTGAATGATGCCTACATAGCGGCTGGTGTTAAAAGCTTGAAAATTGGCAGAGGAGGCGGAGGGTATTACTCTAATATCGATTTCAGACAAGAGGCGCTTCTAGGCAACGACACAACTTTCGAATATTTGAAAGCAGATGGTGGAGGGTCGAGCAGTAATTATACAATCAACTACATATCTTCCAACATATCCATAAGTGGTATTCTAAGAACAAAAATAGAAACGTCAAACCTAACCTCGAATATGTTAGGCGGTAGCGGGTCAGGCAACAAGGGAGGCATAACGCCTTTTGTAATAACTAGCGATTTAAAGAATTTTGTAGGTAATACCTGCAATATTTATTACTATGGCAATAAAGGCGGTTTATATGGCGGAGGCGGCGCAGCCTCTGAGGGCTTCGGGTTAAATGGAGGCGCTGGGGTATCCGTGTTAAATATAGAGAATGGCAATGTAGATACTGAGACATATTTTAATTTTAAGAGCGCCGTAAATTTAAAAAGCGCCTTTAATCTAACAGACAGCAGCGTCGGCGAATTATATGATAGTAGTAATGTCTATATTGCGAGCGGCGGCGCAGGAATGAGCACATCCAACGTGTATGGTATTACACAACTAGGTTATAATTCGCGTAATAGTGGGGCTGGTGGTAATTATGGGGAAAGCGGAAAGAATGGCGCAATTCTCATAAGGGTATTGTCGGTAATCGATAAAAATGTATTGCCGAAATTCTCGATAGATACCTCGAATTACGTATCGGCTTCAAGTAATAATATTATAGAATATATTAATACCATATCGAGCGTTAGCGGCGCATTACTATGGTCTAGAAGCGCAGACAATATATATTATAATTTAGGGAATGTCGGGATAGGCGCTAACCCTCTACAATTTAAATTAGAAGTTGCTGCGGGCACTGGGATGACTACGGATGAAACAATAGACTATGGAATAATGACTTCAAATAATTCGAACATTTTAATAAGCAGCAATGTAAATAATAATATATGCGCAAAGTTCAATTCAAGTATCTGGACATCTGGCAATGTAATCGCTAGTAGTGATGAGCGAATTAAAACGAATATAAGCGACCTCTTAGATGATAGCGCGCTGCAGATGATATTAAATATACAACCGAAAACATATAATTACATCGATTGGCGTGGTAGAGGCGCGAACAACAAGAGCGACCTAGTATATGGGTTCTTAGCGCAGCAAATTAAGGGGGTCATACCTGATGCAGTCAAACTACAAACCGAGTTTATACCAAACATATTCGCGGTAGCCGACTATGACCCGCTTACAAACATAATAACATTTCAAGGTGCCGACATAGTCGCGTATAACAATATTAAGATATACAAAAAGGTTAAATGTTATGATATGCGTAATAATACAATAATTGTCGAGGTGATTGAAATAATAAACAGCAAATCTTTTAAAATCAAGGATATAACCTATGCGAATGATAAGATATTTGTGTATGGCACTGAAGTGAATGACTTTCACGCGTTAAACAAGGAATATATTAATACGCTTAATGTATGCGCAGTTCAAGAGTTGCATCGTAAGATAGTATCACAACAGGATGAAATAAAGGATTTACAAGAAAAAGTGAATATCCTGATTGATTACATTGATTTCAGTAAGATGGCGACATTGCAAGATGATATTAATGAACTGAAGTCTCGCGTTGATTTAATAATTACTTATATGGATATGAGTAGGTAATAAAAGATAATATATACTTAGTATAAAAAGAACTTAGTAAATGGAATATGCCAATAATACAATAGATGCGCAAACAATAGCAGCCTATGCCGCAACAAAAACCGAGAATGCCCTGCCTGATAATTACGTAGATGAAATGTCCCAAAATTGCACTGCTATTACTGCTTCGCCAATAGATTTATTATATTCCCCTATTGTTAGAGGTGGTCGTAAAATGAGTAGCTCTTGTGGGTGTAGCAGTATGACTGGCGGTAGCAGCGGCAGCGGCAGCAGCGGCGAAAGCAACACAGGAATAATAGGAGGATGCTTTAATTGTAAGAAAGGCATCAAAAATATTATTTATATATATAGCACTATTCACATTATAATACCACGATTATATAGAAAATACAAGGCGAACCGCCCATCATCATCGTTGTCTTCGCTAAAAATAGCAAAGATATCTAAAGCAGCGAAAGCCGCTACTGCAGCGAAAGCAGCGAAAGTCGCAAAACCACTAAAGAAACCACAATAAGATACGCAATTGCGCGAAAATCAAGGCAAGTAATGCTCTTTGTTTTTTTCATAAGGTATATATTTATCGCTATTTATATACACCTTCTCCTTGCCTATCTTAGCATAGTTCGTAATAACCACAAGCATCTCTTTGGTTTTGCTACGGAACTCATCTAGCGATTTATCTATTTCACTTTGAGGGTCAAAGCCATATATATGCTTGAATTTGTTGGGTATCACAAATATCAATGAATAAAATATTTCGATAATATTATTTCTTATATCTGCGAATATCGGCAAATATGTATTAATATCATACCTGTCCGCTAACATATACATATAGATTTTCATTAATTTATCCATATTAATAATCATATTAGAATACCTAGTTTTATCAAATCTTTTAATAAACCTGATATTGAATAATATGTTCATAAACTCGCTATTTTTTACTAGAAACTTTGCTTTTTTGTTGTTCTTATTGATGTAAAAGTTAGCAGTGTCTAACTCGACGATATCTTTGACTTCGTCGCGTATCTTGTCTTCCTTCATAGTTATGTCGCCCTTGCTTTTAATGTCGTTCTCTTTGATATAGTTATTTATGTAGAAAAAAGCGATTATGATTATTATTATTGTTAATAATATAGCCGACTTGTTCTTGCTAAGTATATAGTATATAATCGCTAGTATAATAATAATATAGGAATATTTATTCAAAATCTCATTATATATCATATTTACATATCTATATTATATTATTTTATATTATAATATTTTATATCATATCATTTCATTTCATATAAAGATAGAGAAAAAAGAAGATGCGACAGACTATACACATCCTTTACATAGATACGCCGTCGATAAAATAGATAATAAATGATAAAAATATCAATATAATTCCCACATAAATTGTTCTGTTATTCTTTGTAAAAATATATAATAGTATGTATATGTAATTATTATTGTTAATATAATCTTTTTTACTATAGACATCGACGATATCGTTAATGATATCTATCATTGTCTGCAGCGTATTCTTATAAAGTTGCTTTATTGTCAGGTTATATACTGGTTTTATTTTAAGGGCATCTGGTATAGTATCAGGTAATGTTTCTAATAGGCTATTTATTTTCAATTCAATTTGCTTCTCGATATACTTCTCAATATCAGTTCCAGCACTTGCATCCTTGATAACTTCTTTGGTATTCGCGCTGGTATCGCTGGTTTCCTTGTCCATTTATTATAATATTATATAATTATTATTAGATAATGTCCATCATATCTATATTTGATATTAGATTACGTCGGCAGCAGTATCTTTTCAACCCGAGACTATCTAAGATTTTTCCAGTGTGTATTTTTTCAAAGTTTTTATAGGCGCTATCAACATCATTGGTTTCTTCTAGCTTATTCTTTTCTTTCTCATAATAATCTGAGATATCTGCCATTACTTTTCCACAGGTGAAGCATCTAATTGGTATAATCATCTTTTATATTCCTCTATATTTATTCTATATATTAGAATATATAATCATTTTTTATATATTTTACTGCGTAGTAAATTTATATAATATTATAATATTATATAATATTAAGAATAGTTAATAGTAATAATGTCATACGCACCCATATACAATAAACTTCGCGAACTCGAAGAAAGACTAGCAGTCGTAGAAGTGTCGCCTCCTAAGTCTGAAGTATCATCTTGGAATACCATAACGGATGCTTCGGTATCTGAGGTATCTGGATATGATAATTTAGGTGTGCTCTCTGAAATTGCTACTTTAAGAACCGATTTAGACAATCTATCAAAGGAGTGTGCTTTAAATTCCTCAGCAGTTAGCCTATTATCTACTGGTAATTCTACGAAGGACGCAGTAGATGTCGCTGCTCTTGCTGCTCTCGCTACTAAGGAGGAACTCGATGCCTTAGCAGCTAAGGGTGAAGCCTTTGCTCTTGCTACTAAAGATGAACTCGCCGCTCTCGCTACTAAAGATGAACTTGCCACTCTCGCTACTAAAGATGAACTTGCCACTCTTGCTACTAAGGATGAACTTGCCACTCTTGCTACTAAGGGCGATGTAGCAGACCTTAATACCAAGTTTGATAATGTAATCAATGTGCTTGCTCAACTAAATGAGAAGATAAACGACGCACACGCAAAGATTGCTGCTATCGCTGCTATCGCTGTTTCAGAATAAATGGGGACGGGCTAAGAATATTTAGGCTTAGACAGCATACATTCTGCAAGCAAATCTTGGTCATACTTGTAAATATTTATGGTATTACTTAAAATCTCATTATTTTTCATAATTGTATATCCCTTGCATTTCTTTAAGTTTGATAAAGACATATACATATATTCCTTTGCTTTCTTGTAATCTTTGTAATTATAATAGATTACTCCCATAATATTTTGAACATCAACGGAAGGTATATTTAGAGAATTTGCATATATATTCTCAGCACTCTTGATATCATCTTCCGTTAGTTCAGTCTTTTCCGATATCTTCTTTAGCGCAATATAATTATTATTCAAAAATAAATAATTATTAGGATTTACTGAAGACGGATATACTCCCAACTTAGACCCTTCAAGGAATGTAATCTTGTTATAGGACATTGCCGTATATTTGTTCTCTTTGATGAACTTTGATATTGTCAATTTAATATTTAATTTAAAAGTATCAGTAATACTATACAACTTCTCACATAGCTCCCTGTTTCTGATAATATAACACGACTTAGAGATTATAATGTTATACAAGTCATCAATATTTATAAATTTCTCAGGATTATTAACGACATTCAAGCAGGTAAAAAGAATATCCCAGTCATTGTCGCTATTGCGATTACTAGCGCTGTCGCTAGGTCTGTCGCTAGCATTCAAATCGTCAATCAGTTCAATAATATTATTAATATAATCTTTCAAAATGAGAATATCGTCCTCAATAATTAAATGCAGCTCATTAGGGTCATTGGTTTTAAAGTTCTCCAAAATATATTTATAAATATACCTGTGCTTCTCAAAGTTTGATATCTGGCATACATTGAGGGGCATTATTAGTTCATTATATATGTTGCTGGCATCTGCGAACTTGTCATAATTCACGCGGGAATTAAATGTAGAAATGTATTTATTGACGTGCTCCTTGCTAGGCTCTGAAATAATGTTAAGTTTTACCTCAATGTTTTTTTGCACACAGATATCTTTAATTAGTGAAATGGCGCTATTAATTGTCGTGTGCCTATTCTCCAGTTCTTCGCTATATACAATGTATATATTTAGTCTAATCATATTTATAAATAAATATCTTGTATTTTTTATATATATATTATACTCAATCTAATATTCAAAAAAAGGCAGATGTCCGCATATCCAGTATTTAAGTAAATACAGATGGTCGCGTATCAAAATGATTTTTTGCGATATCTTTCGGCGTATAATATATGCAGTGGGGCTTTCAGATAACAAAGAAACCTGTCTAGACATTTTATACTTATTATATATATATATATATATCATATATATATACTTAATTATTTGCGCCTCTCTTTTAGGTCATTTTTATGTAATATATATTTGTATAAATTATATATAATTTCATTAAAAAATGATTGGCTTTCATTCAAAAATAATCAAGAACATAGATAAAGATGAATGATGAGGCTTATAATGAATGTAAATTTTGCTTACGCAAATATTATGAATTATTGGATAACTCCGTACACAATATCTTATCACGAGAAGAAAAGTATGTATTAACATACGACATTTTAGATACTGAAAAATTGAAAACAAATAAATTAATTGCTTTGAAAGAAAGGCAACGGCAAATGAAGATTGGTGAAATTTGGCAAGAAGTATTAGGTAATTATAAAGGATGTATTAATTTAAAAACTGGACACGAAACAGGGTTAGATATTTTGTCTCATAATAGAAAATTTGCTATAGAACTAAAAAACCGAACAAATACTGATAATGCTTCATCTAAAAAATCGAACCTTGATAAATTAGCAAAATTTAAACTAGCTAATCCAGAGTATGTTTGTATTTATGCCAATATCAATGCGGATACCGAGAAAAAAACATTGAAAGGAAGTATAACAAAATTATTACATAATAACGTTGAAATAGAACATCAAATCGGTTATAAATTTATTAAATTTATTTTAGGCGATGATACCGACGCTATAATAGATTTTGTAAAAATTACAATAGATAAATATACATAAAAACTTCTACACAGCTACGCTATCGCTGCTATCGCGGCTATCGCAATAATTTAAGCAAAGACACACCCATATGTCTTGCTAATTCCACTGGAACCGCATTACCAATCTGCTTATATTGCGAACTTAGACTTCCTATAAATTCATAACTATCTTCAAACGTTTGTATTCTTGCGTATTCTCGCATTGTTAAGGGTCTCTCTTCCAACGGATGGCATCTTTCAGTCTGTTTTTGCGATGGCGTACATAGCAATGTTAAAGATGGTTTTTCCATAGACAACCGATATAATATTCCTCTTTTTCCACCCCCAGAATTATAACTATTTCCCAAATATTCCTTTTGTAATGTTTCAGGTAAATTAACCCAGCATCCGCCCTGTGGTATCATTCTAAATAATTTAATTTTTTCTTCATTATATTTTGCTCCACTCGAAAGAGGAACATCGAGCAAAACATCTCTTAAAACAATCTTCTTTTCACTTTCCTTAGGAAATTCAAAAGACCGAGATATGCTTTTTATCACTCCCACAATAAACACTCTTTCTCTTTTTTGCGGAACATCATATTTAGATGCATCTAAACATTTATAGCTGATGTTATAGAGGTCGTTTTTATTTAATGTTCTTATTATTTTATCTATCGTTTTACCTTCGTCGTGTGTTAATAATCCCTTAACATTTTCTATCATAAATAACTTCGGTTTTATCAAATTTAAAATTTCAATAAATTTTATCATTAAATCACCTCGCGGGTCATCAAGCCCTTTTCTTAAACCTGCTTGAGAGAATGATTGGCAAGGAACGCCTCCAGTCAATAAATCAACCTTGTCAATAAACTGCGAATAATCTATTTTATCCATAGAAGCACATACGACATTTGCATCTTGATGGTTATGTTTTAATGTTTTGCAACAATCACTATTGTTGTCATTTAATAAAATAGGTGTAAATCCTGATTTAATTAATCCAGAGCTTAACCCACCACATCCAGCGCATACCTCAATAAATGTTGCAGGAGATTGCTGTGTAAACGAAGTAAACGAAGTATGCTGAGTAAACGGAGTAAACGAAGTATGCTGAGTAAACGGAGTAAACGGAGTAAGAATTGTAGCCGTATTTATTTCATCGCATTCAGGTATTTTTTGTTTTACATTTATAAGTTCTAGTAGTTGTTGTTTATTTTTTGAACTGCACATCGTAATACCTAGTTCCTTACACTTTTCTAATAGGTCATTTTTACTCATCTTTGTAATATCCATCATTGCCTTGTTTGTATCTATGATTATAATTTTAATCAATTTTTTATATAACCATATAAAATAATATAGATAAAATAATATAATATTAGTATTATGATTAACGACGATATTATCTATGAATACGAACATAATAATCGAATAGTTATTATTGGCGATATTCACGGGGATATTAGGAGATTTAAAGATATATTAATAGACGCTAAGATAATCAACAAGAACATCGAATGGATTGCTGAGCCGAAGAATACCATCGTGGTTCAAATGGGCGACCAAGTGGATAGCATAAATAGAGATAGAACGCTTGGAGAATGGGAAGTCCTCCCAGATATAGAAATGATATATTTTACAAACCTGTTGCATAAGATAGCGTTATCAAAAGGCGGACGCGTAATATCTTTGATAGGGAACCACGAATTGATGAATACAATTGGCAATTATTCCTATGTATCTCCTAAAAGTTTAAATAATAATTATAAGAGACAGGAGTTATTCAAGCCAAGCGGAACATTATCTGCTATATTATCTCAGCGTCCTCTCGTGGTTAAGATAGGGCAATTATTATTCTGCCACGCGGGATTAACATTACGACATCTAGATATACTATCAAAATATAATAAGGACGTTTCTTATATCAATACAATTTGGAAGAACTTCATAAAAAACAATGCTATACTGGCTGAAGACAAAGAAATCTTCGAAGATATAATATTGGATGGCGATGGTATGCTATGGACGAGGGATTTAGACGGAAAAGAGGATTTAATAAAAATGCTCGAAAAACTTGGGTGCGTCTATATGTTCGTGGGGCATTCAGTAGTCGAGCAAGTAAAACTAATAAATGACCACGTATGGTATACGGATACTGGTATTTCGAGAGCATTCGGGAATACATCTTATCAATACATTGATATCTTCAATAATCAAATCAATATCAAAGATGTCTTAGCATAAAAAATGATATAAATGATATCAATAGTATTGTATATTAAAGATACACTACGCGATGGATACTTATGCATTTGACGCATTGATGGAAAGTAAGACGGCAGAAGTAATGAAGTTATACGAGGAGAAGACAAACGCAAGAGCAGCGGGCGCAGCAGGAGGAAAAAGTAAAAAAATGACTAGCGACCCCTCCGAACTCGATTTCAATAGTAAGAAGTTAATACGTCAAATAAATGCCGCACTTGACCATAAGCTTAAAGGTTCAAAGGCATATAAAAAAAAATGCGCCGAAGAGTTGTCTAATTCGACACCGCAATAATGTTAAGAAATTCAATAAAATAAATAAACCATATAAATACAATACGCGTTATATTAAATATATGTCTACGACGGATATTAATAAAGACATTGACCTATGTCTATTAAAATATATCACGAACAATGGCGGCGGCAGCCACTGCAGCGACGATGACTTTAAAGTTGACGAAGTAGCAACCTTAATATACAATGATAGCAAAGATAACAAGGAAAAAAGAACCTATAAATATGAGATAATTAAGGAACGCTTGGCGGATATTAACAAATACAGAGCAGAATTGAAAGAATTACTTAAATTACCATTAATGAAGCAGCGCTCCGATGAATGGTTTGAAGCGAGGAAATCGAGGCTAACCGCTAGCGACCTCTATGATGCAGTGAAGGGCGGCAATGTTAGCATAAAACTCGCAAAGAAGAAAGCAAACATCATAATAGATAACATTAATTACAATGCTATTCCAGCGCTTAAATGGGGGACAATGTTCGAACCTATGGCTACACGATGCTATTCGCAAAAGATGAACAATATTGATATTCACGATTTTGGGTTAATATGCGATAAAGAGAATAAGCATTTTGGAGCGTCCCCTGATGGCATTAATGAACTCGGGATAATGCTTGAGATTAAATGCCCTTATTCGCGAAAGATTGTTGATGGTGTAATACCCGATAAATATAGGATGCAAATTCAGGGACAACTAGCAGTTTGCAAACTGAAAGAATGCGATTATATCGAATGTATCTTCAAATCTATCGAAGGCGAAGAGGAATATCTAGAAATCGACCACAATACTACGAAGCACGGGGTAATCGCCGAGTATTACAATTCAAAAGGCGAGTATGTCTATTATTATAGCGATGCTGATAGAACACCAAAAGAATGCGTTGAAGATATATGCGATTATAACAACAATTTCAAAGAAAATCTGAAGTTCAGCAAATATACATTTTGGAAATTAGATGAGATGATTATTCAGCGCGTGGTATTCAATGCGATTGCTTGGGAAACGATAGTTCCTAAAATTGATGCATTTTGGGAAAAAGTAGAAGAGTATAAAATGCTTCCAATAGAGATTGGAATTAAAAAATATAAGTTTGTCGATGATGATGACGACGCGAATGCGGACGACGCTGCTGATGCTGCGAATGCTAATACTAACGATACAAATACTGCCAATGCCAAAGCGAATACTACATCGTCATCAAGGAAATAAATAGCAATACTTACCAAATTCCTTACTATCCTTAATCTTTTTTTACATTATTCTATAATATTTTGGTAGCCGATAGATAACGGATTTACAAAATACATTAGACTGAAATCAGCAACCGCGTCATTATCAGTGTGGTCTAGGCATTTAGCGGTATATCTTGGTAAATCCTTATTCGCATCTATAACATACGGAGGATTTGAACTACCTAAGCTTCGGGTATTCGTGTCAGTTCTTGAACTATACTCGGTCATATTTAAACAACCGCAATTTAGGTTTGATGCCTTATTGCATTTTATAAAGCACATAGAATTATGCGTATAATAACCATTTATTGTAGTCTCTAAGAAGGTTTTTATAATTGCTTCATCTTCTTGAGCGGTCGAAGACTTTAGCGTCATCGCATTTTTATCATCTTCATTATGTTCATACATTGGGAACATTATTAATATTTGGCAATATAGGGATGATATTTTATTGGATATATCAGAGCTACCGCTAGTATTTGTTTCAGCGATTTCTTTGTTTTGTTCATCAAATGACACGTAATTATAGGGCTTTTGACTATTTATTATATCACTCCGAGCGTCAAAAAATTTATTTATTGGGTTTTCTACGCTGTTCTTTTCGTATTTGAAATAAGGCGCTTGGGACATACAAACATAAACGGGTCCTTTTATTTTTGATGCATAGGGCTTCAGTGGTTCTATTTTAGATTTCAGATAACTATACAAGGTATTCTCATCAAATATATATATTGTATCAAATATGTATTTAATATTACTGCTTCGCATTGTATATGACAGATTAGCAGGTGATATTTTTAAACATTTATAAGCCAATATATCGCTATAGTTCTCTACATCACAATATGCGGAATATTTATTTGTATTAGCCATTCTAGTTGCAGCGTTGTATTCCGATTTAGGATATCTATAATGCCCTTGTAGATTGAAAGGGGAGTTTTTGTTTTGCAATTCGGTGTTAGTATTTAAACTGCAACTACCTGAACCTCCTGTCGTAAACTGCAAATTATTCTCGAAGGTCTCCTTATTTCTAAAAGTAAATATTAGAAATAACGCACAAGAAATTAGAAATAACAACATTAAAATTAAATTTAAACTGGCTACTTTATTTTTCATATTACTATATATAATTATTTTTTAATAATAAAAATAGGTAAAAATAAAAAGATATTAGAATGGAGAAGATATTCGATATTTAAGAGGCACGGGTTAATGTTATAGTTGGAGCGGTTGTATAACTGCCATAATTAGTAAATGTTATACCTGTTACTGCACCAGCAGCAGAGATTGTCGCCTTCGCAACAGCACCTGTACCAACACCGCCACTAAATCTAACTGAAGGTTCAGCAGTATATCCTGTTCCTCCATTATCTATTTTAACACTTTCTATAGGCGCAGCAGCAAGTGTTGCAGTAGCAGCAGCACCTGAACCAGCACCAGCAGTTCCGCCAGCACCTGTCGCAGGTGTAATTGATATAGTTGGTGCGGTTGTATAACTGCCATAATTAGTAAATGTTATACCTGTTACTGCACCAGCAGCAGAGATTGTCGCCTTCGCAATAGCACCTGAACCACCACCGCCATTAATTACAACTGAAGGTTCAACGGCATATCCTGAACCTCCAGTATCTACTCTAGCACTTGCTATAGGAGCAGCAGCAAGTATTGCAGTAGCAGTAGCATCAATTGGTGTAGGTGCTTGTGTATGCGTATGTCCTGAAGTAGCAAAAGTAGCGGGGTCATATTTAGTTTCATTAATATATAAATCACCAGTAATATGCACTTTGCCATCAACTATCTTTAATGGAGCAGTTGCTCCAGTGCCTTCAGTACCTCCTATATATATATTTCTTTTGTCTGCTGCACCTGCTTTATAAATATACAAGCTATCCGCAGTATTAACTACATTGAAACATTTTTCCCCATCCTTATTACATATTCCTAGTTCTTTACTAGTATCAGTATTTAATTGTAAGCCTGATGTAGCAAATGTTTTAGTCATTAATTCTAATCTTGACTTATCTCCTAATGCGTCAGTTCTATATTCAAACAATTTATTATTTGCATCACTATAGGACTTCGTATCAGTCTCTTTAAATGTAAAGTATTTATTTAAATTATGGTTAAAGGTATCTATATTCTTAAATGAAATATTGCTAGTGATATTTACGTAGTTGCTACTATTACTATCATTGAGGTTCGCTTTTGACACTAAGATATTACTAGTGATATTTACGTAGTTGCTACTATTACTATCATTGAGGTTTATTTTGGCTAATAAGACATTATTGATGACATTTGACGTGGAGTTAAAGTTGCGATTTATGTCTTTAAAGTTGGTGTTGAGGTCGGATGTTAAGTTGTCCTTGTAATTATAATTATCATATATAACATATCCTATGAAGCCTATAAAAGCCAACAATACTATAACTAGTAATGTGTATATTATATATTCAGCAGTTTCCATTAAATTATATTATCTATTTTCTAATAATAATATTTATTTTAAATAAATTATTTATGATGCAAATTATTATTCAACGATATTGACATATTTAATATCGTCGCTGCTAGCGCTAGCATTGCTGATAGTTTCTTTAATACTTATATCTTCGATAGTATTCTTAAGGGCATCAGCTGCGTCAGCAGCGTCTTCAAATAGTTCTTCTTCTAATTCTCCGCCTATTAAACTAGCAATGCTATCGCCGCTATCACCGCTACCAATGCTATCGCTATCACCTACACTTCCCTCTTCTTCTTCACTTCCCTCCTCTTCTTCCTCCTCCTCTTCTTCCTCTTCTTCAGCGCTACCTCCGCCTTCCTCTTCTTCCTCTTCATAAAACCCCATATCAGTATGTGCTCCGCCTTTTATTTTATCATTATATTTATCATAAGTGTCTGTCCATTGCTTAACATCTACAATTGTATTTTTAGTAGCAAAATTATCTACTTGGGAATTAAATAGCTGATAATCTATATCGCTATCAT
>Ga0214921_10006933_pt1 | contig 15281 bp, 10 predicted proteins | sample LL1505_MetaG_FD_177992 | JGI IMG/M metagenome (GOLD analysis project Ga0214921, IMG submission 177992) | Freshwater microbial communities from Lake Lanier, Atlanta, Georgia, United States - LL-1505 | ecosystem: Environmental > Aquatic > Freshwater > Lake | place: USA: Georgia | collected...
GCAAAACGCAAAGCTTTGGCATCCATGACCAATCCTTGGACAGAGGCAGGCCTTTTAGCTATTCCTGATGACTCAGCGACTCCTCCTCCCACCTCGCAACCTGCCACCACAGCGCCTTCCGCACCACCTGCGCCTTCAAAGAAATAGTTTCTTCCCTTAACTCGACTCAGGGACTGCTATGAGAAGTGTGTCAAAATATCTGAGGTTGACCAAACAAGTAAAATGCTATTAAAGGGAAGTGATTTTGTGGTCGTGAATCTTACTGGGAAACTCTGATCAGCTTTTGAAAAGCTGGGTCGGCCTGCATCTGCTGAAAGATTGGTTCCATGGCAATCTTCTCTCTCATTGGAAGGCCGCCAAAACGTATGGCTTCTTTTAAGAGTTTATAGAACTCCGCTCGATTTCCAGTAGCCATATAGAACTTAGCCATCCCAAACTTCACTTCCGCATCCTCAGGAACAATCTTTTCAAGTTTCTTGCCATACTCAATAGCCATTGGGACTCGATTCTGGATCGCGAAGTAGTTCACAACATCTCGCATCACATCCACATTCGTCGGAAATAGAGCAGCCCCTTGGGCGACAAGAGGATCAGCCTTGCCCATGTTTCCATCCTCAGAGTATTTCCCCAGCAACTCTTGAAACACCTTCACGCTTTTAGAACCTCCACTCCACTGAGACTCCAACGACTGAATATCGCTAGCTAAAGCAATCCGTCTTTCGCAGTTCGTCAAAAGCATTGCTAGCAAACCATTGTTCGGGTCTGCTTTCGAAGCTTTTACAAGAATATCCCTCAACTCAGGAGCTCTCTTCTGTTTGAAAAGTAAATCGGAAAAGTTATTTAGGGTCTCCGTATTGCCAGGCCATAACTCCAAGGACTGGCGATATGCCTGCTCAGCGGCTTGATCCATCTTGCGCCACTTGTAGATATTTCCACCTGTATTGCGAAGCTTCGAAAAGGATCTCTGAGCATCAATGTCATCTTCAAAGCGAGGATCCTTTTTCAGGTGGTCAATATATTCCCTCCAGTAATCCATATCACCCTTCACCAACTCAGGGCTGAGGACGCGAACAGGATCTTTCTTAATTTCATAGCAAAGACCATGTGGAACTGCGTTTGGATATGACCACTCCATCGGAAAACTTTCTTCAACAAAGAATGCTCTCTGATCTTTATTCCTTTGCCAAATCCACTCCCCCACCAGAGAATTTAAAACCGTAGGGTCAGAATTTGGGTCTACCGCTGAAGCATCCCTCTGCTTTTTTTCGATCGCTGCCTGATAAATTGCGATAATATCCTCCTGCCTCGGCAATAACAAAGGCGCCTTTGGAAAGTGTTTGTCTCGGCCTAGCCACCTATCAACCCATCCACGCGGGTCAGGTCGCTCGGTCGAATAGTGATTTCGGATATACTGGTTATAAAACGCATCCGCCAAGGCATTTTGTGTGATGATGTAAAGATCGCGACGATCGAAATTCGGATCTCTCTTATATTTATTATCCTCAAAGCTTTCAGATAAAATCATATAGGTAGGAACAAAACGCCCAGGGTCAGTTCCTCCAAAAACAAAACTGTCCTTAGGCAGATCCGCCAGCATATCCCTCCCATACATCCAGCCAAACCAGTGATCCCGCTGACTACAAAAGGTTAAATTCTGCCTAAAACAAAAAGCAGAAATGATTCCGCCCAGTACGATCGCGGTAGCAGCTGCGAAGGATAGTTTTTTTGCCCACCTCTGAATCGCTAAACCCGATCCAAATCCTGCAAGAAGAATGAAGAATGCGTGAGAAAAACCTAAGTAAGGCATGTAAAGAAGCCAGGCGGCCTCATCAGCACCTGCCTGATCAAAGGCGGGCTGGAGGAATCCGGCCAATAAAAAGCCTAGAGCCATTACCTGAATCCAAGTTCGAATAAGCCGTGGAAGCCCACCCAAAAAAGCTACGGAAGAGACAAGTGCCAGAATCGATAAGGGGGTAAAGTTTGCGACAACCTTACGCCAGTATAGTTGTGAAAACTTCCCTAATGTTTCCCAAAAAGATGCAGGAGGAGGAGATCCAGGCGGAGGTGTGGGCGGATTAAGAAGTTCTTGGGGAGCCGCCCCCATAGCGCGACCCACAGTTTTCAGAAGCTGGTCTGAAAGCTTACCTGAATACTGACTACGATTGATTGAGTAAAAGAAACCCTCTTTTGTGCTCGTAAAACCCCAGTTCATGGGAGGGTTCGTCTCTGATGCCAAAGGCATGTAGGAGTAGGGCGATAGCCCCAATATCACCGCTAAAAGAACCCACAAACCCATTCGCCAGTGACTTAATCTTCTTCTGACGACTATCCATAAAAATATCGTAACTCCAACACACCAGAGAAAACGAACCGAGGAGTGCCACGTAGCAGGTTCACCCGAAATACTTCCGAAACCCAAGTACACGAGTGATGCTGCAGCGCATAGATAGAGAAGCCCCTCAGCTAAAAGATCACGCCGCACTAAAAGCATCACGACGACTGGAAGTGGGGCCAAAGCAATCATCAAATGGTGATTGCTCATCCCAAGTGCAAAAAAGAAAGCACACCATGCCAATCCGTTTGTCCACGCAGGCTCTCTAACCCAACGATAGAGAACCCATATGTAGAGCATAACGACCAAGACGTGTAATCCGTACACCTCGGCGATGACCGCCTGCGACCACATCGAAACACTGCACGCGAGTGCTACTGCCCAAGCGATGGCCAATATTTGAGCAGTACGAACGCTCACCCCGCCCCACCGCAAGGAATTGGACAGAATAAGCCCAACAATCCCTACGGCCGTGGCAGAACAAAAACCCGAAAAAAGATTTATTTCCCATGCCCCATTCCCAAACGGGAGGAGCTTGAAAATATGAGCTCCGATCGTCCAAAGAGGATACCCCGTTGGATGAGGAACTCCCACATGAACAGCCGCTGTTAAAAACTCGCCCGAATCTAAGAGACCGACATTAGGTTGAGTCGTAAAGAAATAGATACACTGCGCAATCAAGTAGCTGACACCTGCTGCAAACCAATCCGTCCGTTCAAACGGCCATTGCCAACGCAGTTTTTTCGTTAAGTCGGCTTGATTCAAGGAAATATCCTCCGTACTGCCAATTGAAGCACCCTCTTTGCAGCTTCAAGCGCTATGTGGGTAGACATCTTAGAATCCCCTTCCCGCCTCTCAGTAAAGATAATCGGAACTTCCTGAAGTTTGTAACCGGCTTGCCACGCGAAAAAATGTAGCTCGACCTGAAAGCCGTACCCCTGAGAAGTAAACTTACTCCAGTCTAATCCTTCAAGAACACGGCGGCGAATTGCTTTAAATCCACTGGTTGGATCAGTCATAGGAAGTCCAGTCAAAGCCCTAGCGTACCATCCCCCAAAAGTGCTTATCCAAAGACGGCTTTGAGGCCAGTTGAGGATCCTGATGCCATTCAAATACCTTGAACCAACAACGACGTCCACCCCTTCTCCCAAAGCCGCCAATAAACGAGGCACGTCAGCAGGATCGTGCGACAGGTCGGCATCCATCTCGACTACGCTGTCATACCCTTTTTCAAGCGCCCACTTGAAAGCCGCACGGTAGGCAGACCCGAGCCCAGCTTTACCGGGACGCTCCATGATATGGACCCGTTTCTTAAAAGCGGGATGACCTTTCACCTTGGTTGCCGTCCCATCCGGCGAACCATCATCCACTACCAGAATATCGACTCCAGGTACCTTTGCTAATATCTCGTCCAATGCAGCCTGAATCATTTCGACTTCATTGTAAGTCGGGAGAATCACTAGGGGTTTCTGTATATCTTGTGGAGCGGAATACTTGGGTGATTCCCGTGAAATGAAATTCTTCTTGGCAGCTTGTTTCTCATCTTGGAATGTAATTTGATCCCCTGCCCACCACTTGCGAAAGCCTTCCGGGCAGCGTTTCGATAGAGCAACCAAAAGCCCAATGATTCCTATGATCCAGGAGAGGCATCCGATAAAGGTCATAACCAAATACCAGGCAGGCTGCTTAAAACGGAGCTCGATGTTCTGGTCTCCCACTTGAACTCTTACCCCCAATAAAGCGCCAGCAACGCGAGTGGTTGGCTTCTCTATTCCATCAATAAAAGCTCTCCAATCCGGATGCCAAGCTTCAGTCATGGCCAACCAACCCCCATCGTGGCCGGCAGGAAGCATTAGTGTAATGTGGCCAAAATCATCCGCCCGTGGAAGTGTAAGTGGAATCGGTAAAAAGGGCCGACCAGTTCGGTCGCGATATTCAGGGGTTAATTGAACTTCCTCCCCACCACTGGAAATGCCAGCCAATCCAAGGGAATTGGGCTCGGCCTGAGAAGTCTCCACGCCCAGAAAATTGAGCCCTGAAAGTTGCAACATAGCCGGCGAAGATAAATAGCTCTGGGAGGGATAACTCACATAGTCATGAGCTAGGAATGCTGGAAATAGACTCCCCCTATTTTCAAGTATAGTGATGTTGTTACTCTCAAAGACGAGCGGGAAAACCTGCCGATAGACTTCGATCATTTGGGGCGGGATAGATGGATCGGATTTGTCGATGAACAGATATGACACACCGGCTAGGTTGAGATATTTTTGAAACAGGTCCATAGATCCCTGGGATGCTACCTCAAAATGACGCACCCACTTGAGTTGGAAATGCCTTAGGAGAGATTCTGTGGTCAAACCCCTCCCCGTTTTTTCTGGGATGGTCAGATAAAAATAGCGGCTACTTATGGAATGAACCCTACCCGTACGGGGAGCATTCTTTAGAAATTCTGCAGCCCTCTCATAGTCCTGAAGTACGTTTGTATCTAGGCCTCCCCTGCCAAAGGCTTGGTAGACCGGGAATAAATGAGCCATGTAGAGCATTAGAAACGCCGAAAATAATAAAGGCTGCCACTGTTTACCTCCCGATTGGGGCCGGGTCAGCAATGGCACCGCCACCAAAGCTGTTGCGGCCACGACGCAGGCATACCCAGCTGTGCTCCAAAAGGATTCCGGGGCCCGGACATCGCCAAAAAAGGGCAGTTTTGCCAGAAGGGAAAACATCGGAAGAAACATATACAGAAGTGTGCCTAGAGCCGGTAAAACCCGGCCACCGCAGGAAGTTTCACGCAAAGTTTTCCAAACAATCCAGCACATCCAAAGGAAGACAAACCAGATAAGGGGTAAACCGTAGTCCTTCATTCCTTGGGACGAGGAAAGCAGATACAAATGACCTCCGAAGATTCCACGGGGGCCCGCCGCGATCCAAAGGGTAAAAATCCAGCAGATGAGAAGCGCTAAAAACCACCTTCCCTCCCCCGAACGCCTCCATTCCGCGAGTCTCTCCAGCCCCAGCCCGAGCGAGACTCCGATTAATGGCACCGCTCCGATAAAGAAATACTGTGAATCACCCTCAAAATCAGGGCCGGCTGAGGCCAGAAAGAATTTTGAAAGATCCACCCAAGACAAGGCCGTCTTGAATGAGTAATGCTTCTGCCACCCTTCCAAAGGATCAAAAGCAAACAGAGCTGCTACTCGAGACTCGTAAAAGGCAGGCAGAAGAATGGTAAGCCCAGCCAAGGATGCAATCAGTGCAGCTCCTAGATAAGAAAGCAAAATCTGGAATCTGGGGACTTTTGACTGAATCAGACAAAATCCTGCCCAGACCAGCAGTATAGGCAGAATAGTGACCGCCATTTTTGTGTAACTGAGGGAAAGACCCGCGGCCGATAACCCCAAGAGCACCACTTCCCTAGGGGAAGATGCTTGGGTCAAAATCCAGAGCCCCCTCAAAAGGAATGGAACAAAAACAAAAGCCAGCGAAACCCCCACGTGCTCATACATAACGGCGCGGACAATGATGGAAGGCATGGTCACATATAGAAAGCCGCCCAAAGCAGCTGCCTTTTTATTCGGGGTAAGAGTTCGAAGAAAAAAGTACATGCTTACCCCGGAAAGGCCTGCAAATAAAAGGGCGGCGATCTTAATACCACCTAAATCACCCACCAACGGGGATGCAAGTAGCTCGATAAAGCCAACTGACCAAATGGACAGAAAACTCACGTTTAGGAGGGCCTCGCTTCTCCCCAAAAGGTACTGAGGTGTCCACCCGCTCCAAAATCCATGGAAATAATCCTTGAGGACACCCGGGTCTCCAGCCATTTGCTCTGCAGAGGGCCCTTTAAGGATCCAAGCCCAACCGGACAGAATTAAAAAGGCCACACCAGCACAAAGCCAAGCGAGCACCTCCCCATGGGGAAGTTCAACGAAAGCTTTGGGTTCTCTGGGCTTAGCCCTTCCACTCATAAGCCACTAACCTATACGGACTTAAAAATTAATGCGCTCTTTTTCTACGACAAGAGGACGTCTAAGAACTTGAGTATGAATAGCCCCAATATACTCACCAAGGATCCCGATAAAGAAAAGCTGCACCGATGCGAAGAAGAACAAGCCGATGACTAATGGAGCCGTGCCAACAGGTAGAGTGTACCAGAAGACCAACTTGTAGATAAAATACACGAAAGCTACGAGCAGACTCAAAATTGCCATGGTAAAACCTAGCATCGTGGCCAGACGCAACGGCACCTTCGAATGGCTCGTGATTCCTAACATCGCCAAATCGTAAAGGGTAAAGAAGTTATTCTTGGTGATGCCCCGCTTACGAAGCGGTTGTCGATAAGGAATCTCCTTGATCGGCAGTCCAATCTCCGAAATCTGACCGCGAAAGTAGGGATAGGGATCAGCCACTTTTCTGCAGTAGTCTACAATGACACGGTCATACAGACCAAAACCGGTAAAGTTCTGAATTAACTTTGTATCGGATAAGCGATGAACTAACGCATAATACGACTTGCGAATAAGAAAAAACACGCGAGATTCCTCGCTCGACTCCTTCACGCAGACAACCGTCTTCGCACCACGGCGCCACTCCTCAATGAGTTGAGGAATCATTTCAGGCGGATCCTGAAGGTCGGAAGCCATGCAAATCACCGCATCTCCCGTTGTCTGCATCAACGCATGATAGGGAGAACGGATATGACCGAAGTTGCGAGAGTTAAATATCGCTTTAATTCTAGGATTAGCCGCAGTAATTTTCCGGATTTTCCCCTGCGTTCCATCCGTCGAAGCATTATCGATCAAAATTAATTCGTAATTACACTCTTTAACTGACTCCAATGCTCCGCAAACCCTGCCACAGAACTCCTCAATATTATCCTCCTCGTTATAGCACCCAGAAATTACGCTAATGCTCGGATTTGGCTTCATAGTTTTGAGTGAACGCTTAATTAACTCGGTGAACCCTAAAGTTCTTGATTATCTTCTGGTGAAGTGGCTTCAAGAGTGATGGATGAATTTTCTCAAGCAACCACATCAAGCGTGCATAGGCTGGAAAAACAGTAATGCATCGATTTGCGTTAATTGCATCGATAATTTTTGATGCGGCGACTTCGGAAGAAATGGAAGAAAGAGCCGATTCCTTAAAAACCCGATCCTTGGATGCGTTCACAACATTCCCAGCCTCAAATATTCCGGTTTTCAAAGTCCCGGGGCAAATAACCATGACATCGATCCCTAGGCAACGCCCCTCCTCTCGGAGAGCCTTAGAAAAACCAATAACTGCATGTTTTGTCATGGAATATGCTGAGTACAGAGGGCTGGCTATGAGTCCACTGACGGATGAAATATTTACGATCTTTCCATAGCCTTGACCAGCCATGATTTTGAAAGCGGCAAGGGATCCATTAACAACCCCCATGAGGTTAATATTTGTGATCGTACGGAACATTTTTGAATCCAGATCCCTTGCCTCTCCTGCGATCAGGATGCCTGCATTGTTCACTATAATATCCAGCACCCCTTGGGTTTTTTTTAGTTCAATGAGAGCGCCACAAAACACGATGTCGTCAGCAACATCCAGAATTTTATAATTCGGAACGTGCAGTAACCTCTCGAGGGCTAATTCCTTAATAACTTTATTAACAGTATCTGCATTGATGTCGATAATGGTCACCCTTGCGCCAAAACGCGCAAACTTCCTGACCAAGGCAGCGCCTAGGCCACTACCACCTCCCGTAACAACTATAACTTTATCCCTGAAGGTGTCAGCTTTCATGTGTAAATCACCCTAAGGTGATGATCAGATTTTCTGGCCAGCAATTTGGTTCCGCACCCCTCTTGCCGAAACACCAAAATGATTCTACACGCATTTTACACATCTTGTGAGAACTAATTAAGAACCTCTTTTGAAAAGAATGAATCAGGGCATCAGGCAAAGGGGTAATGCCAAAGTTTCCTGCGAAAGCATAGCGGCGATAGGGAATTTCTTTTCCTGAGGAGAAAAACAATCCTGCTCATGCATCGCTCGTGGGTAGTAGATCTCGGTTTGAACACCCTTTGCCGCCAGTTTTTCACGAAGGGCGTCTCTTTCCCCTTTACCAACCATGCGGATCACAAATTGGTTCCAAGTGTGCTTCCCCTCCCCGAAATGGCAGGAAAATGGAAGAAAAACAGTGCCCGGCTTGGCATCCATAGCTCCCCCCTGTCCTTGGCATACACATGAATCAAGAGGCATAACGGCGTCCCACTTTTCCCTCAACCCCTCAAGAAGCTTTTGCGCATTCTGCTGTCTCTTCCTTAAGGCTGAATTCAAATGCAACAACTTCACTCGTAGGAATGCCGCCTGAAGCTCATGCAGTCTAAAGTTTCCGCCGATCATTTCATGGAAATATTTCTGTTTGGCTCCGTGGACACGCAGTTTTCGTATCTTTTCGGCCAGTGAAGCATCCTTCGTGGTGATCAACCCACCCTCCCCAAGTGCGCCGAGGTTCTTGGTGGGGAAAAAAGAAAACGTGCCCAGCGTTCCCATCGTTCCAGCCTGACGACCTTTGTCTTTAGAACCCAAAGCCTGCGCCGCATCCTCAATGACCGGAATCCCGTGTTTTTGCGCAGCAGCAAGAATCGGATCCATGTCAGCACATTGACCAAAAAGATGAACGGCTATGATTGCCTTGGTTTTTGGCCCAATTTTGGCCACCACCTGATCCGCCCGCAGGTTGTAACAGCACTCAGCACTATCCACAAAAACGGGCTTCGCACCTAAACGGGCTACAGCCCCTGCAGTAGCAAAAAATGTGTAGGTCGGACAAATCACCTCATCCCCAGGTCCAACTGCCACCGCCTGCAGGGCCAACAGGAGGGCATCGGAGCCGTTTGAAACCCCAATGGCATGGGGCACCCCTATCCAAGCTGCAATCTCCCGCTCAAAAGCCTCTACTTCTTGTCCTAAAACAAAACGCCCGCTATCCAAGACACGCTCAAAGGCCGCGAGTAACTCCCCCCGGTAAGGAGAATGTTCAGCCACCAAATCGAGCATCGGAACCTTCATAAGTCCCTTACAGTAGCGAAGGAACCCCAGGACTAAATCCCAAAAAGAACCCCCCTCAGAGGGTTGCCCTTATCCATAGTTCTAGGCAGTTTCTGCATATGGCTACATCCAACGGCGCTAAGTTCATCGTTCAAGGGGGAAAACCGATCCAAGGCGAGATCGAGCCTCAAGGGAATAAGAACGAAGCCATGCCCCTCATGGCTGCTGCATGCATGACTGATCAGCCCGTCATTCTTCAGAATATTCCACAAATTGAAGATGTTCGACTGATGGAAAAAATCCTTAACGATCTCGGCTTATCCACATCGGAATCCGACTCCTGCTCCACACGACGCACGCTAACTCTTCAGGCCAAGGACAATCCCAATTCTACCATCCATCCAGAACTAGGCTCACGTCTGCGAGGATCTGTCACTTTGGCTGGCCCCCTCCTAGCCCGTACAGGGGAAGTCACCCTGCCCCGCCCTGGTGGCGATCGAATCGGCCGTCGTCGCCTCGATACCCATCTTCAAATCTTTACCGCCCTAGGCGCAAAGATCAGTGAGTCAAAAAATGGATTACAAATTCAGGCAAAAAAGCTCCACGGGGCTGACATCCTCCTAGATGAAGCTTCCGTGACTGCTACAGAAAATGGCCTCTGCGCTGCCTCCCTAGCAGAAGGAACCACGGTCATTCATAACGCAGCCAGTGAGCCCCATGTTCAGGCCCTTGCAAATCTCCTAAATGCCATGGGTGCTCAGATTCAAGGAATCGGAACGAATACCCTTACCATTCATGGAGTCAAAGCACTCAGAAGCGCTACCCACAGAATCGGACCCGACTATCTTGAAGCTGGATCCTTCCTCGCTCTTGCCGCTGTGACAGGAGGAGCACTAACGCTTCGCAATACTGCCCCACAACATATGCGAATGATTCTCCAGACATTTGCCCGCCTAGGGATTCGAACTGAAATTAAGGGCGAAGATATTCATGTGGCAAAGAATCAATCCCTCGAAGTCGAAAAAGAATTTGGAGGAGCTGTCCCGCACATTGCGGACGCTCCTTGGCCGGGCTTCCCGGCCGATATGACCTCTGTAGCACTTGTGACGGCGACCCAGTGTAAAGGCACGGTTCTGATTCACGAAAAGCTTTTCGAATCGCGCCTATTCTTTGTGGACGGGCTTCTCGAAATGGGCGCCCGTATCATCCTGTGTGATCCACATCGGGCCGTTATTCTTGGATCCGATAAACTTAGAGCGGCTAAACTTGCCAGCCCCGACATCCGCGCCGGAATGGCCCTTCTAATCGCAGCGCTCTGCGCTGAGGGTGAATCAGAAATCCGCAACATCACCCAGATCGACCGTGGTTTCAGCCGGATTGAAGAGCGCCTCAAGTCGCTTGGCGCTCAAATTGAGCGTAGGTAATAGGACTTACCGCTTCAGAACCGTTGCTCCGGCTGCGGGGCGCGAGGAGAAGATCGTGGCAGTGATGCCTGTTCTGACTTTGTAATCGGTGGCAATTTTCTTTGTGATAGCATCGACGGAACTGCCTTTAACCAGCGCCACGCAACAACCACCGAAGCCTCCACCGGTCATGCGGCACCCATAGACCCCGCCCTTCTCTCCGATGGCTTCGGCGATATCGACGACAGCATCAAGTTCAGGGCAGCTGACTTCGTAGTCATCTCGCAGAGCCGCATGACTCGCTGCCATCAATCGCCCCACGGTGGGCCAATCGGATTGGCGGACACCTTGCGCCGCCTGTACCGTACGCGCAATTTCGCCAATGACATGGCGGGCACGACGGTAAACAGTCTCGCTCATTTTGCTTTTCCCGGCTTCGAGCTGGCCAGCGGTCACATCGCGTAGCGATGCCACGCCGAGGTTCCTGACGGCTTCCTCGCATTGTGCCCGGCGCTCGGCGTATTCGCCGCCGCTCAGCTCGTGCTTTACGTTGGTGTTGATAATGAGCAGCGCGACGGACGGGTCATGCATCGGCACGATCTCGGTTTTCCGTGTTCGGCAGTCCAGCAGAAGCAGGTGGCCTTCGCGTCCAAGGGCAGAGATGAACTGGTCCATGATGCCGCAAGGCACCCCTGCAAAATCGTGCTCGGCCTTCTGGCAGAGCAAGGCTTTTTCGACGGGATCAAGAGTCGTGCCCGTGACCGCTTCGAGCAGTGTCGCTGTGCAGACTTCGAGAGCGGCGCTGCTACTCAAGCCGCTGCCAAGCGGCACAGTTGAATGTAGGAGCACATCGAGGCCCCCTGGCTGGACGCCGCGGGCCTGAAAACCGGCGACAACGCCACGGGGGTAATTTCCCCATTTGGGTGTGGTTGGAAGAACAGGGCCGGAAAGGTCGATCGTCGCCGCATCGGCCTCTAGGGTACTGCGAAGTGTGATGACCTCCCTGCCATCAACCGGCCGGTCTGCCGCCATCACACTGTAAAACTCAATAGCCATCGGCAGGACGAAGCCATCGTTGTAATCGGTGTGCTCGCCAATGACGTTAACCCGACCCGGGGCGGCGGCGATCCAGCGGGGAGGACGACCGTAGAGTTTTTTAAATTCAGTAGCGACATGGGCCGCTAAGTCTTGGAGTTTTTTCATAAGGTTTTTAGCGGGTAGAGAATTTGTAAGTCGTGGTTTGGGTGTAGGTTTGTCCAGGGCGAAGAATGATAGAGGGAAATCTCGGGTGATGGAGGGAGTCGGGAAAATGCTGGGTCTCCAGGCAGAGACCGCTGTGCTGGGTATAGTAATTGTCGCCATGGCCACACTGCGTTCCATCCAGCCAATTGCCGGTATAGACTTGTACGCCAGGCTCTGTGGTCCGTACCTCCATCACCCGTCCGGTGGTCCTCTCGTAGACCGTGGCGCATGATGCGAGTCGTTGACCGCGGCCCTTGAGGACGAAGTTGTGGTCATAGCCAATAGGCTTTCCGGTCAGTCGAGCGAAGTCCCGGCCGATTGACTTTCCCTTAGTAAAGTCGAACGGCGTGCCAGCCACTGGCACTAGCTTGCCGGTGGGAATCGAGGTGGCGTCCACTGGGGTGTAGGCGTTCGCGGCGAGCTTCATCTCATGGCCAAGAACGTTACCGCAGCCGGCGAGGTTGAAATAGCTGTGGTTGGTCAGGTTGACCGGGGTGGCGCGGTCAGTGGTGGCGGTGTAATCAATCCGTAGCTCGTCTCCATTGGTAAGCGTCATCAACACAGTGACGTCAAGATTCCCGGGGTACCCCTCCTCCCCATCCCGACTTAGGTAGGTAAAGGCCACCGCGGCTTCCCTGCCGTGCACAATCTCGGCCGACCACACAACTTTGTCGAAACCCCTGGCGCCACCGTGGAGATGGTGCGGGCCGTTGTTGACGGCCAATTTGTACTTTTTTCCGTCGAGTTGGAAACGACCTTTGGCCGTGCGATTCGCCATCCGACCGACCGTGCAGCCCAGATAGCTTGGATTGCCACCCAGGTATTGCCGTAGATTATCGAACCCAAGAACGATGTTACCGAGGCGGCCCTCCCGGTCAGGAACCTGCAGTTCGGTGATGATCGTGCCGTAGTTGGTGATTTTGGCGAAGAGACCCCGCGCATTCGTCAGCGTGAATAGATTAACGCGTTCCCCAGCCTGGGTTTTCCCAAACAGTTTCTTGGTAACGGTTGCTTTCATGTGTGGAGGATTCGGCCAAACGACCGGCGGCGGTTTTCACGCCGGCACCCGCCGACTGATTATGGTTTGTCGTTCCTGCCGCGAATCGCCCCGAGCAGCATCAAGGAACCAAACACGAGGAGCACAATGCCCCAGATCATATTAATGTTAAGGCCCAGCGAGACGGAATCGGCGGCTTTGAACACGCCGTAGCCTGTTAGCAGCACTCCGATCAGGGTGAACATGAGGCCAATCGGCCAGCGGATATCGAGTCCCATAGTATTTATTTCCTTTAGGTTGGTTTGTTTGGTTTACCAGAAGAGGAAGTTCATGATCAAGCAGGCGATCAGTAACACCACTCCGACGACACCTGGCTGTAGGTAGAACGGCACGTCGCCGGGCTTAATTTTCGGCGTGAGAGAATAGACTAGGCCTTTCAGGTCCTCGTCTGTCTTCTGCGATTTGGTGGCAAGTGAGATCGCTACGGTCGCCGCAAAGCAGACGATAAAGGCGAATGATGCGAGCCAGAAGTTTTGCGCCATCTCACTCGGGAACACATGCAAGACACCGAGGTAGCCGCCCTTGACCCCGGGCAAGTTGCCGGTCGCGATGGTCAAGGCATGGAACAGGGCCGAACCACAGATACCGAGAAACAAGCCCAGAAATGCCCCCGTGCCCGTGGTCCGTTTCCAGAACATGCCCAGGAGGAACGTCGCGAAGAGCGGGGCGTTCACGAATCCGAACACGAGTTGGATGATATCCATCGCGTTGTTATACATGGACGCGAAGTATGCCGCCGCGATGCTTAGAATGATTCCTGCTACGGTCACCACCTTGCCGGCCCAAAAGTAGTGCTTATCAGTCTGGTTCTTCACAAAGTAAGCTTGATAAAGATCGTAGGTGAAGACTGTGTTAAATGCCGTCACATTGCCCGCCATGCCGGACATGAAGGATGCCAGTAAGGCGGTGAGGGCTAGGCCGAGCAGTCCAGGCGGGCAGTATTTTTTCACAAGAGACAGGATGACACCGTCGTAGTCGTAGGCGGCGATGCTGTTGTAGATGCCGGTCTTGATCTGTGTGTCCGTCAGTCCACCTTTCGCATTGTCAGTAATCAGGCTGGCTAGTTTTTTCGAGTCAACCTTTTCACCAAGAGCGGACTCTACGGCCTCGACGCCCGCAACCGAATCCGCTGGGTTCGCACTTTTGACCGCGACGATCGCCCGGGAGTAGTTTTCCTGCGAAATGACCGGAGGCGGGATGCGGTAATCCTTGGAAGGCATCGCGGTCAGCGCCACGGCGATCATGCCGGGAACGATGACGAGAAAAGGAAAGAACATTTTCGGCACCGCAGCAACGAGCGGAGTGTTTCGTGCCGCAGCCATGTTTTTGGCAGCCATCGCGCGCTGGACGACCAGGAAGTTGGTGCACCAGTAGCCGAAGCTCAAGACGAAGCCGAGGCCGAAGACCATAGCGAAGAGATCTACCCCCATCGGGTTGTGCGCCGGCCCGGCGAGTAGTGGTTGCCAAGCGCTCGTCCACGCATTGGCAGCATATTCCGTGCCTTTCGAAGCTGCCGCCTCGACAGCCACGCCCTGGAGAGAGTGGTTCATCGCACCCCAGCCACCGACATCTTTGAGTCCAAGATAAACAACCGGCGCAAAACCAAGGACGATCATAAAGAACTGGAGGACTTCGGTGTAGATCGCCGAGGTTAATCCACCCTTCAGAACATACATCAGCACAACGCCCGAACATATCCAGAGCGCGAGGTCATAATTCCAACCCAACAACTGATTGAGAAGCTTGGCCAGCGCGTTCATCGAAATGCCGGACGCAAAAATGGTCATCACCGCAAAGGCGACGGAGTTCAGCGCGCGGACCCGCTCATCGAACCGCATCTTCAGGTATTCTGGTACGGACCTCGCCTTAGAGCCGTAATAAAACGGCATCATGAACACCGCGAGGAAGATCATCGCGGGAATCGCGCCTAGCCAGTAAAAGTGCGCCGTGCTGATGCCGTATTTCGCTCCGCTGGCCGCCATGCCGACAAGCTCCAGCGCACCGAGGTTGGCAGAAATAAAGGCTAGCCCGGTCACCCAGGTCGGAATCGACCGGGCAGAGGTGAGAAAATCCGCCGAGGTCTTCATGTATCGCGAAAGCGCCCATCCGATTCCGATGACAAAAGCTACGTATGCGATGAGGATTGTATAATCAATCGTCAGGAGTTTGATGGGTTCCATAGGTTATTGTTCCTTTAGGGTTATTTGGTTACTGGTCTTAGTTT
>Ga0214921_10006934_pt1 | contig 15278 bp, 8 predicted proteins | sample LL1505_MetaG_FD_177992 | JGI IMG/M metagenome (GOLD analysis project Ga0214921, IMG submission 177992) | Freshwater microbial communities from Lake Lanier, Atlanta, Georgia, United States - LL-1505 | ecosystem: Environmental > Aquatic > Freshwater > Lake | place: USA: Georgia | collected 2015-05-28
CTATTAATATGGCGCTACCATTTGCATTCACCGATGAAGGAGTTGAATATAATGATGAGTATGCTGTAGGTGTCATATTATAACCTACTCCTAAATAATTACCACCGTTAAATATAGATCCATTACCATTTATACCATTATTAATATTTATAGCATTATTACCACTTGTACCATTATTAATATTTATACATGGATGTGTAGAACTTGTTGCAATATCAAGAGAATATTGAGGAATATTATTACCAATTCCCACATTATAATTATTATAAATATTATTACCGTTTTGTAGCCATGTTGTTTGTGGTATCCAACTTGTTGTTCCTAAATTATTAGATAATGATAATATTTGTCCTTTTGATCCCATATTAGATGGTAATATGAATGTTGTACTCGCATTTGCGTTTGATTTTAGTATAGTATTGCCAATATTAAGCGATTGGTTAATATTTAATGTGGAAATTGTACCAGATGTAGCATATAAACTTGTGATTGTACCATTATTTATAATACTTAAATTATCAATTGTACTATTATTGATATATAAATTATTTGATGTGAAATTACTGGTATATAGATTAGTTATTGTACTACTTGTAGCACTCAAATTTAAAATATTACGATTCCCAAAAGTGGCATTTTGACTATATAAATTATTCATAGTCGCATTACCACCATATAAGTTATTTATAGTTCCATTACTACTATTAAGATTGTTAATTGTTCCATTATTGCTATATAAATTAGCAGTAGTACTATTATTAGTATATAGACTAGCAAATGTACTATTAATTGCATACAGATTAGTTGATGTACTATTTATAGTAGATAGATTAGTTGATGTATTATTAGTACTATATAAATTATTTATTGTACCGCTATTGCTATATAAATTAGATATTGTTCCATTTGATACAGTAATACTTGCACTTGTTCCATTTGTAAAACTTAAATTACTAATAGTCCCATTATTGGAATATAAATTACCAGCAGTACCATTCATAATAGTCAAATTGTTAGTAGTTTGATTTGGAACATATAAACTAGATATTGTGGCACTATTAATTGAAATAGATGAGATAGTTGCATTATCGGCATTAAAATTTGCAACAGATGAATTAGTTATATTTATACTACCAAATGTTGCATTTGTTGCATATAAGTTTCCAATACTAGATGTACTTATAACATTTAAATTTGATACTATTCCATATATACTGGCAATACTATTATCAACAACATTATTTGTAGAATATAAAGTATTAATATTACTAGTGTTTGCAAGTAATGTACTCATAGTTCCAGATGTGATATTACTTGACATAAAATATAAAGACTTTGTATATAAATTATTTGCACTATGATTAGTAATAAATATATTAGGTAATGTCCCTGTATTTACAGATAAACTACCTATTGATGCATTTTGTATTATTAGATTATTAGCTGTAAAATTATTATTTGGTAGTATTAAATTATTTGCTGTAATATTACTAGCAGTCATATTATTCATAATTGTTGGACCACTGACATTTAGATTAGATAATGTACCTAGTGTTGTTAAACCAGACGATACTACATTTGGTCCTAATGAATTATTAGTTAATACAGATATTCCATTAATTTGAAATGATCCAGAATTTGTTAAATTAACATTGCCATTCACATTTATATTGCCTCTAAATCCAATATCATAATTATTCATTAATATATAAAACATAATATTTTTATTAAGTTCTTTGAACTAATGTAATTGTAAATTGTGAATTAGGGGCTATATTAGTTGAATTTGCAATTAAGGCTCCATTATCCGTACTATAAAGGCCAAATATTAAATAATCAGTTGTTAATAATGATACTATTGTATTTATATTTGTTATATAGAATTGATTATTAATATTATTCGAAATATTTGATATAATTAAGGTATTATAATCTGTTAAATTATTTATAATATTAGTTGATGAAGATATAGCAGGATTAGAATCATTACCTTTTGAAATAAATAAATATACTTGAGTATTAGTTTGTAACGATATATTAATATTATATAAACCATTAACTTGTACTGTAAATAATCCATTGTTCCAATTATTATTTGATAAATTATTTTGATCTTTTGGAATATTATTTACCCATGATAAATAATAATAATTTGATACTAAGTTATCATAATTAGACACAGTATTATAATTATTATTTATTGAATCCCAATAACTAATTATACTAGGTATATCTGAATACCTAATATGTACAGGTTGTTTATTATCAATCCAACTAGTATTACCATTACCATCTGTCATCAACACATTTCCATTATTTCCATTGCTATCTGGTAAAATAAAATTTGTACTATTATTACCACTATTTTTTAAAGTGGTAGAACCCATAACAATATTATTAACTAATAATGTTTTTGTAATCCTTGCTGTTCCTATTACATCTAAATTTGTTGATGGATTGGTGGTACCTATTCCCACATTACCATTACCACCTGCACCTGATAAGATGGATATTCTTGGTATTTGTCTAGGGTCTTTATTAGATCTTGTAGTGCAAAGATCCAATCTACCACCTGCTAATGAGTAGTCAGCTGGTATGACTGATTGGATGGAAGTATGATTATTAGAATCATATCCTAGCAATATATTACCAACCATTATATCACTTGTTATTGGTTCTTGTATTGGAATGCTATTAGTAAGAGTTATACTATTACTACCTCGATATATTGTATTTAATTGTTCTGTTATCATTGTCTTATTTGTATGTAAAGTATTCATTTCTACTCCCAAAGATTTAAATTCTATTTCCAGATTATTAATATTATTAGATAATTGATCAGAATTATTATTTATTTTATTAATTAAATTTAATAATAATGTATTATATGTTTGTAAAATACTAATATCTGAATTATTTTTATTAACTTGATTTGACACATTAAAAATCCTATCAGTGTTATCAGTTATTAATTTATTTGTATCAATATTATTATTTTGTAAAATACTAATATCTGAATTATTTTTATCTATCTTAATATTTAATGAATCAATAGTATCATTTATTATATTAATGTTATTATTTATTTGAGTAGTATTATTATTTATTTTATTAATTAAATTTAATAATAATGTATTATATGTTTGTAAAATACTAATATCTGAATTATTTTTATTAACTTGATTTGATAGATCGGTTATTATATTAGTATTATCGGTTATTAATTTATTTGTATCAATATTATTATTATCTATCTTAATATTTAATGACTCAATCGCATTATTTATTATACTAATATTATCTGTTGCTTGAGTAGTATTATTTTTTATTTTATTAATTAAATTTAATAATAATGTATTATATGTTTGTAAAATACTAATATCTGAATTATTTTTATTAACTTGATTTGATATATTAGTTATTATATTAGTATTATTAATAGTATCATTAAGTAATATATTTATATTCATTTTATTATTATTAGAAGTATCAATAAGTTGATCGATGTTATTAATAATATTTTGCAAACCAATATAATTACTAATATCATTCCAATTAGTTTTACCATTACCATCTGTCATCAACACATTTCCATTATTTCCATTGCTATCTGGTAAAATAAAATTTGTACTATTATTACCACTATTTTTTAAAGTGGTAGAACCCATAACAATATTATTAACTAGTAGTGTGTTAGTAATCCTTGCTGTTCCTATTACATCTAAATTTGTTGATGGATTGGTGGTACCTATTCCCACATTACCATTACCACCTGCCCCTGATAAGATGGATATTCTTGGTATTTGTCTAGGGTCTTTATTAGATCTTGCAGTGCAAAGATCCAATCTACCACCTGCTAATGAGTAGTCAGCTGGTATGACTGATTGGATGGAAGTATAATTATTAGAATCATATCCTAGCAATATATTACCAACCATAATATCACTTGTTATTGGTTCTTGTATTGGGATGCTATTAGTAAGCGTCAAACTATTAGTACCTCGATATATTGTATCCATTAGATTCATTAATGATGTTGTGTTTATTTGTAATATAGTAATATTTCCATTTGCTGTTTGTGTTGTATTATCTAGAAATAATAAATGTGAGTTAATTGTATCTAATGTTTGATTAATTGTATTTACATTGGTATCAACATTTGTAGATAAACTTGATATGGATGAATTAATAGAATTAACAGATGTATTGATTCTATTATTTAATTCTTGAATACCACCCATACATAATATTCCCAAATACGGCTCATCAACTGTATGGAAATCATTTATTTGTGGTCCATAAATAAATACATTTTTTGTAATATCAAAATTATCCCATTTACTTACCGTTATAGTATTTATACCCAAATCTATAATATCTACTAATATTTTACCAATATCCTCTACTGTTAATTCTAATTTACCTTCTATCATCATATTGTTATCATTATAAGATACTGTTAGTAAAACATTCTCATCTACTAATTCAATATTTTCAGCCAATTTATATATAGATGGTATGGTTCCTAGTGCTAGAGTAATTGCTTCTGGAACAACTTGTTTTACATTTTGTGCAATCATACCAACAACTGGACTTGACCCATTTTCTATTGTATCGATATAACTAAAAGACATTAACGGAAGATCTAATATATTTTGTAAAGCAATAGATGTATCAGCTATTTTAATATTTGTTTTAATTCTTTGATCAGAGGAAGCGATGAATGCCCCTTGTGTCCAAATAGAGTTGGCTGCTTGTAAGCTAATATTTTGCGTGGCAGGAGTAGTATTTGATGTTAGGGTTCCATTAGTTCCATTAAAATAATTATTAGCAGGTAATAGGTTAGGTGTTGCGGATGTTATGTATATTGGTGGTATATTATTTGTATTACCATTAACTATTAAATTGGAAATTGTACCAGATTGTATATAAAAATTACTTGCTGTGCCATTTGTTATAGACAGATTATTTATTGTTCCTGATTTTACAAATAATGTGTTTGATGTTCCTTGATTTAATTGTAATAAATTTGTTGCAAGGTTTCCTATTGTACCACTATTGGAATATAAATTATTTATTGTTCCAGAACTACTAGATAAATTACTTGATGTTGCATAACTTGTGTATAATGTTCCAATAGTTGAAGACCCTGCATAAAAAGTATTCGTATTAATACTACCTACTGTACTACTACCAACATAAAGATTACCTATAGATCCTGATGATGCAGTTAAATTTGTGATAGTACCTAAAGATGTAAGATTTGAATTTACTATATTTGGTCCTAAACCAGTACTATTAATTACAATATTATTCCCAATACATAAATTATTAGAAGCACTTATAAAATCTCCATTTGTAAATAAACTATATTGGAATCCAAGTGCATTTTGTGTATTTACTGTACTCATATATATAAAATAAGATAATATTTAATAAATTATAATTATAATTTATTAAATAACTTTGTTGATTTACTTATAAAATATAATCAAGAAGATACAGCATCATAATTATTTTTAATCATAAACATACTATCTTCAGTGGGTAAAAAATATTTATCATTGATAGTTCCAATATGTTCATAACCTGTTTTAACATACAAGTTAAAAGCAGGATTACTAGCACGTGTATTTAAACATAATAATTTATTTTTATTATCACCATGATATTTAGTAATTAATTTTTGAGCCAAACCTTTATTTCTAAATTTAGGATGAACACATATCATTGTAATTCCTTCTATTGGTTTTTTATGTAAATTATTATTGAGGAAATATTTACCATTATCATTCATTGGAACAAATACATCACCACTATTATTAAAGATACCTTCATTACACGGTACTATTTTCCCGTGTAATAAAACACCTATTATTTTACTCTTATTATCCTGTAAAATAATTTCAAGAACATAACCATCATCTAAGTAATTCTGGATTGCATTACGATACCAATGTTCTGATTTTATAAAACATTTAGTCTGTAATTCATATATAGATTCTAAATCTTTAGTATTACTTTGCCTCAATATTACTTTCATATAACTATTTATTATAACAAATATTTATATGAAAATTTAGATAATAATAATCCCATAGTTATTAAATGTAAAACGCATAATTATTTATATACCATTTTGTGTAAAAAATAATTAGTTATATAATGGGAAATATGTTTGGTTATAGTAAAACAAATATGCTTTATCAGATGGAAATTGATAAAAATATATTTTTATGTGTTAAATCAAAAAATTATGGTGTTATAGAATCTATTAGAATTTTAGATAGTAAAAGAGTTTATGAGGGTAAATTAAAATATTGTAATGAAGTGTCGCCTAATATTTTGTCATATGGATTTGAAAATAATATATCACTGGTTATTTATAAAGATAATCCTAGTTTTTATAAATTAACCTATAATAATATAACTATTACAAATAATCTCTATAAAGTGGAACCTATTAATTTTCTTAGTGAGAATATTGATAAAATATATTATATGATTTATGATAAAATTTAATGACCTTTAATTATTATTTTAATACAATTCTTATCATTTATTACTCTCTTTATAAATTTTTTAATATCATTAAATGTAATAGATTCTATGTGTTTTATTAATAATTCCTTCCTATTAAATAAAAATGTTCTATTAAAAATCTCTGATTGAATTCTACTAAATACTTCATGAGTATTAGTATCACGAATATTTAAATAATTCCTTACTCTTTCTTTATATTCATCCATATCAGATTCTTTAATAAAAGAAAATAAATTTTTATTAAAATAATCTATTGATTCAATAATAACACTTATTGATTGGTCTGATTGCACATTTTGTGTAATTGCATAATTATTCATTATATTATTGACATTCATTGACACTAAATAACCAAGTTGTTTTTTTGTTCTTAATTCATCAAAAAATTTATCAGCAAGTATATCAACTATAATAAATAATAATAGATTATTTTTGGGTAGAAATGGCCCCACATTATAATAAAACATTACTGAACTTGACTTTTGATTTTTATCAGGATGCACTATAATGATTTTTCTATTATTAAAAGGAGTATCATAAGAACAAGTCTTTCTTTCACATAACCAAAATGGTTTTATTTTAGGTAAGACACTTGTGCCCTTATTGTTAAAGCAATCTGATAATTTATAATTAGAAACGCCTTTTATTGATCCATAAAAAATATTCGTTATATTAGATTTCATTATGAATAATCTTTCAAGATATTTTCTAACCATCTTACTATTTATATTTTTTATACTATCTAATAGTACTTCATTTGAATATTCATTTGGATTAGTTAATAACATAACTATATACTGATTATATTGAGATGGATTTGAATACATCTTATTCATAATACTCATCATAATACTATTTATAATACTTTCAATATAAGAATCTGATAATATTTTAATATTATCATTTATATTTTTGATAAAATCAAATAGTTCTTCCATAAATTGATTAAATTTAATATTATCACTTAAACTAGAACCAGATATCATTATACATGATAGACTGGTACTTGGATGAAATGACACCGTGAAACCGACTTTAAATGCTTCAAAAAATTTTAATGATAAAAGATAATTCAATACACTACACGATATCATTGTATTTAAATAATTAGTAGGATTATTGTAATACGTGTTATTAGTAATATTAATTGTAAAATAAATAATAGGTTCATTAAATTTACTTAACCCGCCAACCCAATAATTCTTATGTAATTTGGGTACCATATATTTGTCTAAATTTTTTATAATAATAGGTTTTATATCAAGAAGACTATTACTAAAACTAATAGTTTTTAATTTATCAAAGTATTTAGTATCATGTTTAAAATTATTTAATTTAATGATTGAATAATATGATTCATAATACTTTAGTTTTACCTTTGATGAAGTTTTATAATTTTGTTTTACTATTATTTTAATCTGGTTCATATTATTAATATATTTTTTAAAAATCCCAATATAATCATTTGATTTTTTTATAATACTCGAACCAATATAAGTATCATTTATTTCATAATAATGTAAATTACTTGAAAAATAAAGACATAAATCCATTGTATCTACCTTATTTAGATAATTAAAGTTAATCATATTCAATTTGCTAAAATAATCATATATTTTATTAAAATCTAAACGATATACTAATTCCAAATAACTATTTAATAATGTTTCTATGGTATCTATAGATTCAGACCCTTCATGTGTTAAATCAAAATATATCTCAAAATATCCCTCCGTTGCAACATAATATGATATGTTATTAATTAGACCATTATTTTTTAAATAAAACTTTAACGACCCTTCAATATTAATTGTTAATAATTGCCCCAATATGGTAAATTCTTGGGTCATGTATTGAGATGATTCAAATTGTTCTGGGATCTGCCAAATATAAACTAATCTATAAATATCTCTAATAGATTTTAAATAATATGACGAACCTTTATTCTTAAAAATAATTCCTGTATTTATATGTTCTGATGTTTGTTCCTTTATTGTACCAAATGTACGATTCAATGATTCTATAACTTTTATCGTATTGAGATTAGTTGCAATACAAATAGAAATATTCTGAGTTATATAATATTTTTTATAAAATTCAATCATTCGTTCTCTAATATCTTTTTTATTAAGAGTCTCTAGATTTCCTGTTGAAAAAAAATTCTTATTACTACTAATATCTCTAATAAATTGATTAAAAATCCAATTATCATCATTTATATTTTTTAAATGTTCATTATTAACCGCATTCATTTCTCTGTCAATTGCATCTTTTAAAAATAAAGGATCTATAAAAAACCTACTGAATATATCAATAATTTCATCAAACCCATCATTTAGAAAACCTAAATAATAACACGTCTCAGTTGGTTGTGTATGAGCATTATTAAAACCAGAATATTTAGACACCTTATCCATAAAATAACTTTCATGAGGATATCTCTCACTACCCATAAATAACATATGTTCCAGAAAATGTGCCAAACCATCATAGCCCTTTGGCTCATTATATGACCCAGCCTTTATATTAACACTAATATATGTTTTGTCCAGAGTATTATCATTAATAATTATATATTTAATATTGTTATTTAATTTACCCCCAATGTAGTTTCTTAAATCAAATTTTGGTTTTGTAATAGTCATTATATTTATATAGATAATTTTTGTAATAAATAGTGTAAAGAATGTAATAATTTACAATCAATCTCATTATATTTTTCAATATCTTTCATTATAATCATATTGTTAGTATCATATGACTCTAATGCGAGTATAGATGCATCAAGTCCATTCGCACATTGGTTTGTGTCATCGTAATGTGTATCTATCAAAGAATGATTATAAAGAGCTTTACTTATTGTTTTTAATTTAAAATTAAAAGCATCTTTGATAACAACAGAATTCTGAAATATCTTACACAAATCAGTAAATTCATAAACATCATCAGTTAAACATAATTTTATATTTTCTTTAATTTTATTAAAATGAGTTTTCTCATAATTACTCCAATGATAAAAATTTATTTTATTTTTCTTCATACTTCTTAATAAAGTTCTTAAATAGTAGAATAATGATTGAAATAGCTGTATTTGTTTCATTTGATCTAATTTGTCTAATATGAATGATTTATAACACCATTTATCATTAGACATGTATCCAATACCAATCATATATATGTAATATTCAGATGTTGTGATTACTCCCGCTTTAATTTTAGATTGTAAATTATTAGTAAATCCTTCAAAATCTAAATATATAATCAAATTATTACTATGAATAATATTATCATCTATTTTATTAATTATTTTAATCTTATATTCTTCTTGTCTATTGATATCAAGTATATTATTAATAATCATTGCCTTATTATTTTTGAACCCTAATAACTCGGCTGTTAATTTTTCATCTTTCCAACTATATATATTATTATCGTGTGCAATTTTTCTTTTCTTAACACTACAATTCCAAATTGTTGTTATATCGTTTATATTTTTATTAATTTCATTTTTATCTTTAATAAATGTATTACTCTTCATATTTGGATATAATTCAAGTTCATTTTCAATCACAATATTATCATAATCTGAATAAAGATTTTTTAACCATCTAATTGCCTTATTAGTATCATCAATTGAGTTTTTATCAATTGTATCATAATCTATAATACCCAGATTATTTAAGAAATCAGTATTATCTTTATTATAAGATTTTGCCCAAATATAAGCCTTATTAATATTAATACCTTGTAGTTGATTTAATATCTTGGTATATACATATAATTGTGATTTATAAGCAGGGATTCTATTATCATTCTTAATATAATTAAATGTATCATAATTAATATTAGAATGTTTAATATCAATCACAACATAATAATCTTTATCATTAATTTTTTGTTCATTTTCAAGAATAATAATATTATTCATTAATTTATTAATATATGTTGATTTAACTAATAAATCAGGACTTCCGCCGATATTGTTATCTTGATCATATAGATAACCTTGATATATTATATTATTATTTTCAGCTATTAATTTCTTTGTCTCGTTAAACTTATTTTCTTTGGTATCGTAAATATTACTAATACTAACAACAGTATGTTTATCTTTAATAATTTTAAGCAACTCTTCCTCAAAAATATTACCTTGTTCCATTATATAGTCCCTACTAATATTTTTATCTACTTTATTTATTTGTAAATAATCTACAAGCTTATCATTAAGTATACAATTACTTACACTAGAAGCTCTAATATAATCATCTCTTTTCCTTTTAGACATTACTATATATATTAATATATTAGTACAATTATATTTTATATCAATTTTTATGGATAATCTTAGCATGATAATGAGTTTTTATCATTAAGTAGTGTGGTAAGTACTGAGTTTAATATATTATATTATTATCTTAATATTAATATAATATGGAGAATACTTTAAAATCAGTAGTACCAGATACACCAAATGTTAGTGTTCCTGTACCTCAAGTTGTAGAACAAGTTGTTAATGTAGATCCTAATAATTTAGTATCAAAATCATTTTTATCAAAACTATATGACAAAAAATTATATGTATTATTATTATTAGTTGCTATAGGAGGTGTAGTTTTTTATTACAAAAAAAAGAATGCATTAAAAGGTAAATTAAAAGATTTTAAAGATTTGCATCAAGATTTTAAACCTACAACTGAATTAAATAAAGATCTGCAAATGAAGGATTCAGAATTAACAACTTTAAAACAACAAAATGAACATTTATTTAATGAGAATAATAGATTACAACAACAACAAGCATTACTTGAAAAACAACAAAAAATGCTATTACAAAAACAACAAATGCAGCAACAACAAATGCAACAACAAATGCAACAAAATCAAATGGGGGAACTCAATAATAATGATAGAATAGAGAATGATGAGGTTGAATATAATAATTTAGGAGAAGATGATAATGTACAACAATACAACTTGACTAATAATGAGATGAATGATGTTGTACAAGCATTAGAACAGTAAATTTTATCTTTTTAATTTACACTTAGGATCCATAATAAAAGATTTCTTTCTATTATCTCGTGGTACAATATTAAGAATACATTTAGATTTAATTCCATATAATGGTTCTATGCAACCAGATTCTATTTCTTTTTTTACTTTTTTTTTAGGATCTTCTACACATCTTGATCTAAAAAACTCATATCTTTCCCTAACTTGCTCATAAGTCAAATTAGATTTCTTTCCCAACATTTTATTAATTGTTTCGTGTAAATCATACACCCATCTACTTAATGTATTGCGACTAGTCATTGTCTTTTTTGTTAGAGGATTGTTTTTTAAATTATTTTTTAAATTATCTCTACAGAATTTACATGGTAATATATTTTCTAAATTTGAATAGAAATTAAAATAATACTTCATTTGGTCTTCAGTTGGTTTTACTGGATAATTAAAACTTATTGTATGAAGAACGTGCCACATTGGTGGTCCCCATATTGATGTTATCATACCATCACCTGAATTAAAATCATTATCATTAAATATTGATGACATTATAATTAATTATATAAAAATTTTAATTTATATCAAAAAATTAAAATTTTTACAAGTTTATATAATTTATTTTATTTTATGTATTTATATGATTCCTAATATTGTTCATTTTAATTATGGCTTGGTAGAACAAAAAGAGGATTTCTTATTTGTATATTATATTGCAGTTTTATCGTGTAAAATAATAAACAATCCTGATAAAATTTATTTTCATTATCATTATGAACCAAAGGGATATTGGTGGGAAAAAATTAAATATATGGTTGATATGATAAAAGTGATTATTCCAACAAATATTGGGAGCAAACCCTTATTAAAAACTGCTCATAAATCTGATATATTGAGAATGAATATATTAAAAAAATATGGTGGTGTTTATTTTGATATCGATACTATTTGTGTTAGACCTTATAAAGATTTATTATTTAATAAATTTGTAATTGCAAGAGAAACAACAACATCTGGAAGAAATATGGGGCTATGTAATGCAATTATGATGTCAGAACCAGAATCTGATTTTATTTCAAAATGGTATAAATTATATGAGACTTATTTTAATCCTAATGGTTGGGGTGAAGCATCTATTTATTTACCAAGTGAATTAGCAACACATATTGATAATTTGACTTTATTAGATACAAAATATTTTTTATATCCTGATTGGGAAGTAATTAATTTAATTTTTGTAAATCCTTTTGAAATTCCAGATGAATTAATTACATTACATTTATGGAATCATCATAGCAATCATTATTTAAGAAATATTACAAATTTTGAATGGGTTATTAGCAATAGCCATACTTTGTATGGTAAATTACTAATAAATTTATTGAATAAAATAAATAAATTTTCAGATAATAATATTGTGGATAATGAAATATCTAAAATAACACCTGATTATATAATTAATAATTTAAATTATAATAATTATATGAGTATTAATAATTTACCCAATATATTTACTAAAGATAATATAAAAGATCATTATATGTCTTGTAAAGAATACAACTTAATCCCTTCATCAATCTATAAGACTGATTTTATATTATGTGATAATATTGCAGATAAAGTTTTTAGATTAAATTATAATTTAATAGATGAAATAAACATCAATAGTAATATAGAAAATTTTTCTTATAAAATTGAAAAGACTGATACATTTATTAAGATTAAACTAGATAAATATGATAAAAATTACCATATCCAATTAGTACAGAATAATAAAACAGATATATTATACAATTTAAAAAATATTAATAATTTTTATATTTTTACAGATAATCTATTATTTGATAAACCGATATATAATATTATTTTTAATCCAATTATTTGTATTAAAGGGATTAAATTCAATATATTAAATACATACTTATCTGAAAATGAAGTATTATTGAAAATTACAAGAGTTGATATTAATTCGGGATGGCATCATAATTTGTATATTGATGTTATTTATAATAATAAATCTTATTATTTTTACATAGGTAAATCTGCATTAAATTGTATAAATGTTATATTAAATGTAAATAATAAAATATTTGATAATCCGAATGATAATGAAAATGAAGAAACAGTTATACAAATTCCAAAAATAATACATATGACGTGGAAAAATAACCCTCCAAAATATGTTTTTGAAAAATGGGAAAAATTAAATCCGAATCATACTATTAATTTTAATAATGATAATGACTGTGTTTTATTTTTAGAGAAACATTTTGGTAGTGATATTACCTTGTTATTTAATAAAATAGAAGAAGGTATGTACAAGGCAGATCTATGGAGATTATGTAAATTATATATTGAAGGTGGTGTATATGCAGATATCGATTTAATACCATATGTCGCTATTGATAATTTAGTAAAGAATGATAATACATTCTATTCGTGTTTATCAGTAAATAGTAAGAGTATATTTCAAGCATTTATGATAACACCTCCTAAAAACTTATTATTATTAAGTTTCATATTATCTTTTATACAAAATAAAGTATATCAAAAACATAATGGACCAACTTATGATATGTATAGTTGTATAGAACAAAATTGTAATCTCATTAATGTTGAAGCTAATAAAGAATATGTTATAAATACAATAAAAATTAGTGTTGATATTGGACCTAGTACAGTGAATACTAAAATAATAGACTTGTATTATTTTCCCGATGATAGTGAATATAATATTTACTTAAATAGAAATGAACACAATGATACATTTAGTTTTATAATTAAAGATAATAAATTATATGTATCAAGAACTGATTCAGATGGAGGTTGGGGGCATAATCATTCTGTAAATATATATATTAATACGACTCAATATATTTATTTATTTAAAGAAAAATGTGAAAATAATGATTGGGTTAATTCTTATGTATTGTGGAATGATCTAAAAATATTTGATAGTAGAGATTTAAATTATTATAATTCTAAAAAGAATAATACAGATTGGGTTTAATGATTATAAAATCCTCCAAATTGTCTAGATATGTCAGATGGTAATAAGAAACAACTTGCAACAGGTTTATTAAGATCTATCACTTGAGTTGATCCCTGTTCATCTATTATCTTATAATTAAATATTCTTTGTAAATAATATACTATTTTTTCAGAGTGTGCCAATCCAGTATGGATTATTACTTTATTTTTATGACTATTAATAATCATTGCTATTGAATACCATTCTAAAATTGAATGTAAAATATCATTAAATTCTAAAAACATCTTTTTATTATCAATAATATCATCCATTTTTTCATACAAATATTTTGTATATTTTTTTACATAATCTTTGTAATTATATTTAATTAATAGGAAATATATCCCTAATAAATTTGTCTTAAGATAACCAATATCATAAAATGGTATTTGTTTTCTTAATCTACTATCATTTAATGAGAAGAACCTATTTATACTGCTAAGGTATTGATAGAACATTATATTATGACCCATTTCATTTTTATCAAATAACTCCCAACTATATGGAATATAATTATTTCTAATATCAATTGGGATGACTATATTAGTATTATCAAGATATAGATCTTTTAACTCTTGTGTGTGTTCTGATGTTGCCCATAATTCTCCCAATTCAACATCATTGCTTCTTTTAACTTCCTCAAGTAAAACATCAGCAACATCAAATTTAGATTTTAACCAATCGCTTACTTTATTATAAT
>Ga0214921_10006935_pt1 | contig 15274 bp, 18 predicted proteins | sample LL1505_MetaG_FD_177992 | JGI IMG/M metagenome (GOLD analysis project Ga0214921, IMG submission 177992) | Freshwater microbial communities from Lake Lanier, Atlanta, Georgia, United States - LL-1505 | ecosystem: Environmental > Aquatic > Freshwater > Lake | place: USA: Georgia | collected...
AACGGCCCTCGTGTCGGTGTTTCGGCAGAAGAAGTCTTAAAAGCCAGCAAGCCTGTGGTTTTGTTTGTTGACACTTTCAATGGCTACTTTGAATCTGAGAACGCTTGGGCTGCCCACGATGTTTTGTCAGCAGCAGGTTATCAGGTTCACATTGCCAGTCGCACCAAGCAAGACACACCCGGCCAGCACCTTTGCTGCGGCAGAACCTATTTGGCCAGCGGGCAAGTGAGCAAAGCCAAAGAACATGCGCAAGCTTTGTTAGAAGCATTGCTGCCCTTTGCCCAAAAAGGCATTGCCATTGTAGGTTTAGAGCCATCGTGCCTTTTAACCCTCAGAGACGAGTCCTTGGTCATGGGTTTGGGTGAAATGGCTGACACAGTGGCGGCCCATGCTGTGTTGTTTGAAGAATTTTTAGCTGCAGAAAATAAAGCTGGCAAACTTGATTCACTCAAGGCCCAATTGGCAGTCGCTCAAAAACCAATTTTGGTCCACGGCCATTGCCACCAAAAAGCCTTTGGTTTGATGCCTTCTGTCACGCAAGTGATTCAACTCATTCCACAAGCCAAAGTAGATTTGATTGAAAGCAGCTGCTGCGGCATGGCCGGGTCTTTTGGCTATGAAGCATCACATTTGGAAGTTTCTAAACAAATGGCAGAGGCCAACTTATTGCCCAGCATTCGAAACAGCCAAGATGCTTGCGTGGTGGCAGACGGCACCAGTTGCAGGCATCAAATCATGGATGGCACTGTAAGAGCTGCCATTCATGTTGCGTTGTTGTTGGCCCAACATTTACAGAAATAACACTGGCCCGCTCTTCTCTGTCAAAAGTGAGCGGGCCATGCCTGCAATTTAATTTTTAGGGCGAGACATTGCACAAGCAATGCGCTGCAGCGCCAAAGGGCTGTTTCTTTTCAATGACTGTTTGAAGCCAACTGAGGTCTTGGCCCAAGGTATTCAACAACAAAGCATCAGACCCAGAATGCCCTGACATCACACTCCAATTTGGTATGACCATGGCATCACCCGCTGACCCTCCAAACTGGCCCATGAATTTTTGAGCAAATCTTTCGAAGGCTGAAGTTTTGGGCCCTACATATTTAATGGGAAGCTCTTTGTCACCGCTTTTGGCACCCTCAAGTTGAGCGACCCGCGCTCTGGCCTCCTGCACCGCATCTGAAAAACTACCAAGCCTGTCAATGAGTTTGTGCTCAACAGCTTGAGCACCTGTCCAAATTCTGCCTTGTGCCAAGTCATCCACCTTGGCCAACTCGAGTTTGCGAGTTTGCGACACCTTGCCAATGAAATCGGCATAGATGTGATCAATGCTCGATTGCACCAACAATTGCATGCGAGGGTCTAGCGCCTTTCTAGGATCGTAAGCACCGGCAAGCCAACTGGTTTGGTACCCGCCCGTGTTCACACCAATTTTGCTCATCAAACCCTCACCCGTGGGCAACATGGCAAACACGCCAATTGAGCCCGAAATGGTGGCAGGGTCGGCAATGATCACATCGGAGGCCATAGAAATCCAATAACCACCCGATGCAGCCAAGTTGCCCATGGAAACTACAACAGGCTTGCCTTTGTCTTTGGCAATTTGCAGCTGATCTCGAATGAGTTCAGAGCCCAAAACACTGCCGCCCGGTGAATTGACTCTAAGCACAATGGCTTTGACATCTTTGTCTTCGGTGGCTTTTCGAATGCGCTCAGAAGTGGAGATGCCGCCAATTTTGCCGGCAGGTGCGCGGCCATCGCCTATTTCACCTTCGGCCACCACGATGGCAATGTGCTCACCTTTGACTTTTTTGACTTCAGAGACAAGGTAGTCTTTCCAGCCAACCTGACGAAAAGATTGAATGTCTTCGTCCTTGCCGACTTCTTTGATGAGCGTTTCACGCAATGACTCAAAAGTCTGCAGTCCATCAAGCCACTTCCAATCTAGGGCCAATTGGGCTGCATTGCCTTTAACCTTAATTAACGCATCAGGCAGCTTGCCCATGTTTTGATTGATGCTGTCTGCAGGTAAATTGCGGGCTTTTTCTACGCCACCTGTGTACAAAGCCCACAAGGCATCGTAGACATGTGCTTCTGCTTTTAAGGCTTGCTGAGAAGGCGCGTTCAAAATGAAAGGCTCGCCAGCAGACTTGAACTGACCAACTCGGATGAGATTGGCTTTGATACCCAGTTTGTCTAAGGCGTCTTTGTAGTAATTTCGGTTTCTTCCTAAGCCCTCAATTAACACGCCACCCATGGGGTGGGACAAAACTTGATTGGCATGTGCTGCCAAATAATATTGGCGTTGGTCATAAAAGCTAGACCAAGCCACCACTTGCTTGCCAGACGCTTTGAATTTTTCAATGGCGCTGGCAGCCTCACGCAAAGAAACCAAGCCACCGCCCTGAAAATCGTCTAACTTCAAAAGCACTTTGTCGATGTGCTTGTCTTTGGCTGCTAGCTCCAGCGTCATCACCACATCGCGCAAACGAGCAGTTTCGGTGGCGTTACCCTGAAGTTCGCCAATGAACTTGTCCTTCAAGCCGCCAGGCGTTTCTTCAACCAATACGCCCTTTAAATCCATCACCAGAACGGTGTGATTGTCTAGGCTAACCTTGTCGGCATAAAAAACAAACCATCCAATACCCACCGCATAAAGTACGACACCAAAAACAAGCGCCACTCGAAAGCCATTGATCATCCAATCGGACACTTTGAGAATGCCACGATGGATCAGCTTGTAAAGATTTTTGAATTTTAAGAATACAGAATTCATGGTGTTTTATTGTCCTTGAAGAAGCAATTTATTTTTTCAAAACTTCTCGTTCTTTTTCGTACTGATCGTAATTGGGTAATGCCGAGGGTTTCTGTGTAGTGCCCGTTATCTTGGCTTTTTCATTGCCTCGAACACCCTCGTAAATAGATTGATGGCTCAGGAAGCCACACGCGGGCAATAACCCGAGGGAGAGTAAGACAAGTGACAATAGGAATTTTTGATACATCAGTATTTCGTGCGCTTGTATGATGGCAGTGATATTAATGCAGCTCGACCTGTTTTGGCTTCTAAAATTATCGTCCATTCACGTTTTTGAAATTGGAAATCTTCACATGACCACAGCACAAATTTTGGGTTTTTGGTGGGCCTGGCCTATCGCCCTTCTGCTCTACATCCTCTTTCGCGCTTGGTACGACAACTGGAGCGGCCCACTCACGTCAGAAGAGATAGCGCATTTCATGAGCATCACTGCCGATTTGCCAGGGCCGCACCATACAGACCGGGCTGTGCTGCGAGAGTTTCTGGAAGCTGACGACGGCAAAGAATTTGTCATGTGCAACCTGATCAAGCTATTCCCCCACCCGGTTGCCCACCCCTTCACAGGGGTACCTACACCGGCACAAGACTTGTTGCAGGCCTATGTCAAACAATTCGTTGGGGTTTTGCTTTCTGGCGGTGGGCACCCCGTGGTAGCCGCTCGCAAAGTGGCGGGCTACATTGACGCATGGAATGCACCCCCAGATCCAGGTTGGTCTATTGCAGGCATGATGAGATACCGCAGTAGGCGCGACATGATGAAACTTGCTACCAATGGCAGATTTCTAAAGGCACATCCCTTTAAACATGCAGCAGTGCAGCAGACATATTCTTTCCCGACCCAAGTGGTAGCAGAAATGGTGTTACGCCCCAGAAGTGCTGTGGGCTTAGCCCTGGCTTTGGCAGCTTCGCTGGTGCACCTTGGCTCCATCCTATTTAGCTAAGCTGGGCGCGAGGTAAGCTCATGAAAATTCTGATTCGCGAAGATGACTTGTCCAGTGATGAATCTCAATCTATTGTGCTTGAACACATGGCGGGCATGCTTGAAAACACGCCCATTGAAAGTGTTCACGCATTACCTTTAGACAAGCTTCGACAAGCCCATGTTACTTTTTGGACTGCGTGGGTGGGTGTCGAGCTATGTGGGTGTGGCGCGCTTCAAACGCTTGATCCACACCATGGTGAAGTCAAGTCAATGAGAACCAGAGAAAAGTTCTTACGTCAAGGCGTTGGTCAAGCCGTCTTATCTCACATAGTCACAGAAGCTTGCGCCAGAGGTTTGAAACGATTGAGCTTAGAAACAGGATCTGCAGAATCATTTGCAGCTGCTCGGTCCATGTATTTGAGAAACGGGTTTGAAATCTGCAGCCCGTTTGGCGACTACAAGCTTGATCTACATAGCGTGTTCATGACCAAGATCCTTGAGTAACGCACTCAAGGCGCGTTAACAAACGGCGCGCCATAAAGGGGGGGGGTAAGTCGCCCACAAAACACATACAGCTCAATTTTGGTGGACTTTTTAAATGAGTGGCTGTAAAGTATTGCTTTTAAAAATACAATGCACACTGTCTATTTAATTAGACAAAACTACTCAAAAGTAGTTTTATTTTTAAAGGCTGCTGTTAATGACCACCGTAAAAAAAATTATTGATCAAAAATCAAAAACCATCTTCTCTGTTCGGTCAACCGACCCCGTAGAAGACGTTTTGAAAATTATGCGCGATTTTCGCGTCAGGGCCGTATTGGTCATTGATGACGGCGAGTTGAAGGGCATCGTCTCACAGGGCGACTGTGCCATCAAAGTATTGTTACCGCACAACAATGCCTCAGAAGTGGCCGTCTCAACAATCATGACGCCAAATCCTTTGACTGTGAAACTCTCGAACACACTAGACGAGTGCATGGCCATCATGGTTCACAAGCACATTAGACACTTGCCCGTTCTTGATGCCAACAAAGTAGTTGGCGTTGTATCGGTTGGTGACATGGTTAAAAGTATCATTGAACTGCAAGGCAATCAAATCAAGTTTCTTGAAACCTACATCAAAGGTCATGGCGCTTGAACCTTTCGCCAAAAATTACTTACCTTGCTCATCGTTATCTTTTGAAAATCGCATGCCGTATTGAATGATGAGCGTAGATATGGCCAGCAGCAATACGGCACAGCCTTCATAAATCAGATCAACGGTGCTTATGCCTTTACCCTGAAGAATGATCAGTCGGCAAAGTGCAGTGATCGCAATGAAAATAGGCAAGGTAATTGGAATTTTTCTGTATTGATAGAACGCAGCGACCATGCCTAAAACCTCTGCGTAAATGAACATCAAAAGCAGATCAGTTAAAGCAATTTTTCCATTTTGAATCACGGTGTACATTTCTACACCAACGCTAAAAACTGTAAACAGCGCAATGAAAAATAAAATACATTTTTCTGCAGTGATGATCAAGTTATAGACATTCATTAACTGGTCTCCTTAGATTGAATTTGGTAGCGCAAAAAATAACTTTTTTAAGTCAAACTTTGATGACTCTAACTAAAGTACGTTACAACACTAACTTTATTTTATCGAGGCACCGAAAACTTCATTCATAAGTTCTAAAAAATAACCCGCAAAACCCCAGTTAATTTATGATTGAGGCATGCGTAGCCAAAGTTCACTGACTTCTACCAGCAAATTACCCAAGTTTTTACCCTTGGCGCTTTCTGCTTTGATCACATTGGCGCCCCTCATTTACTTGGCCAATCAATCGCTCAAGTTAGACAGCAAGAACCCCCTCCAACAAGTCGTTGAAATGAAACTGCTTGAGAATTTGATTCAACCGATTCCGCTGCCCAAACAAAGCCAACAACAAGTTGTTCCAAGCACTGTCTTATTGCCAAGTTCTGTCATTGAACCGCTTCAAAATACCCGAGTTGAAAGTTCAATCACCCAACCACTTTTGCTTACTGAAGTTGTTGAGCCAAAAACATTGAATTTGAGTATGCCAAACAAATCGCGAGATTCAATCCATCAATCAAGCCCTTCACCTGTGAAGCAACTTGTTGAAGATGAATCTGCCAAAGCGGCTAAACAGCAAACCGAGAAGTTTGCCAGTGATGTCAAAAACTCAGCCAAGCCTGACTGCTTGAAAAATGATTACGGCTTAGGGTTGTTCAATGTGCTGCCATTGATCTATGACATCGCAAAGGACAGATGTCATTAAGTCGACAATCATCAATCAAGTTTGATGCCTAATTTTTTAACAATGTTGCCGTATTTACCAGCTTCAATCTTCACTAAATTTGCAAATTGTTCAGACGTATTGTGCACAGCATCCGCACCGTTTTTCTCCATTGCTGTCTTAAAGTCAGCGGTTGCAACAATTACAGAAATTTCTTTGTTCAGACGATCAATGATGGGTTTTGGAGTTCCGGCTGGCGCAAAAAGACCCAACCAAAGTGCAGCCTCAAATCCTGGGTAGCCTAGCTCGGCAACTGTAGGCACATTTGGAAGTGCTGGCGAACGTTTGGCAGTTCCAACGGCCACTGCGCGAACTTTATCTGTTTTAGCATTCTGCAACAGTGCGGGCATGGATCCAAAAAGAACTTGCACTTGGTTTGAAACAACTGCAAAGTCGGCCTCTGCATTACCTTTGTAAGGAATGTGAGTGGTATTGATACCGGCTGCATCATTGAGCATTTCCATTGCAAGCTGAGTCGTGGATCCATTGCCAGCAGAGGCGTAGTTCAACTTACCAGGCTGATTTTTAGCCAGTGCCACTAATTCTGCCAACGTGTTTGCTCTGAGATCGGGGTTGACTACGAGCAGGTAGGGCGTTACGGCAACCAAAGAAATCGGTGCAAAGTTTTTGATCGGATCGTAACCAAGCTTTGAATAAGCAGAGGGCGCAACGGCCATGGTGCTTGTTGTACCCAAAGTGAGGGTATAGCCATCAGGCGCTGCTTTAGAAGCAATGTCAGTGCCAATCGTGCCACCAGCCCCGCCTCTATTTTCAACCACAATTGACTGGCCCAAGCGCTCACTTAATCTTTGAGCAACGATACGCCCAATAATGTCTGTTGAACCTCCAGCTGGAAAGGCAACGATAAGACGTATTGGCTTGTCGGGATAGCTCGCTTGAGAATTGGCAAGCAAAGGAAAACTGATGGAAATTATTGTTAACAGCAGAGCTAAAAGCTTGCCAGCAGAATTTTTCATTGTTAAGTCTCCTTGTTTATTGTGAATGTGTAAAAATCTCATTGCTACATCAGCGTTTGATGCAACATAATATATTTAAATCAGTTTTCTCGCTACAACATTGAACGCTTAAAAGCAGCTCCTGATTAAGATCCTTCGTTAGGCTCAGACTAAACTGAAAGCGTTATGAAACACAAATTTGCCATCATTGGTCTGGGTATCATGGGCCGACGCATGCTCGAAAACGTTCTGCGCCATCCTGACTTTGAAGTGTGCGGCCTCTGGGATCCTTCGGCTGACGCTGTTGCCAAAACACGCTTCATTTCACCAAACACACCCATTGCACAAAGTGCAAAAGCTGCCATGCAAGAAGCGCATGTGGTCTACTTGGCTTGTCCTCCCGGGCCTCGCAAAACTTACGCACTGGAGGCTGCTGCAAACGGACAGGGCGTCTTCATGGAAAAGCCCTTGGGCACTGACAACGTGCAAAGCCGAGACCTCTTAACGCAATTGGCCAAGGCTCGTTTGCCCAGCGTCGTGAATTTCACGCAAGCCGCCTCACGTGGCTTCGAAGAATTGTCTCGGTCTATTCATGCTGGCGAAACAGGCAAGTTGCTTGGAATCGACATCGTTGTGAATTACCCCGCCTGGCCCCGCGCATGGCAAAAGGATGCAGATTGGCTGCGCTTTCGCCATGAAGGCGGCTACACCCGAGAGGTTATTTCGCACTTCCTGTTTTTGGCGGGACGCTTTCTGGGCCCATTGACCCTGCAGCATGCCTTGCCGCGCTACCCACAAGACCCCGCCTTGTGTGAGTTAGACATGCTGGCTAGGCTTACAACAGCGGAAGGGCTTCCAGTTACCGTCATGGGAACCACAGGTGGTATGCAGCCCGATCGGCAAGAAGTGACTGTGCGCGGCAGCCGCATGAGCTATCAGTTCAGAGAGTTCTACCAACTTTGGCGCTCAGACGGCAGCGCATGGCAAGAAGCGGTTGACTGGTCTAAGGAAGACCCTCGCAGCAGCGCCTTGCAACGCCAGTTGAGCGAAGTGAGCCGCTGGCTAAGAGGCCAACCGCACAAGCTTGCTACTGCCCAAGAAGCGTTGGCCGTACAAGAGCTTGTAGAGGCCATGCTTGTGGGGCAAACGAAAATTTGAACTGCTCCATAAGATCAATGAAATGGGCTGAACCATTCGAGATTAATATTTATAGTTCATAGAACCTGGCATGGCTTTAACAATCATTGCGCAGGCTAATCGAGGTCCTGCATTTCCTGTGGGCTGGGTTTTGTAGTCATCAGGGTCTCTGTGAACAATCAAACCGCGACCCACAATGTCTGTAGGGCCAGAATCAACAGTAATTGTTGAGGTTTCAAAAGATAATTTTGCTTTGCCATTCATATCAGCAACCAGGGAGGGTAAGTCTCCAGCGTGATGTGTGCCACTGCCATGAGCGCCATGCACCTTACCGCTAGGATTAAAGTGGCCACCCGTGCTCATGCCGTCTCCACTTGAGCAGTCTCCTTTTTCATGAACGTGGAACCCATGCTCTGCGTTAGGCTTAAGTCCTTGTATTTCAGCAGTGACCAAAACTTTAGACCCAATGGTTTTAAAAGTTACGAAGCCAGATGTGGTGTTGCCTTTGGTTGGAATTAAACGAGCGTTTGCTGAGGGTCCGTCAATTTGAGTGGCACAACCTGACAGCAAGACTAATGCGCAAGAAAAAATGAGCTTATTCATATCGAGGTTTCAATTTAAAACCCAAAGTTTGCCACACTTGACACAAATCGAGTTCAACTGCGATTTAGTAAACAACAACACGTCAGTATCAATCCTTTCCTCTTTAATGATGTAAACACGGTCAAAATCGGCGGCAATCTTTCAATCCACCGCAGCTCCTACATCCTTAACTCTTTTGTTATCAACACGAATAGAGAAAAATTTACCAAAAAAATAGGTACTCAAATGAGTACCTATTCGTGGTCAAGTCAGCTATTAGCCGCCAGGTGGCTTTGGAGCTCCAGGAGGAAGTGGTTTACCTGGAGGCATTGCGCCACCACCTGCAGGCGGTGGCTTACCGCCTGGTGGTGGGGGCTGCATTCCACCACCGGGAGGTGGAGGCATTGCACCACCGGGAGGTGGAGGTTTAGCGCCGGGTGGCGGCGGCTGCATCCCGCCACCTGGAGGCGGTGGCTTACCGCCTGGTGGTGGGGGCTGCATTCCACCACCGGGAGGTGGAGGCATTGCACCACCGGGAGGTGGAGGCATTGCACCACCGGGAGGTGGAGGCATTGCACCACCGGGAGGTGGAGGTTTAGCGCCGGGTGGCGGCGGCTGCATTCCACCACCAGGAGGCGGAGGTTTAGCACCCGGAGGTGGTGGCTGCATTGCACCACCGGGAGGTGGAGGTTTAGCGCCGGGTGGTGGTGGTTTGTTTGGATCGGGTTGTTGAGCAACTACAAAACTTGCAGTAGTTGCCACCATACAAGCCATAAATAACTTAGATAACTTCATATAGATAGGCTCCTTGATTTAAACACTCAACGAATCAACGCGTAAGGTTGAATTTACAAACTACCTACCTCCCTGTGCTGGTTGCGGATAGGCGGCTTGTGGGTTTACAGGCTGTTGTTGTGCTTGTGTATAAGCCTGTTGTTGATACTGCTGTTGATACAGTTGGGTGTCGTATGCAGAGTAAGCTTGCTGCCCGCGCGGAGCTTGCGTGACGCTCGTCACTTGGACGCTTGATGTTCCCTCTTTGCCAAGGGAGTTAAAAATTTGAGCAAGCATTTCGGGTTTTCCGGCCACTTTGTATTCAATCATTGAATCAAGCAAAGTCATGAAATATGTCGAGTCTGAGGTTCCAAGCCACGAGGACCTGTTTGCATTTATAAAATTAAGTTTCTCTACAGAACACACCGATACATTTTGAACAAGCCAAAGTTTTGCTTGATTTGCTCTAACAATAGGTTCATGAACGGTCAATCCGATGTGTCTGAATTCAGAGATAAAACAATTTGGGGCAGGCTCTTTGGGAACTACGTTTTTTGATTGAGAAAAAGCTAAGTTTGCCGAAATGACTAGAACTAAAAAAATGGCTACATGCCGACCTAAATTTTTCATTTTCAACTTTCGCATTTAATACGTATTTGTGCCGTTGAATCTAACCATTAGAGTATTTGTAGCTTAAAGCTTATAGCTGGCAAAATATCAATTGATTTTTCCTCGATTCAATGAATCGGCATGAAAGTAATTTTCTTGAACGGTCTTTTGTTTATTTTATTTACTTGGACGTCAATTAAATAGCAAAAAAACGCAAGTAGCAAGGTCCCAGCCCTGAACTTAAACCCGCCCTCGAAATTCATACACACAACCGCAATGCGATAAAAAAAATTCAAACCCTAGTCAGAAAATTTATTCAAAAGTTCTAACAATCTGATGATTAGTCGACTTATTTAAAATGTAGACTTTTAAGGTAGCCAAATTGCCCAAACTGCGCATTACGGTTCAACCTCATCACCTGATGTCAGGTGGGGAAGTTTGCAATCTTTTTCGTTTCTGAGGGTTGGACTTTATAGGGATGCACCTAATCAACTGTTGCAAAGGTTACAAATTTTGCCTTTTGACAGTTACTACTATCCTGAGCGTGAGGGAGTTGATTTAATTAAGCTATTGGCGAGATGATGGACAACGGCTAAGATCGATCTGACATCTATTAGATTTATTTTCAGGCTTTAGCAATTAGTTATTTTTGTAGCACATGAACAAATCATTGAGTAAGGTTTGTTTTCAGCGGGTGAACCGTGCTACAAGGTTCAAGTGGTAATCCAGTGTCTTTTAACACGACAGTTGGTGGTGATGAAAGTCAGTTTTTAAAAGGCAGTCGAACTTGCACATTTTGAGCAAATGTAAGCCTTGTTTTTTGCCTCTTCAGATACCTGATAAAGAACCTCTGACGAAAAGGTCGCAGTCATGCACCAGCATGACTCAGGCGGCTTTCCAGTGGCTTTGGCAATCTCTTTGCACACTGGTTAGATTCGCCGCAAATGGGGCACTTTGAAGGGTCTATTACTTTGTCCATTGAATCATTAGACCATGAGTGAAGATCATTGTGTCAGGTTTAGTCTCTGCGGGTGAGCAGTGCTGATGGCTTCTAGTGGTCGGCAAGTGTCGCTTAACACGACAGCTTGCCTTTGTTGCATTTAATTCAAAGAATTCAAATCAATTATTTATTTGGCGCTTTGTATTTGGCAGCTTTTGAACCAGCATTTGACATAGCTGATTTCATCGCTTTGGTTGAAACTAATTCTTCTACTTGAATTTCTTGGAAGGCACCACTTGCCATCGTGATCATTTGTGCTTCAGTAATTTGTTCAGCAGTACCTTCAATTAAGCAAACGATGCTGCCATTTGAAATTGAAAACAATACTTCATGAGTTTTAAGCCCTAGAGACTTGAAAAGCGCTTTTGCAGCCTCTCCTCTATCGCTGGGCGCAGCAAGCATGCCCTGAAAAGCTGAAGATGTGTACCGTGAACGAACCAGGTATAAAGCCATGATGCGCCTCCGTTTTTAAATAGGTAATTGGCGCGCTAAGTTACTGCGAACCCAGCTGCTTAAACCGCTGGCAGTTGCTCGAACTGACCATGCTTGAAATTCAGGATCTTGATAGACCGCATCAACGCATTTGCCGTAGGCTGAATAGCTATCGAAACGAGTGGCAAAAACCATGTTGCCAATTTCTCCCGTGGACACAGTCCATACAGAGACATCTGCGCCATGCTTACGCCAGATGGCAGCGCTTTCAGCCACGATGGACATGAACTTGGTCATGTCAGCGCCTGGATTGGGTTTGAATACAGCTTGTGAAATTATTTGTCCCATTTGAAATCCCTTAGGTTAAAGAGCAGCACTTCGAAATGAAGCACTGGATTAAATTTAACGCTGTGGCTTTAGAAATGAAATAGATTTTGGGAATCATTTAACAAGGGTTTTCCTGAGTCATATTTAGTTTCATAGGTCGCGTGGCGGTGACGCGAAACTGACTTGAAAGATCAATCCTTAAATTGTTAGAACTTTTGAATAAAGTTTGGGACCTTGCCAAACCTTACCAAAGTGTCAGACCATCAAAGCCAAAGCATTGTCGGCGCCTTGTCGTGCCTATGCCGTGCCCAAGTCGCCCCTTTGTCGTACACAATGAAGCACCTTGCCATTAGAGTTCCTAGCACGGCAAAAGGAGTGATCAATGCTAGTTCAAAAACTAAGACTACAGCGTGGCTGGTCTCAACAGCAGTTGGCTGAGTTGAGTGGATTGAATGTCCGCACCATACAGCGTATTGAAAAAGGTCAAGAGCCTAGCGTTGAATCTTTGAAGTCTTTGGCTGCCGTGTTCAATGTGGAATTCTCAACACTCAAGGAGCAAGGTATGGACAACGTCATCAGTGAAAGTCAAAGCGCAGAGGAGATTTTGGCTTTCAATCAAGTTAGAAAACTCAAAGGTTTCTACATTCACTTGGCGCAGTATGTGTTGGTCGTTGCGGTACTTGCGGTCATCAATGCGTTAACAACCCCTAACCGCTGGTGGGTTCAATGGGTCGTTATGGGTTGGGGTGTTGGTGTGTTCTTTCATTGGCTTCAGATTTCCGAGCGGTTTGGCTTGTTTGGATCCAAGTGGGAGAAAGATCAAGTGGAAAAGCGTTTGGGGCGAAAACTTTAAGATTGATGCTTAGATTCACAGTACTTTTTTTCAATTGTCAGTTGAATTAGTTAGAGGAACAGCAGGTGTACCGTCTGCATTAATCCTATGCTTGGCATAAACGACATGATCTTGAGGATAAGTTATCCAAGAAAATGCTTCATCAGCAAACATGTGGGTATCCACCTTAACCAATGAGGGATCGTCAAGTGTGCCAATCATCATGACCCTGCCGCTTGGAAATCTTTCAGTTGTAAGTGAGATAGTGGTTCCGCAGGTTGGGCAGAAGTGCTTAAAGAGTTTTCTGCCATGCTCCTGACTTTTGTATGTGTAGGTTTTCGGAGAGTCGCCTGAAAAAATGACGCTTTCATCTAGATAAGATAATCCAGAGCGATGAGCGGTGCCCGTATCTCTTTGGCAGAATCTGCAGTGGCAGGCAAATGTCGCCCTTGGTTCACCATGCAATTCATAGCGAATATTTCCGCAAAGACAGCCGCCATTTATTGTGGACATGTAGAACCTTATGTCTCTTGGGTTTGTGTGATTTTTTAGAATATAACTTAATTTTCGCTTTGGTCATTTTTTTACGCAAAAATTGCCAGCCCAAACCATAACGCCTTTAGATAGAAAGTGATTTTTTCTAATATGAGCAAAGCACCAGATAATCTTCACACCGAAAACTGGCATCATTACTTTGCTATCAACGCAAACAATGCTGCTTGGAACATGTCTGAATCACTAGAGGATGTGCTGAACCATACTGAACTTTTAGATGCGGCACATGCTTCAGCTTGGCATTGGCGAGTTGCTGGTACAACCATCCACCAAATGCGAAGTACTATGTTGTTGGCGCTAATTCATTCACGAATGAACATGGGTCCAAGTGCTTGGCGATATGCGGAAAGCATGAAAAAGTACTTCACTGAAATCGCTGAAACGCCAGACTGGGAGTTGGCGTTTGTATACGCCATTCATTCATGGGCAGCCTTGGTTTGTGGAAAATTAGATGAGTACAAAGCCTCGTATCAAGAGGCAACTAGATGCATAGAAGGCATCAAAGACCCTGAAGACCGTGTTGTAGTAACAAGAACTTTCAAATTGATCCCAAAGCTCTGATGCAGAATTCCATATGACCAAATACATAATTTCTTTTCCTAGTTCTGCGATGGACCATATTGATCCAGAGTCGTAACTCATGTAATAAATCCCTGTGGAGAATTATTCAAATGCGGCCGTAACTGGGGCACTTTGATATTTAGGAGATGAGTGAATGCTGAAATAGAAATGCCCCATCCAGTGGGGCATAGTTGTCCTTTTGCAAGGGGCGATTTATCGAGTCATTGCGCCATAAACCAAGTTTTGAATTTGCTCTCTGTAGTATTTTCTTAAATCACCAGGGGCAGCAGTTCCAAACACAACAACCAATTTGGCTTGTGGGTCGGCAAAGAAGCCAGTTCCGTATGCGCCATTCCAGCTGTACTCGCCAACATTACCTGGTACCGCTGCCAATCCTGGCTCTGTTCTCACAGCAACGCCTAGTCCAAATCCGTAGCCTTCGCGGTGTGGCTCAACATTTGCCACGTTGTTGATGATTTTTTTATTCATCTGATCGCTTGTCATTAACTTAACGATAGCTGGACTCAAAATTCTTTGTGAGTTAGCCCCCTGAATGACAGTCCCGTCGGTATTCCTTAAACTAAAAACTAGGAATAAGACTATGGATATGACTATGTCATCAATAAGACCTACCCGGGTGGAAGTGGTCACCAGTGTTCAGCGCCGCAGGCGCTGGACTCCGGAACAAAAGCTTGAAATCGTCAAACAAACCAATGAACCAGGAAGCTCTGTGTCTTTGGTTGCCCGCCAACATGGACTGACTGCAGCCCAGTTGTTTCAGTGGCGTAAAGCTTACTTGGAAGGTTCTTTGGTCGCAGTCGGTGCCAATGAAACCGTTGTCCCAGCCTCTGAACTTCAAGAGGCCATGAGACGCATTAAACAACTTGAAGGTGCGCTTGGCCGCAAGACTCTGGAGAACGAGATTCTCAAGGAGGCTGTGGACTTTGCCAAAGCAAAAAAGTGGATTGTGCGCTCGCCTGTATTGCCCGGGGACGAGCAATAAGGGCGGTGTGCATGGCACTGGATGTATCGCGAAGCAACGTATTGACCAAGAAAACACGTTCATCTGATTGGACTGATTTGAGAAAGTCACCACCCAAGGCCAATGATGCTGAACTGAAGGATGCCATTGCCTGCGTGGTCAAAGACCGAGCCACTTATGGCTACAGAAGGGTCTGGGCCAGGCTGAAGATAGACGGTCGCCAGATTAACCATAAGCGCGTTTACAGGGTCATGCGCGATGAAGGATGGCTGCTGTTCAGACAAGGTCAGAAGCCTCTGGACATCAGAAAGCATGAAGGCACAGTGGCCGTGAAAGAAAGCGACACGCGCTGGTGCTCACATGGACTGGAGCTGTCGTGCGACAACGGAGAACGCGTGCGGGTGGCATTTGCACTGGACTGCTGCGACAGAGAGATCATGAGCTGGGTGGCAACTACCAAAGGCATTGATGCAGGATTGGTTGGGGACTTGATGATGCA
>Ga0214921_10006936_pt1 | contig 15274 bp, 13 predicted proteins | sample LL1505_MetaG_FD_177992 | JGI IMG/M metagenome (GOLD analysis project Ga0214921, IMG submission 177992) | Freshwater microbial communities from Lake Lanier, Atlanta, Georgia, United States - LL-1505 | ecosystem: Environmental > Aquatic > Freshwater > Lake | place: USA: Georgia | collected...
TCTCAACGCCTTGGGTCGCCAACTGGGCCACCAGATCAGCATTGCTCAGGCGGCGCGGGGGTAGGTAGCTTCCGGTTCCGGTAATGCGGGAATAGTGTGTCATGCAATCGAATCGAAGTTGTCTCAACCTTCAGACGCCGCGCCAGATACCGCTAGCCGGGGTGCGGCGCGGGCGACTCGGACTTTGACGCGGTCCAGCAGGTCGTGCCGAGAGGCATCATAAGCCCGCTCCAGCGCGTAGCCGAAGGCCCGCACATCGGCCGAACCGTGGCTTTTGAAGACCAGGCCGCGCAAGCCCAGCAGCGCGCCTCCGTTGTATTGACCCGCATCCAAGCGGGATTTGATAGCCAGCAAAACCGGGCGCGCTAACAGGCCCATCACCATGGTCAGCCAGTTGCGGCGGAACTCTTGTTTGATAAAGCTGCCAATCATGCTGGCAACGCCCTCGCCGGTTTTGAGCGCCACATTACCCACGAAGCCGTCACACACAATCAGGTCCACCACGCCAGCGCAAATGTCGTCGCCCTCCACGTTGCCATAGAAGTTCAAATCGCCCACGGCGGCGGCGGCGCGCAATAATTCGCCGGTTTGCTTGATCATCTCGTTGCCCTTGATCGCCTCTTCCCCAATGTTGAGCAGCCCTACGCTTGGCGCGTCGCGGCCGCTTAAGGCCGACACCAGCGCCGAGCCCATGACGGCAAACTGAAAAAGATGTTCAGGCGAACAATCCACATTGGCACCCAAATCGAGCACCGTAGTGGCGCCGCCGCGCGAATTGGGAATCTGGGCGGCAATCGCAGGGCGCTCAATGCCATCCAAGGTTTTCAGCACGTACCGCGAGATCGCCATCAACGCGCCGGTATTGCCAGCGGACACCGCCGCATGGGCTGCGCCGGACTTGACCTGCTCTACGGCCACCCGCATAGAAGAATCTTTCTTCTTCCGCAGCGCCACTTCTAGCGGGTCATCCATGGCGACCACCTCGGTGGCGAACACGTGGGCAGCGCGAGGGTGAGAAAAGTCGGCAATCGCGGCCTGCGTACCAACCAAAATCAGCTGTGCCTGGGGATGGGAATTCAAGAACTGGCGGGAGGCGGCCAAGGTCACGACTGGGCCATGGTCACCGCCCATGCAATCAACAGCTATCGTGTGCATGCCAGGGTGAACAGAGACGGACGGGGTGGTGCGCAGAAACCAAAAAGCCCGACGCTACCAGCTGCGCATCGGGCCTTGGGAGGAGTCAAAACCCCGGGGATCAGGCTTCTGATTTGGTCTTGATGACTTTGCGCCCGCGGTAAAAACCGGTGGGGCTGATGTGGTGGCGCAAATGCACCTCGCCTGTGGTGGGCTCAACCGCAATGCCAGGAACAACCAGGGCATTGTGCGAACGGTGCATGCCACGCTTAGAAGGTGACTTTTTATTTTGCTGGACTGCCATGATGGGCTCCTGAACGAGGCCGCTGCCCGTCGGGCTGCGAAAAGTGGTGGTCAAGCGCACGGGGCGCGGGTAGCCGGTGAGTATAGCCGAGCGAGGTGTGCACCAGCCCTGCAGGCGCACCCGCCGCCCTTGGGTTATTCCGAAGGCGGTGCCCGCTTCAAACCGGCCAAAACCGCGAAAGGATTGGTTTGCTCTTGCGCAGCCACATCAAAATCAGGGTCGACCACCGAAAACCGGGGGGCTTCAGGGCAGGACGGGTGCATCGGAACCAGCGGTATGGCCATCAACAGTTCGTCTTCCACCAAATCGCGCAGATTGAACTGTCGCTCAAATACCAGCACATCTTCCTCGGATTCCTCGTCTTCCACGGCCGCCAGGGCCTCATTGGCGACAAACCGGAAGTCCCGCTCAAACGCGAGGTCCACTTCCGCCGGCCGCAAGCAACGCTGGCACTCCAACGTTAACCGGCAACTGCCGCTGAGATGCAACCAGACTTGTGGATGGCCCGTGGCGTCAAAACGCTCACTGCCCGTGGCATCAAAGTGCGCTGCCGTGCCGGCCGGCTCCACCACCGATTGGGCACGCAGACGGGCCAAGCCTGACAGCGGCACCGTTCCTTGTAAGGCAGCACCGGACCGGGCGAATGCCGCCAAGGGCAGCATGAGGGGGTCGTAAACGCTGGTCATCGGCCCAGTGTAAGAGAATCCGTGCATGACAAATGCCACCCCGCGTGCCTTGATCCTGGGCTCTACGTCGGACTACCGCCGGGAGCTTCTTGAGCGCTTGCGTATCCCGTTCACGGTGGTGGCGCCGGACGTTGACGAAATAACGATGGCCGGCGAAACCCCGGAGCAAACAGCGAAAAGACTGGCCCTGGCCAAGGCGCATGCAGTCGCGCACGGCCGGGCGAACAGCGTGGTCATCGGCTCAGACCAGGTTGCCGATCTGCACGGCGAAGCCATCGGAAAGCCGGGCAACTTTGAGCGCGCGCGCGGCCAATTGCAGCGCATGAGCGGCCAAACCGTGGTGTTTCACACCGCCGTCGCTGTTGTCTGCTCCGCGCAGCAATTTGTCGCGCAGGCGCTGGTGCCGGTGCGGGTCAAATTTCGCACGCTGAGTGATGCGGAGATCAGCTACTACCTTTTGGCAGAGACGCCCTATGACTGCGCGGGAAGCGCCAAAAGCGAGGGGCTTGGAATTGCCCTGCTGGAGCGCATCGACAACAGCGATCCCAGCGCCTTGGTTGGGCTGCCGCTGATTGAGACGGCCCGCATGCTGCGCGCAGCCGGGATTCCGATTTTGGGCAGCGTCTGATGGCAGTTCCAGGTTCGGCACACGGACGCTTGTTCCTGGTGCCAGCGCCGCTGGATTTCGGTTGCGATGTGGTGACGGATGTGCGCCAGACCCTGCCCGACGCCAGCTTGCGTGCCGCCGCCTCGCTCTCGCACTGGGTGTGCGAAAACGCCAAAACCGCACGTGCTTACCTCAAACGCATCGACGCGGTGCACCCGCTGTGCGTGCCAATACAGGCGATGCAGATCATTGAACTGCCGCGCGATGTACACAAAAAAGGCGACCACGACGGCAGCTTCGACGCCCGCCACCTGATGACGCCCGCCCTGCAGGGTCACGACATGGGCCTGCTCAGCGAGGCCGGTATGCCGGCCATTGCCGATCCGGGAAGCTCGGTCGTGCGCGCCGCGCATGACTTGGAAGTGGAGGTCGTGCCGCTGGTTGGACCCATGTCACTGATGCTGGCGCTTGCCGCCAGTGGCATGAATGGGCAGGACTTTGCGTTTGTGGGCTACATACCCAGCGGCCCTGCCGAACGGGTGGCGCGGATCCGGGCGCTGGAGGCACAGGCGCTGGGTCGCGGACAAACCCAGCTGCTGATCGAAACGCCCTACCGCAACCCCGCCCTGCTGGCAAGCTTGCTGCAAACCCTGGCACACGACACGCGACTGGCCACCGCCAGCGGTCTGGGTATGCCGGGTGAAACATGCCGTAGCGCCAGTGTCAAAACCTGGCACGCCAAAGGTTGGGCGTGCGACAAGAGTACGCCGACCGTGTTTGCGATCGGGCGCTAGGCCCGCTGTGTGTCAGCGCAGCGGTGCAGGGTTACGCAAGCTGGTGGCAATCGCTTGGCCCATGGACGCACCAAATCGTTTGACCAAGCGCTCAGCCACGTTATCGCGGTGGGTGTAATCGATCAGCTCTTCGGCCTTGACCACTTCCCGCGCCACATAGTCCAGGTTGGCCAACTGGTCCGCCAAACCGAGCTGAACGGCCTGGTCGCCAGTCCAGAACAAGCCGCTGAACATCTCCGGCGTTTCTTTCAGACGCTTGCCCCGCCCGGTGCGCACCGCACCAATAAATTGCTGGTGTATCGCATCCAGCATGCCCTGGGCAAACTGCTTTTGCTTTTCTGTCACGGGACTGAAGGGATCCAGAATGCCTTTGTTTTCTCCGGCCGTCATCAGCCTGCGCTCCACGCCGAGCTTGTCCATCAGACCAGTAAAACCAAAGCCGTCCATCAACACGCCCACGCTGCCCACGATGCTGGCCTTGTCGACAAATATTTGATCGGCGGCCACCGCGATGTAATAGGCCGCTGAGGCACAACTGTCTTCCACCACGGCGTAAACCGGCTTTTTATACAAGGCCTTGAGGCGGTAAATTTCATCATTGATGATGCCCGCCTGCACCGGGCTGCCGCCTGGCGAATTAATCAGCAAAACCACCGCCTGCGCGCCCTCGTCTTCGAAGGCACTGCGCATGGCGGCCACGACCGTATCGGCGCTGGCCTCAGATTCAGATGAGATCTCGCCTTTGATTTCAACAACGGCTGTATGCGGGCGGGTCACATCGGTGGGCGTGACGCCGTGGCGCAGTCCAAACCAGGTCAGGGTCACAAAAAACAACAGCCAAGCCAAGCGCAATCCATTGCGCCAACGCCGCGCCTGGCGCTGCTCGGCAATCGCGGCCAGCGCGATTTTTTCCAGGGCGCTGCGCTCCCAATTCGGCTCAGCTGCAGCATGCGTCGTACTCCGGGGCGCAGCGGGCTCCGCAGATTCAAGGGGTTCGGTCATGGGTCAGGGGATGGAAAAACAAAGAGGAAGTATGACAGTGCGCGCAAAGCGCTCATCCGTTGCGGGTAATCCAATCGTGCAACTGCGACACGGAATGGACGATGCACAAAGGTCCGAGCGCGGCAAATGCGTCCGGCGGATGCGCGCCGTAGGTGACAGCAGCGCTGGCGCAAGCGGCGTTGCGCGCCAACTCCAGGTCATGCGTGGTGTCGCCCACCATCAAGGTGCGGGCGGGCGCCACCGCCAGTTCTTCGAAAATCTCATGCAGCATCTGGGGATGGGGTTTACCGCGCGTCTGGTCTGCGGTGCGGGTGGTGTCAAACATGCCCTGCAAGGCCGCGTTTTTCAAGGCTTCATCAAGTCCGCGCCGGCTTTTGCCCGTGGCAACGGCCATCAAGTAACCCCGCTCGCGCAGGCTGTGCAACATCTCCAACGCACCCGGAAACAGCGTCAGCTTGTGCTGCTGGGCAAAGTAATGATGGCGATAACGATCGCCCAACAGCGCATGCTTCTCGGGCGGCACGTCCGGCGCGGCATGGGCCAGGGCTTGCATCAGACCCAATCCAATCACATGCGAGGCGGCCTCGGTGCTGGGAACCGTGCCACCCACATCGGCAACCGCCTGTTGTATGCAGCTGGCAATCAAAGCTGTGGAGTCCGACAGGGTTCCGTCCCAGTCAAAGGCAATTAAGTCGAAGCGGCGGGCGGGGGGTAGCTTGGTCATGGCGTGGAATTACTGAGGGAAACATCCAGACCAATTTCGGGCTGGGAAGCGACGGCGTCGGCGGGCGGGGGCAATGCGTGGGGCAGTTGGGCGAAAAGGAATGCCATCAAATCGGCGGGCACGCCGGCCTCTAGGTGCATGGGCGCGTTGCTCACGGGGTGGCGGCACTGCAAACGCCAGGCATGCAAAAACATGCGCTTCAGGGGAACGCCCTCCGCACCGCGCGCCAGCGCCTTGTTGTGCTCAAAGTCGCCATATTTGTCGTCGCCCACCAGCGGCATACCCTCGGCAGCCAGATGCACCCGGATCTGGTGGGTACGCCCGGTTTTGATGGTGATTTCCAGCAGAGAGTACGGTCGCACGCCGGGTGCCAAATCACGCGACGCAGCGCGAACTTTCACCAAGGTGAGCGAGGGCATGGCGTCCGGGTGATCCGGTGCAACCACGCGCACCCTTCGCTCGCCCTCGCCCTCTGTGTCTCCCGCGCCCCCTACCAAAAACTTCTGCAAGGGCTTATCCAACACCTTGCGGTTGAGCGGCCAACGGGCTGCCACCATGCCCAGATAGGTCTTGCCCGTGCTGCGCTCGCGGAACTGGTTTTGCAGGTTTTTGAGTGCGCTGCGCTTTTTAGCAACCAGCAAAATCCCGCTGGTCTCGCGGTCCAGGCGGTGCACCAGCTCCAAAAAGTCGGCCTGCGGCCGGGCCATGCGCAGCTGCTCAATCACACCAAAGCTGATGCCGGAGCCGCCGTGTACGGCCACCCCAGCAGGCTTGTTGATGACCAACAATTGTTCATCTTCAAATAGCACGGGGAGATTTTTGCCTGCGCCGGATTGGGCCGGCGTGGGCTGGGCCATGGTTTGTGCTTTGTCCGCAGCTTGCTGCGAAAGCCGCACAGGCGGTAATCGCACCATGTCGCCTACCTCGACCCGGGTAGCTGCATCAGCCCGGCCTTTGTTAACCCGGACTTCGCCGCTGCGGATGATGCGGTACACATGGGTTTTCGGCACACCTTTGAGGTGGCGCATCAAAAAATTGTCCAGGCGCTGGCCGGCGGATTCGGCATCCACCGTGAGCATGTTCGCCTGTGCGGGAGCGGAAAGTGGCGTGCCCCCTATAATGTGTTTCACTAGTGACGCGCAGTAAGTGGTTGATTTGTCTGGAGTTTAGTCCACGCCCCACCCAACGCTCCGCTAGAAGGTTGATGCCGCCGATTGGTTGGGCAGGTAAACCCGGGCGCCAGATGCGCCTCGGTGACTTGCACGCCACCCGGTTGGGCTGATGCGTTGAACCCAAGTAACGGAATACCCCCATCCCGCAGACCTTATGTGCTGCGGGCGGAATGAAACGAGATGTTTGTGTTGTTGTGCCCGATATGGTTATCCCGGTCATCTGAGCCCGGAAAATCGCACCTAAGCGCTGGCGAAGCCTTCGCCACGACACACACGCCTTCCCTCGTCCCACTCCACGCGCCTACGCCTTGATGCCTTTTTAGGCACGCAGGCTCTCCGGCAATTCCTCCTCGGTTCGTGCGTTAGTTCAGGCATCGTTTGCCCATACCGGGCATGTGAGTTTGAATTGAGAAGGATGCAACCATGAAACGGATGCTGATTAACGCCACCCAGGCGGAAGAACGCCGCTTGGCGATTGTGGATGGACAGAAACTGCTTGACTACGAGATCGAGATCGAAGGACGCGAACAGCGCAAAGGCAATATTTACAAGGCGGTGGTCACCCGCGTCGAACCCTCCTTAGAGGCATGCTTTGTCGACTACGGCGAAGACCGCCACGGCTTTTTGCCTTTCAAGGAAATCTCCCGGCAGTATTTCAAAGAAGGTGTCGCGGTCAACCAGGCGCGCATACAGGATGTGATCCGCGAAGGCCAGGAACTGCTGGTTCAGGTTGAAAAAGAAGAGCGCGGCAACAAAGGCGCAGCGTTGACCACGTATGTCTCGTTGGCCGGGCGCTATGTGGTGCTCATGCCCAACAACCCGCGCGGCGGCGGTGTGAGCCGGCGCATTGAAGGCGAAGACCGCAGCGATTTGAAAGAGGCGCTGGACCAGCTCGAATACCCCAACGGCATGAGCATCATTGCCCGCACAGCCGGTATCGGCCGCAGCGCGCCCGAACTGCAATGGGACCTGAATTACCTGCTCAAATTGTGGTCGGCGATTGACGGCGCATCCAAGGGGGGCAAAGGTGCTTTCTTGATTTACCAGGAATCCAGCCTAGTCATCCGTGCGATCCGCGACTACTTCAACCACGACATCGGCGACATCCTGATCGACACCGACGACGTGTACGACCAGGCGCAACAGTTCATGGCCCATGTCATGCCTGAGCACGCGGCACGGGTCAAGCGCTACCGCGATGACGCGCCCCTGTTTTCCCGCTTCCAGATCGAACACCAGATTGAATCGGCTTATGCGCGTACCGTGAACCTTCCCTCCGGCGGGGCCATCGTGATCGACCACACCGAAGCACTGGTCAGCGTGGACGTGAACTCGGCACGCGCTATCAAAGGCGGCGATATCGAAGAAACCGCCACCCGCACCAACCTGGAAGCCGCTGACGAAGTGGCACGCCAGATGCGCCTGCGCGACCTGGGCGGCCTGATCGTGATCGACTTTATTGACATGGACGAGAGCCGCAACCGCCGCGAAGTGGAAAGCCGCCTGCGCGACGCTCTGCGCCAGGACCGTGCCCGCGTGCAATTCGGCACCATTAGCAAGTTCGGTCTGATGGAGATGAGCCGGCAACGTCTGCGCCCCGCTCTGTCCGAAGGTGCTTCCATTCCCTGCCCGCGTTGTGGCGGCTCGGGCCATATCCGTGACACCGAATCGAGCGCGCTGCAAATCCTGCGCATCATCCAAGAGGAGTCGCTCAAGGACAACACCGCATCCGTGCTGTGCCAGGTGCCGGTTGAAGTCGCGTCGTTCCTGTTGAATGAAAAGCGCACCGAAATCGCCAAGATTGAGCTGAAGCAGCGTATCAACGTGCTAATGGTGCCCAACAAAACGCTGGAGACTCCGAACTACCGGCTGGAACGCCTCAAGCACGACGACCCGCGCCTGGACAACATCGAAGCCAGCTACAAAATGGCGGACGAGATCGAGGACCCCACCGCATTCACCCGCCGCTCGCAAGAACCGACCAACAAGCAGACCCCGGTGATCAAAGGCGTACTACCCGACGCACCAGCACCTCAAGCGGCCCCGCGCGCCGAGGCAGCACCGCAGCCCGCCGCAGCCAAACCAGCGCCCGTAGTACGCGCGCCACTGCCTGCTGCACCTGCACTGGCAGTTGCACCTGGCGGCATGTTCGGTTGGGTCAAGCGTCTCTTCGGCAGCGACACAAGCAGCCCTACACCCACCGCGACCGAGCCAGTGGCCAAGCGCAGCGAGCCCGAGCGCAAAGAAGGTGGCCAACGCGGACCACGCCAAAACGACCGTACGGGCGAGCGCTCCGCTGAAGCCGGCGAGCGCGACGGACAACGCAATGGCCGCGGCAGCCGCGGCGGACGCGGGACACGTAATACCCGTGGCACGCCCAACGGCGAAGGCATGGACGCGGCCAACAACGCACCGCAAGCCGAGCGCGAAGAAGGCAGCCAGGGCAACCGCCCATCGCGCGAGCGCAGCGAACGCGCACCACGTAGCGAGCGCAGCGGCCGGGGCCCGCGCAACGGGCCCCGCGCTGAAGCAGGCCAAGACGCTGGTCTGCCCGGCGGCAGCGCGCAAGATGCAGGCGGCGAAGGCCAACGCCCGCAGGGCGAAGAGCGCTCCGGCACACGCGATGAAGACGGCGGCCAACGCCGCGGTAACGGACGCGGCCAACGCCGTGGCCCGCGTCGCCAGGACGGGGACGTAACGTCCGACGGCCAAAGCGCAATTCAAGACACAACGGGGCCGCACAATCCAGCCCTCAGCGAGGAAGGCGCGGATAACAGCGCGAACGCGCCTGGCGATGACATGGGACGTGAGCGCGAGCGCCGTACCCGCGACCGCTATGGACGTGACCGCAATACCCGCGGGGACCGGCCGCAACGCAATGCAGCCGATATGGGCGAGACCCTGATGGCCATGGTGCCCGATGCCGCTCCCGCCAGTGACCTGCACAACGCAGCGCCAGCGCAAGCTGTGTCTACGGAGCCTGTAGCTGCCTATGCGACGCAAGCGGACGAGCGCAGCCCTGCTGCGGCCCCTGCGAGCTCCGCGCGCCCATCCGGCATGCCGGCCCTTCAGCCCTTCGCACTGCCTCTGGACGCGCTCGAAGCCGTTGCGCAGAGCGCCGGTCTACAGTGGGTCAACTCCAACCCCGACCTGGTAGCCAATGCGCAGGCGGCGATTGCTTCCACGCTGCCGCCGGTGCGTCAGCCGCGCGAGCGCCCAGCGCCTGTGCCGGTCAGCGCAGAGCCTCTGGTCCTGGTGGAAACCCGCCGCGATCTGGGCAATATGCACCTGGCTATCGAAGAAGCCGCAGCACCGAAAACGGCCGCGTAAACCGTATGCGCTGAAACAAGCGCAGCAAAAAGGCCGCAGGGGCTATCACTTTGCGGCCTTTTTTTCGCCCACCTTTTATGGGAGGTGTGCATCACATCGGCTTCAGCGCCGTGCCCGCTGCTCCCGGATACGCTCCAACTGACTTAAGGCCTCGCGCTGCAATGGGACACTTTGCAGGCCAGCGCCGGCCTGCTTGAAGAAGTGCTCGGCTTTGCCCCACAAGGACATGCGCAAGCACATAGCACCGGCGAGGTACTGCAGCAAGGGGTTGCGGGGATTGGCCATTTGCGCGTTCTCGATGCGCGCCAGCCAAGCGCTGTCGGGTGCTGCATCGGGCAGGCCAAAGCCCGACTCCAAAATTTGCACCAGCCGCACCTGTTGATCGGCCGTCAACGGCGTCGCCGTTTTGAGGAAGCTGTTCCACAGCGGCAGCAACCAGGCGCGGGAGAGGGCGCCGTCGCCACCCAAATCAAGCAGCCTCTGGGCCCCCAACAAGGCCACAGGCGCGGCTTCTTTTTCCTGCGGCTCCAATCGCGCCCAGGCTTGCTCCAGCTGCTGCGCATCGCGTGGCGCCCGGAGCAATTCCACAGCCAGTGCTTGCGAAATATTCTCTCCGGTGGCACCACGAAAGGCCTTGTGTTTGATGAGCTGCCGCACAGTGACCAGGGCTTCGAGGTTCTCACCGGCCAGCCTGGCTGTGCGGAAACGCAGGCGCAAACTCGCGGCACGGCGCATTGCACCTTGGCTCAGTTGCTCCCACCAGGCCCGGGCACCAGCTGCGTCGTTATCGTCCAGCGACCACCGCGTGGCCCGCAAGAACAGTCCGTCCAGCGCATCCGTCGCACGGCGCCGGCGCAGGGACTGCAAGGCAGTCTGTACATGCTGGTCGCGCTCTGTCTGCTTTTGCAGCGCATGCTGGGCTTCAGCCGCCAGCATATGGATAGCCGCAAACACCATATCTGCTTGAAGGGCGGATTCGCTCCCCCCAGCCTCCATCAAGGCGCGCTGCATCTTGTCCGCAGCAAGCAGGCTCTCGCTGGCGCGCACGAAGCGCCCACCCGCCATGCTGAAAATCGCATCCACCATATGGCCCAGGATCGCCCGCTCGCGTTGCTGCGCGCGCCAGCGCCGGGCTTGCTCCGGCAGACCGCTCAGGGTCGATGCGGTGCCCAGCACAAAGTGCAGAACCACGAAAGCTACCACCAGGGTCAGCAGCACTAAATTCAAGGACAGGTCGACGCGATACGGCGGCCAGAAAACCGTGACCGTGCCAGGGTTGGTGCTAGCAAACAGCGCGCCGCCAGCAGCCACCGCAAACAAAACCAGCAACCAAATGACAACGCGCATAGCGATTGCGCTAACGTCCGGCCGCAGCGGCGGCAAGGGCTGCGAGGGTCTCGTCCACGCGGGGTTGCTCAAAGGTCCCGAACTCGGTCTGCATCTGTTTCACCAGTGCCAAGGCCGTTTGCGTATTGCGCGCGCCGGGATCGAAGTACCGACCCAAGGTGGCCGCCGTGAATTTCAAATCCGAGCGCACCGCATCGACCTGCCGCGCTAACAAGCCGAGCCGTGCATTCAGTACGCGCAGCTTCAGGTTCTCGCGTACAAAAAATGACTGCTCTGGCGACAGCAGTACGGCTTGCGGGTCGTTGATGCTGCTGACACGTACCAGGTCTTTCAGCTCAGTCCGCACGGACTGCAACAGGCGCTCGCCCCATTGCAACACGGCCTCAGTGGGGGTGCGCGCCAACTTCGGCTTGTCGAGAACCGTGGGCGGAGGCGCGTTGGCCAGCGGAATCTCGTCAATCAGCAGTGCCAGTTCGTCCATCCTCACCAGCAAAGCCGGGGTGTCTGCCAAGGCCATGCTTTTGATGCGGGCAAGGTCTTTGGCCACCGCACGCTGAACCCGCGCCAGGCGCGGTTGGGCTGCACGCGCGAGACGCACATCAACAGCCTGCAAAGCGAGTACGACTGGCTCAATGCTGCCGGTTAACTGGGCCTGCTGCTGCGCCAAAGCGAGCGCTGACTCCATGTCCACCAGCAGATTCTCGTCGCGCGCGCGGGACAGGCTTTGCATCAACTCCTCCAACTGGCTGCGCTGCAAAGCCACTTCGGCCAGTCGCTGATCGAACAAAGCCACTTTGGCGGCGCTGTCCACAGCCACATCCTGCGCCTGGCGCGCGGTGACCAGCGCCTGGCTGGCACTTAAACCCGTCTCCGAACTCTGGCGAGCCAATTGCATCTGGATGTTGTCGAGCTTTTGCCACAGCAAGCCGCTGGAAAGCAGCGCCAGCGCCAACAGAACCCAGATAACCAGCCTCAGGCCGCGCTGCAAGGCGGTGGACCGGCCCTCCAACGGGGAGAATTCTGGGCTGCTCATGGAATCGATTCTATCGACGCAAGCACATCTGCCAGCCCCGGTAGCGTCAGGTGTACGGTACCAAAGCCCGCCGCGCGGGCAGCCTTGGCAATACGCGGATGGGTCGCCAGCGCCACGCTGCCAGACCAATACGGTTGCCCAGATCCTGCGCTATCGCGCCAAGTGACCGGGGCGCTTTGCGTCAAGGCATGCAAATGCGCCACGCATTCCGAGCTGCTGAATAACCAGATCGCGCCGTCATCGCGCGCCCTTGCCGCTTGCGCATACTGCGCACCCGCCCAGGCCGGCGCGCCGCGCAGGTACGCCAGCAACCACCCGACACGGCCGCCGGCCGACTCGACCTGCTCCGCCAGCCACTCGCGGCCAATCCCAGTCGATAGGCCAGTCGATGCGGGTGGCGAAACAGGGGACACAGCCTGCGCGCGTCCGCCGCGCACCACCAATAAGTTAAAGCCTGCACCCACTTGGGAGCGAACCTGCTCCCACAGCGATTCCGAATCAAATTGTTCGGCCTGCGCATCCGGCGAATCGATCAAATGGGTTGGCACCGCCGCTGCTTCCAAAGCCTTTGCGCTGGCCGGGCCCGGAACCCAGGCGCGCAGGACATGCGCGCCTTGCGGCCATTGAATGTCCACAGGGCGCTGGGCAAAAAAACCATCGATTGCATTGGCGCTGACAAACATCAGCGCATTCCACTGACCCAGTTGCGCCCAGGCGGCGCGCAATGTGTGCACATCGGGCGCGGGGTGTATCGACAGACACGGCAGCAGCACAACTGGGTGACCCGCCGCCTGCAGCGCCTGCTGCCAAGCCGCAGCCTGCGCGGCGGGACGGGTGATGACAACCGGACGCCGTGGGCTGCTGCGCACGGCCCCAGAGAGGTTCACTGCCCCGGCCCGACGCGGTCGCGCAATTCCAATGCCACCGCTTCGCCCAAGCGCAGCGCGTCTTGCAGCGTCTGCACCGGTGCCGTGCCCGCGCTGCGAATCAGGGGCACCTTGCCTTCCGGGTCGCCCCAAGCTGCTCGCAAGGACAAACTGCTGCCCGCCCAGACTGCAAATGCGGCCAGCGGCATAGAACAACTTCCGCCCATGATGCGGCTGACCGTGCGCTCAGCGCTGACCGCCAACATGGTCGGCGTATGCCCCAACGGGGCTAACGCGGCATAGACATCTTCGCGCTGTCCGTACACCTCAATACCCAAAGCGCCTTGACCGGCTGCGGGCAGCATCTCTTCGGGCTCGAACACCGCCCGAATGCGACTCTCCAGACCCAGACGCTTCAGGCCGGCTGCAGCCAAAACAATGCCGTCATACAAACCGTCATCGAGCTTTTTCAAGCGGGTATCCAGATTGCCACGCAAAGGCTCATAGCGCAGATCGGGGCGCAGCGCCTGCAACAAGGCCACGCGGCGCAGGCTGGAGGTTCCGACTACGCCGCCCTCGGGCAAATCCAGCAGGGTGGCGTAGCGGCTGGAGACCCAGGCATCGCGCGGGTCTTCGCGCTCCATCACGCAGGCGATCGCAAAACCGTCGGGTAACTCCATGGGAACGTCTTTGAGCGAATGCACCGCCAGATCCGCGCGCCCGTCTTCCAGCGCGGTCTCCAATTCTTTGACGAACAAGCCCTTGCCTCCGACTTTGCTCAGGCTACGATCCAGGATCTGATCGCCTTTGGTGGTCATGCCCAGCAGTGCGCTGGTATGTCCCAAGGCACCCAGGCGGGCTTGCAAATGTTCGGCTTGCCAAAGTGCCAGACGGCTCTCGCGGGTGGCGATAGTGAGGTGTCGCAAAGTCGTAACCTGTTGGTAATAGGGAGGGGAATAAACGCTTCGCGGGATGCTAGCATGAGCCCATGAGAACCTCTGCCCCCCCCAGCACTGCGGCGGCGCGCCGTAAAGATGATGAACGCCCCTTGATGGAAGACATCCGCTTGCTCGGCCGGATTTTGGGCGATGTAATCCGCGAGCAAGATGGTGTCGCGGCCTTCGAATTGGTGGAGCGAATTCGCACCTTGTCGGTGGCCTTCCGCCGTCACGCTGATCACGAGGCGGACCGGGCCTTGAAAAAACTGCTCAAAGGCCTGAGTGCCGACCAAACTGTTAGCGTGATCCGCGCCTTCACGTATTTCAGCCACCTGGCCAATCTGGCCGAAGATCGCCACCAAATCCGCCGACTGGCGCACGACGAACGCACAGGCGTCACCCAAGAAGGCAGCCTGGAGCAGGCCATGGCGCATCTGCGCGCGGCGGGTATCGGCGGCAAAAGCATTGCCAAAACACTGGCGCACAGCTTTATTTCGCCGGTGCTTACCGCCCACCCCACCGAGGTCCAGCGCAAAAGCATTTTGGATGCGGAGCGCGATATCGCCAAACTGCTGAGCGCGCGCGACGACATCCGCCTGCACGGCGCAGCCAGCCCCGGCGGCAAAGACGCGCTGACGCCGCGTGAGCTGGCGGCCAATGAGGCGCAAATCCGCGCCCGGGTCATGCAGCTGTGGCAAACCCGGTTGCTGCGCTACAGCAAGCTGACCGTGGCCGACGAGGTGGAAAACGCGCTGAGCTATTACGAATCGACTTTCCTGCGCGAAATCCCCAAAATCTACGCCGATATCGAGCAAACCCTGGGGCAGCCGGTAGCGCACAGCTTTTTGCGCATGGGCCAGTGGATTGGCGGTGACCGCGACGGGAACCCCAACGTGAGCGCGCAGACCCTGGAATACGCCTTGCGCCGCCAAAGCGAAGTGGTGCTGCGCCACTACCTGACTGAGTTGCATTACCTGGGCAGCGAGTTATCGGTTTCAGCCCAGTTGGCGCAATGCAGTGCGCAGATGCAGGCGCTGGCCGAGCGCAGCCCGGACCGCAACGCGCACCGTACTGACGAGCCCTACCGGCGGGCGCTGATCGGCATGTACGCGCGGCTGGCCGCGACCTTGCAGACACTGACCGGCACCGAGGCCATGCGCCATGCAGTGGCTCCGCAAGACCCTTACACCCTGCCGGAAGAACTGGCCGACGACCTGCGCACCATTGAGCAATCCCTGTACGCCCACCATGGCAGCGCCCTGACCACCCAACGCTTGCGACCGCTGATCCGCGCGGTTGAAGTATTTGGCTTTCATCTGGCCACCGTGGACTTACGC
>Ga0214921_10006937_pt1 | contig 15274 bp, 14 predicted proteins | sample LL1505_MetaG_FD_177992 | JGI IMG/M metagenome (GOLD analysis project Ga0214921, IMG submission 177992) | Freshwater microbial communities from Lake Lanier, Atlanta, Georgia, United States - LL-1505 | ecosystem: Environmental > Aquatic > Freshwater > Lake | place: USA: Georgia | collected...
AGGAGTGGTTCTTCTCTTTGATTGTATTGAACCACCTTCAAATCCTTCTTCTTCTTCCTCATCTGAACCTTCATCCTTATATGGGTTCAACAAGAGGAACATTATACTAAATAATGCAACCTCAACGAACAAGTCATTCATTTCCCGAAAGAAATAGGTTTTATCCAGTAGAAACCGGGGAATCATGATATTAAAATCGTATTTCGTGAAATAACCCGACTTGTAGATCGGAGAAATGTGTAAGAATTCACAAATTGCGAAAAGATCCTGTTTGACCTGATTAATTCGCGTTAAAGGTTTGTTTTCAATGGCACATGATTCAGTGCTGGTGTCTAGTTCAGCCATGTTGGTGCTTTGCTAGTATTATTTTATTAAATACTATAATAAGAAATATAATATATATGTTTTTTCATTTTTTTTCATTCAATAACTCATATTATCACAATACACCCATAATTAATAATATTATTATGTATTATTACTAAAAGCATAACCTATTCAACCATTTGTGCTTTTAATGCTGGATGACAATTATAATCAATAATAACAAAATCACTTGCCACCAAATTATCAATATCTTTTAAGTCTTGTAATTTGACATTAAAAATTAATTTAGGAAATCTATAAGTTTTATCTATTAATGATATTTGTTGTTTTACAACGGATAAATGGTCTGCTTTTTTATCTGAGTAAATATGTGTATCACCCAAAATAGTAATCATTTCTCCAACATCATAATCTTCTTTATGTTTTCTATTTTTGTTATTATTCACTAAATTAACAACAATATGTAATAACAAAGCATATGATGCTATATTAAAGGGCAATCCCAAGAAACTGTCAGAAGAACGCTGATAAGTCTGTAAGGATATTTTATTATTTTTCACATAAAATTGGGTAATTAATCCGTGGCAAGGATATAAAACACCTTCTTCAACCTGTGATGGGTTATATGTTGTTAATAATAATCTTCTTGAATTTGGATCTTCAACAATGTTTTTTATTAGTATTTCTAATTGGTCTATATTTTTATTAAAGTGTCTCCATTGATAACCATACATTGGCCCCATATCTCCTTCAACTAGATTTTTATTATTATTTTGTAAAAACTCTTTTGATGTATTGCCCTTCCAAATATTTACTCCTTTTTCTTCTAATATTTTAGTATTTGTTTCTCCTCTCAGAAAAAATAATAGTTCCTCAATAATTCCCCTAATAAATGTTTTTTTGGTTGTTAATAATGGAAATCCATTTTGTAAATCAAATACTAATTTTTCACCAAACAACGAATATGTATGTGCGTTTCTTGTATCTCTTAATTCTCCTTGGGTTATTATCTTTTGTAATAAATTTAGGTATTGTATTTCTTCGTGATTTTTATATACATAATGATAGATACTAAGAATAACAGGTTCTTGTAAATTAACACAAAAAGTATTTATTTTTTCTTGTGATTGCTGAGTAAATGTTTTTAGAATGGTTAAAAAATTTTCACTCAAAAATAATTTATTATTGATATATGATTTATCAATAACATTCATATACACATTTCTACACTTGTGATGTTGTATTGCTTCATCAAATAATTTCAAACCCCCAATAACAAATATTTTCTTGTTAATTTGATTTGATGAATATTCTAATGCTGATGCTAAATTAGAAAAATTAATAAATCCTTCTCTATAATTTTGTTCTTTTGTTAGGACAATATTAAGTCTATTTTTCAATGGATTTATTAGTGTGTCTGCGGTTTTTCTTCCCATAATAACAATATTATTTGTTGTTAGTTGTTTGAAATAATTCATATCATCTGTAATATCCCAAGAAATATCAATTGTATTATTAGCATCAGCACAAAGAATAATACTAAATTCAGACATTTTTATTTATATATGTTATTTATTGTTAGAGTTTTTATTTTGTGTAATTAATCACAAAACTGATATACCATAACATATATTGATGGGTCTTCCAAAGAAAAATTTATATTATTTATGCTACTATCATTAGCATTATACCAAGAACCATTCTTTTTTACATTTGCGGTATAATGTCCGCCACCACAACCTCCATAATGATTTATAGTAGAAACTAATTCTAATTTTTTATTTTCTAGATTAATATTATGACATATTTTTACTGGTGTTGAAATTTTATTATTATTTGTGAATCGTTTTAAAGATATAAATAAAACATCAGGGACTGATTCTATTTCTATTTTTTTATTTGCGACTGTTTTTGTTTGACAAGTATTACAAAAATATTTATTATCATCATCAAGTCTGTCTATTTTTAAGAATTCTTCTTCAAAACAATCTTTTAGTGTAATATTTGATTTATTAGGAATTTGTAAATTAATATCAAAAAATTCTGTGTAAGTAATTGAAGTGTTTCTACAACTTTTACAATAAACATATTGCTTGTATTTGCCAAAACATAATTTCTTGATGAGTTGAGAAATTTTTTTACTTTTTTTATCATCACAAAAATCATTTACAAGATATACAAGTAATTCGTGAGCGTCCTGTTGTTGAAATCCAAAGAATAAATCATTTTCTTTTCCTAAAATAGTCTTAAATTCAGCAGGATTATAGAATGAATTATTTGTTCTAGAAATTTCAATTACAAGACTTATATATGCTTTTAACATATAACTCATATTATCGATACAATTAGGATATTTTTTCAAGTATAAGAAAAGAACATTATTAAATATATTTGAACCAAATAATGCTTGTAATGTTGAATTCATATAACAAGTATTGCCAATATTTGACAATCCAACTAATTTATTAAGTATATAAGACATTATAATATAATAACAAATTATAAATTGTAATCTTAACATAATAAATTATTTTTTTATAAAAAATATATATAATTAAATTATATAATGTCTGATACCAGTTTCGCTAAAAAACTAACTGCCTCATCTATTGCCGGTCTTACTTTTGCTCTTGTAAGTTTGCCAGAAGTATATTTACAAACAAATAAACTGACTAATACTTTTACCTCTAATTGCCCAACCCCTGAAGGCAAATTTCTTCACTTCGCACTTTTCTTTGCGATTGAATTCTTTATTATGAAAATGATGGTGCGATATAATTACATGGGTATGGGAGACAAGAGCGATGGTCTTATTGCCAAATACGCTCTATGCGGAGCAATGTTGTTCTTCATTCTTTCCAGCACTGACGCTTACAGAATGACTGCTAAATTAGGACTTGGTCTTGCTGACGAGAATGGATGCCCCAACGTTAAGGGCGTTGTTGTTCACGCTCTTGTTTTTATTGTTCTTCTATTACTCAAGATGCAATATCTTCCTAAAGACCAATAAAAATTGAAATAATGTATATATTAGTATGTATAAATAATAAGAATAAAAAATGCTATTTACACAAGAACAAGAATTTTTAATTGTGTTTTTCTTCATTTGTATCGCATTAGGATTACTGATGATTGAAAAACTTTTTAATTGGTTATATGAAGACTAAAATTATTTATTTTTATTTATAATAAAAATAAATTAACAATCACTAGAAACTAATGGATAACTATTATTGAAGCATAATGGCAAATCACATTGTTTGATACATTGGTGAGAACATTTAACAAGAGAACCAACTTTTCCAGAATATAAAGCATCGACTGGCAATGAATCAATATCACAATTCATAACATAAATTTTTGCTTTCACAACAATAGTATTAGTTGTATTAGCATAATGAATAGTATCCAAATCAATCAAATTTTCATAATTATTTCCACTTATTGTATTGCTATTATATGTTATACTTGAATTATTGTCTGAAAGATATGTTGTTATGAGTATATCATTTGATAATATAATAAAATCCATATTGCCATATGAAACAAAGTATTTGCCACAACCAGATGTATGATATTTTTTGGAACTTAATAATGAGTTCATAAAAATTAAATTAGGATTGATTATATTTTGTGCCGAATTATTAGAGATTTTAATAGTTGATGTTAATTCAAAAACACCACACGCATTATTTAAAAAATAAGGAACATAACCACTAACATCATTTGGAGGTGAAGCGTTGTCAAAATGTGATTCTAATTGCCAATCATTAAGAATAGTATAAGCATCAGAAAATTTCTTGATTTGTGATAATTCTGTATCAACCGTCATTAGTAATTTACTACAATCACTATAAATAAGGTTTGAGTGCATCTATATTATAATAAAATATTATAAAATAATCACTGCTGATAAATTATCAGCAGTCTGAATCATAATCTAATTCAATTACTGAATTATTTACAATTGGTAATTTAGTTTGTTTTAGACAACAACAACTACATTTTTTCGCACTACCTACCAAACCATAGAATAATGTATTAAATGAGAAATCATTAGAATGATTTTTAACATATACGTGAATGTTAAAATTAATAATACAAGACATTTTTGCTTTTAAAGAAAAATCTAATGCTAATATACCACCATCAATATTAGATTGTTCTCCATTATAATATAATTCTCCCTCGCAACTTTGTGAATACACTGTTATATTTGGATTTTGTGCGTGTGAATTATCTGTTTGTTGAAATAAAATTAGAAAATTTTGATTTTCATAAACATAATATTCAAAGTTGTTTTCGGTAACTGTTATATAGTTACTAAAAATAGTTGGCAGAATAATTTGGGGATTTGTTATTTCTTGATTAGAATTATTCTTTATAGATATTTTTGCGTTTAAATCAAAAACACCACATAGATTATGATTAACCAAGAAAGCAGGTGGTTCAGAAACACGTTGATAATTTTCATCATTATTATTATAGAAAACTCTGTCTTCTAAATGCCAGTCATTACATAAAGTATACGCATCAGAAAAGTTTTTTACATTTGTTGCTCTTGTTAGAACCTCATAGCAAATATTACAATTACACTTATCGTTTCCGCACATCGTTATAAATATATTTATTATAAAAAAAATATAACTGTTATAATATTCCATCAGTCATTATTACAAGTTTTATTAGGCAATACTATTTTTTTAGTTAATACATATGGTATTTTATTTTTAAGATAAGAACAAATACTACAATGTTTCATACTACAAGTGGGACATTTGATTTTACTAAATAGAGTACATTCTAATGTAAAATAAGAATTATTTTCTAATTCCTTGGTTGAATATCCTTTAATGACTAAATTACACATATTAGACCCATATCCTTTCATATCACCAATTGGAATAATTCCATCATCTATATTTGTGAATTTTTCTGGTATTACACCATCATAAGAATTCATATTATAGTTATTTGCGATAAAGTCATTTTTCAAAATAATCGTCTCATTATTAGTTGAATATTCAAGAGTAATAGTGTCATCACCTTGAGCGTAAGTAATTGTTTTAGGATTATTAAATATACCAGATAGATTAATAATAAGTTTATTATCAATTAAATCGTGATGAGTTTTATTAATGACCGAAATTTGAATATTGAGCGTGAATGAAAACCATGTATTTTTCAAGATTGAAGGAGTGTCTATTATTTTAATATCAGTTGAATCATAATTATTCTCTTCATTCCAATAATCATCAACAGTAAAACAATCTGTAAATTTACGAACAGAAATATTTGTATTTGTAAAATCATAAATTAATTTTGGTTCTTCACATTTGCTTTGGGGAACAACTATTTCTTCTTTTATAGTATCATCACTTGACGTATCACAATTAATTTCTGGTTTATGATGCTCTTTATGATGCTCTTTATGATGCTCTTTAATAGGTTCCTTGTGATGTACAATGGAAGACAACAATGGCAAAACCATTTTATATTTTTTTTTACTCATATATTATAAAAAAACATAAAAAATTGTGTCTATATTATGTTTGAAACTGTTGTTGTTTTCTTATGCCTTGAACCAAATAAATTACTTGTTTCATTTATATCATCTTTTTTTTCTAAAATCATATAAGCATCAAGATATTTTTTCAAATAAGTTTCTTCAATAATATTCAAGATATAGACAAGGGGAATAATAATTCCATATATCAAAATATCCAAATCATTTGTAAAACCAAAGAAAATATAAAATGGGAGACCATTTGTTAATATATTAGTAAATGTTATGAAAAGCAAAAGAGCAATTACTAATGACAAACAACAGAACAATATTTTTTTTATAATTTTTTTTACTTTATGGCAAATAGTTGTATGGTCTTCATAAGTTAGATTTTCACCATTATCATCAATACTACTATCTATATTATTAGGATTATCATTATTATTAAGTAAAATAGTTGCTTCCATTGTATGGATTAAATCCCAAATCATAGCAATAAGACAAATAGAAATGAAATATATTTTGAAATCAGTTGTATCAATATGAGGTTCGCCATCTTTGAGAACTGTATAATTATCTAATTTGATATTAGCCAATTTTATAACAAGAGCAAAAGAACCTGATGTTAAATATGGAATTCTATTTTTTAATTTATTGACAGTATTAGAATTCATTTTTATTGATTAATACATAATGAGGCAATGAATATAGAAATTCATTTTTTATGGTCTGTAAAAAATGAAAAAATGAAAGGTTTGATATTTTTATCATAAAATAATAAACAAATGGGGTATTTATTTTTTGTGAGAACGTTATTTGGACTACTAGTTGTTTTTGGAAATGACACTGTTCCCAATGGAGCGCGTAAGGGAACACCCTACAATCACAATATAACACATTTTGTGTTAAAACCAAATCCAGCATCTAAAAGAATTCAAGATGAAGATGAAGATGAAGTCCAAAACTATCAAGACTATCAAGAATATCATATTGAGACAGGTGTAAATGACGATGTATTTTATCGCATTTGCTATCTTTATCCTGTAATTATGGAAAATTATGATGGAACGATTACCTATTTATGGGAGCACGGTATATTCTCACTCAGTGTCACAATACCACGTGGAGCGAACGTTGTAGATACGATGCTTAAACACAATGGTTACAATCTTGAGTTTGAGAATAAACTTGAAACTGAACAAAAACGTCGTGAAGAAGAACGACAATACTTGGCAATGCTAATGGCACGTGCTTTTCCTTAAATTATAAAATTTATTTATTATTCTATAAAATTATAATGTCAATTCCAACAAATAAAGAGATGGGAAAAGCAATGTTTTTTGTTGCTGTTGTGGTTATATATAAAATAATAAAGTATATAAATAGAGAGACGATAAAAAGATAAGAAATATTGAAAAAATAATTTCGCACTAATTGCGAAAAGCAATATTTGGACATAAGAAACAAAATTAATTTTTATTATTCTATTATAAATGGACATCACAACAAAATTAAGAGAATATCTTAAAGAAACAAAAAATGATTGGAATTACATAACACCTATTGATTTTTACAATGATTACTATTTGAAAAAGAAAGATTATTATTTAATAGATTTAAGAAAAAAGCAGGATTATGAAAAGTTTCATATTAAAGGAGCAAAAAATATATTTTGGTTAGATATACTTGATGAGAAAAATCTAAAGAAATTGCCAAAAGATAAACAAATATTTTTAATTTGTTATGTAGGACATACAAGTAGCCAAGTTTTGACATTACTTAAATTATTGAAATATAAAGTTGTTTCAATAAAATATGGTTATGGATTATCACCTGTTATGGGTGTTCCAGTTGCTGGATGGTTGGATTATGGATTGCCAACAAAAAATTGAAATTAATATTGAGTATTAATGTTTTTTATTTATGTCAATATATGAACGATAAATTAAATAAGTTATTTATTGAATTTGAGTTGGTTAAAATATTATGGGAATATTATGGTATTGAATACAAACCAACAGTAAATAGTAAAGATATTGAACTATTTGGACTAAAATCTATATTTAATGAAGACCAATTAGTTATATTATTACTTGAATATTGGGATTTGACACAAGAAGAAACAGAAATATTAAAATTGATTTCTATTCAAGAATCAGAAGTAATAAATGAAAAATTAATGACAGATATGTGCGAACCAATAAATTGGTGGTTTATGGATGGTACGTGTTTGCTACCAATATATTGGTTTGTATCACTAGAATATAAATTTAATTTGAGAATACCAGTTTTAAAATATATGCCATATTTTGATAAATTAATTGATAATAAATATGATGAAGAATTAGAGTGTATAAATGGTAAATGCCCGGTTTGTTTAGAAATTGTTATTGACTGTGATGATACAAGATGTGATAAAAGTTATTGTAAGTGTTTGCCAGAAATGTTATGGGATACTAAAAGTGTTATTTTTAGTTGTAATTATTCTAATCAAATGATTAAACCAATACTAGAAACTATTCTAAAAATGATGACAATGACAAGCAGTTTGAAATATTATGATTACAGAATTTACTATAAATATCCAACAGAATATTTATGGTATAGAATATTTGGAGAAATTATTTGTTTATCTTAAAAATGCCATACATTTGATATTAAAATTATTGAATATTGCTATTTATGTTTTTATTAATTTCCATATCACAAAAAATTAAAATAATAAATATAATTATAAATGTATAATCCAGCACAAATCAAAGCAGAATTCAAAGCCAATGTAGAAAAAAAACTAAAAGAAAAAATGATTGCTAACACAAATATTATCAAAAACCAAAATGCTTCACCTGAAGATGAAATTATCCCACAACATAATAGTCATCATTCAGAAAAAAATACAACTATACTTATCTATGATTTCCCGTGCAATGATGATGGTTCTTCTTGTGATACATTTAATATTGTATTGCCAATTTGGGGAAGAAAATATTGGCTTATTTGGGGTCCAGGAGTAGATGATAGAGAATTTATAAACAATCATACAACTTATGGTAATTTTCCACATATAAATAATTTGTCAGGTGGAAGACGATATACAATAAAAATATATGGAAAGGTAGAACGTTTTGGTTTTAGAGTTGAAGATGTTGAACCATTTGATAATGGATGTCAGGGAATTGAATATTTAGTAGAAGTTGTGAAGATTGGGCCTTCTAAACTAACTTATGCTTTTTTAGGAGCAAGTAATTTAGTAAAAGTACCTAAAAAATTGCCGTGTGATGTTAAAGATCTATCTGGAATGTTTGCTGGTTGTACCAGTTTTAATTATCCAATTAATTGTTGGGATGTATCAGATGTAAGACATATGTATGTAATGTTTTTTAATGCTGCTAAATTTAATCAACCTCTTGACAAGTGGGATACTCATAAGGTCTTAACAATGATTGGAATGTTTGCTGGAGCAATGGAATTTAATCAACCATTGAACTCTTGGGATGTGTCAGCAGTTACTAGTATGAGTGGAATGTTTAATACCGCTGTAAAATTTAATCAACCACTTGACAAATGGAATACACACAGTGTTGCTGATATGAGTTTTATGTTTACTGGTGCCACTAGTTTTAACCAACCATTATTTGGCACTAATATTGAAGATATATTTATAGTTGGTAATGTTCTAAGTTCAGTTACTAATATGTCTAATATGTTCTGTTTTGCAATTAGTTTTAATCAACCATTAGATTTATGGTTAGGCGGATATAATAAGTTAGACACTATCCTACCATTGGTTATACCACCTATCGATGTGTCTGGAATGTTTGCTTTTGCTAAAAATTTCAACCAACCAATACAAAATTGGGATACAAGTTATGTTTCAAATATGTATGGTATGTTTTTTGATGCTACCAGTTTTAACCAGCCAATTAATAATTGGAATGTATCAAATGTTACTGATATGAGATATATGTTTAGTTTTGCGAGTAGTTTTAATCAATCATTACATTTGTGGAATATTCGTAATATCAGTCAAGGATCAAACTTAGGAGCAAAAAATATGTTGGATTATTGTGGAATGTCACAATATAATTGGCAAACAACATTAATTGGGTGGTGGTCATCATGTAAAGCAACTCCACCACGTCAACCAGTGGTTGGAGCATACGGATTATTATACAATAAGTATTACAATTGGCAAGTGTATGGTAATGTAGATGGTAACGCAAACTCTGGTAATGGTAATCTTGACACTACTGCAGTTTGGGAAGAAGCAGGAAATGCCAACAACCAATATAAATCTCTTGTTCGTCGTGCGGTAGAGTATTTTACTAATATAACCGGTCATATGGAAATTAATTATGATACATAAATTTTTCTCTATTTATTCATTAGTATATTTATAAATTATTATAAATAGTCTATATTATCTTTTCTATTTTTTATCAACTTATAAGAATAAGGGGTTTTTTGTATCAGGAGAATAAACGTAATTTTGTGTAAAATAGAATAATATTTATTAAAAAGTATGAATTGAAAGTTTCATAATAATTATTACCAAACAAAAATATTAAGAATATATAAAGCAATAATATATGTATATTTTCGCCATATATTCTTGTAAAAAATATTTAGAAAAAGCAAATACTATTTATGACAGAATTAACAATAAATTAACAAATACAAAAGTTTATATTTTTTATGGTAATTTGAATATAGAAGATAAATACAAAATAATTGATGATAAATTTATTGAACTAAAAGTAAAAGATGATTATGAAAATTTAAGCAAAAAAACATTAGCAATAATTAGACATATTGATGAGAATTATTCTGATATAAAAGGTTTTTTCAAATGCGATGATGATATTATTGTAAATATAGAACATATCAATAAATTCATAAGTAAATTAGATACATATAAAATAAATTATTGTGGGAATATTGTTAATGTATTAACTTCATATACTAGCACACATAAAATCAATAAAATGAAGACTAACAAACCAATAATAATACCAGCAACTAACTATTGTGGTGGTCCACTATATTATTTAGACAAATCTGTATTATGTAATTTTGCACAAAAAGAAATAGTTTATTATAGTCCTTATGAGGATGTTATGATTGGTGCTACATTACAAAAGAATAATATAGCACCAACAAATTACAAACTATATAGTGATAATATTAAAGATGCGTGTAGTTTATCATATCATAATTCACAACATAGTAATAAGTTATATGTTTATATTCACGGGGGTTTTGGCAATCAATTATTCCAAATTGCGTGTGGTTTATATTATGCGAAAAAATATAATAAGAAACTTGTTATAAATGAAAATTTAATAAGACTTAATAATCATCAAAAATCAAAAACAGAGATAATTTTAAATTTAAAAAGAACTTTTCCCAAAATTAAATTTTCTAATAAAATTATTAACATTAATAATTATTATGTATTTAAAGAGGAAATAACTTACAAATATTGGAACACTGAAATTAGTGACAAAATATATACATATAATAATGTTATTCTTGATGGATACTTTCAACATTTTAATTATTTAAAAAATAATATATTAGAAAAACATATTACAATCAAGATACAAGACAAAAAATTATTACACTTTGATTTTTCTAATACATGTTTTATTCATATAAGACTAGGTGATTATATTGATAATTCATTACATAGCATAGAATTAGAAAACTATTATAAATATTGTATCAAAAAAATATTATCAGAAAATAAACAAACTAAATTTTATATTTGTACCAATCAATATGATGATATATTAATCAATATTATAAGAAAACTTGGGATAACAAAATATATATTACAAGACAAAAACAATAATTATAATGATACATTGTTTATTATGAAAAATTGCTGTGGAGGGATTTGTGCTAATTCAACATTAAGTTATATGGGTGTTTATTTACAAAAAGAGAAAAATAATATATTTATGCCATATCCCCCAGTAAATCTAATAAATGAATTCAAAAATTTAGACTATTCGATGTATCCAAAATGGGCAAATGTTTATGATACGATAAAGAATAAAATAGTTGAATTATAATACAGATAATAATAGTATATCAATATATATGGACTATCATATTGATAAATATATCACAAAAAAATTAATTCCATTTAGCATTAATCTTATTAGCACAAATAATAAGAAACATTTTACATTTATACCACAGTTTTCACAAATAACAGAACATAATTACGTCCAATTCATAAATGATACAATGAATGGTTTAGCAATAAGATTAGGAATAAAAAATGATGATGGGTATTATATAATATTATTAGATATTGATGATAAAGAAGATACAGAAGAAATAAAAAATGGAATGACAAAATGGAGAGAACTCATAAAAAATAAAAATATAACAACAATGACACAAAAGACAGGCAATAATGGATTACATTATTTATTTAAAATCAATAAGAAACAATACGATACATTGCCAACAATGATAACAGGACTAAATATTGAAGGAATAAAATATAGCATTGATTTCAAAAGCAAAAATCAATTTGTTATAGTTGAACCAACAAAATATGGGGAGAAAACATATAAATGGGATGATATTGATGAAGAGATAGAAATAATGCCAGAATGGATATATGAGATGTTGTGTAATAATAAGAAACATAAAAAGATAGAATATATTAGAAATAGAAAAATTGGAGAAATTGAATATCACGAGTATATTGATTTAGAAAAATTAAAGAAATATGTAAGTTATCTTAGTAAAGAAAGAAGTGATTCGTATGATAAATGGATTAATGTTGGTTTATGTTTGTATAATTTAAATTCACACAGTTATGATATTTGGATAGAATTTAGCAAATTAAGCAAAAAATTTAATCAAGATGAAAGTGATGAAAAATGGAAATCATTTAGTTTAACAGCAAAAATTGATGTTAAAAAACAAATGGCATTATTGTTTAATTGGATGAATGAGGATAACCCGGATAGTGATATACAAAACATATTGACAACACAAGAAGTAATGAATAGCAATGGACTAAACAAAAATAACAAACCAATGGAAATAGCTAAAATTTGTAGATGTGAATTTTATAATGAAGTACATGTAGAAGGCGATGAGTGTTATTTTAACAAGGGGCAACACAATAAAAATAGCACGATAGCAAGGATAGATCCAAAAAAGTCAGTAATTACGTGTAGTGATTATACTTGTGCTGGCGAGGTATATAAAAAAGATATTGTTATGACACAACAACAACAGAATAATATGTTTAGTCTTACACAAATAAATAATTTTAATAATTTTGTAATAACAAATATTTATAGTGAAACAAATGATTATTATCTAAAAGAAGAAAACATATTTGATAATAAAGAGATTAATGATTTGATTTTTCAATGTGTAAATGATGGATCACCAATTTATTTTGCAGAATTATTTCGTATCAAATACAAAAATAAAATGTTGTCAAACAAGAAGAAATGGTTTATTTATAATGATGATAGTGGAAATTGGGTAGAACTAACTAACATACGTTTATTCATAACAGAAGAATTAAAACCATATTTTATTAAATTAAAAGAATATTATGAAGAAAACCCACAAGCAACTAAAAAAATAAAAGAAATAATAAAACAACTATCAGACCCTAAAAAAAAAACAGATATTGTTTTTGAATTAGGGCATAATTATGACAGTAAAAGTCAATTAGTATTTAATGAAAATAAAAACCTAATATCATTTAAAAATGGTGTTTATGATTTGGAGAAAATGATATTTAGAAAGAAAATGTCAGAAGATAGAATTACTTTCTCAACAAATTATGATTATTATGATAAATATTCACACAAAAAAGAACATTTAATTAATTTTTTAGAGAGAATAAATACAAACAAGAAGAACTATACATATATGTTAAATTATTTTTCTTATTGCTTGGGGCAAAGAAATGAAAATTTTATTACTTGTTTATTGGGTATTATTGAGAATACAAAAAATAAATTGATTGAACTATTATTAGCAACATTTGGAGACTATTGTGTTATTGCTGATAATACTGAAATTATAAATAGTCACGAGACAAATAATAAAAGACTTGTTATTATCAAAAATGAATTAAAAAAATTGGATAAAGTATGTTATAATAACATTGATAGAGGAAAAATTAATATTTTACTATCAAGTGAAAATATCATAGAATTAGACGATAATAAATTACTCAGCAAAGATAAATTTAGATTATTAAATGTTTCAAATAATAATACAGAAATAAAAACAAGAATGAATGAATTTAAAGAAGATTTTATGTTATTATTGATAGAAAATTATAAAATTTATAAAACAGAAAGCAAATTGAAACCAACTCTAAAAAATCTAAAATGGAATGATAAAAACTCAGATATTTATGTGCGTTTTATAAAGGATAATATTGTTACAAGTGATGAACATATTTTTACAAAAACTATATACCAACGATTTATATTATGGTTTGAAAATACAATATCAACAATAGAACCTGTGCCAACACCCAGTAAATTAAATCAAGAACTGAGAAAGCATTATTCACTTGTTAAAATTAGTAAAAATGGTTTAATACGATTGGGAATTAAAAATATAAGATTAAAAAAAAAATAATAATATTTTTTGGGTAAAAATATTTTTTATAAAAAAGAAACAAGCAATTTTTTAAGTTAAAAATTTTTACTTTTTTTTAAATTTCAAAAAGTGATAATACTAATTTTTTGTTTATAAAATTATACTTGCTTTTTATGGAGAAACAATAATACTACAAAAAAGAACAATATAAAAAAATTCTAAATTTTTTTGCTAAAATTTTTGATGAACCTAAAAACGCCTATATTAGTCTTTTTGGATTGCTTAAAATCAAAATTTTTTAATTTTTCTCGCGCGTCACGGAACAAAAAAATTATAAAAAAAAATATACTAAGAATAAGGAAAAGATAAATGGAAACAAATTAAAGTTCAAATAATTTGGATCATATTTTAGGTTTATTATTACTTTTCTTTAATTTTTGATTTATTATTAATTAATTTAAGATTTATTAATTTTAACTTCATCATATCTTTTTTAACTAATTCTTTTTAAATTTTCTTGACAATCGAATAGGAGCAAAAAAAATTCGCAAGTTTGGGGCGCAAAATGATAAAAATCTTTACAGTTTCGGGGTTTCTTCTAATAAAACTATGTTGAGTTTGAATTCGAGTTCGGTATAGAAGAATAAAAATTTTTAGATAAAATTTTGGGCAAAATTTTTGGAAAAATTTTAGGCAATTTTTTGGCAATTTTTAGGCAAAAATTTTAGGCAATTTTTAGGCAAAAATTTTAGGCAATTTTTAGGCAAAAATTTTAGGCAATTTTTAGGCAAAAATTTTAGGCAATTTTTAGGCAAAAATTTTAGGCAATTTTTAGGCAAA
>Ga0214921_10006939_pt1 | contig 15273 bp, 7 predicted proteins | sample LL1505_MetaG_FD_177992 | JGI IMG/M metagenome (GOLD analysis project Ga0214921, IMG submission 177992) | Freshwater microbial communities from Lake Lanier, Atlanta, Georgia, United States - LL-1505 | ecosystem: Environmental > Aquatic > Freshwater > Lake | place: USA: Georgia | collected 2015-05-28
ACCCACTTTCGCCATTCATCTACGCTCTCTTTTAGGGCTAGATCAAACAGCGACGGGACGAACGCCATCCTTGGCATTCGTCCCGTCGCTGTTTCCTTTCTGCGTACTGAACTGCGTGGAGCGTCTAGGTCGACGACACCACATCCGGCGCCACTGACTGCGGACGTTTCGAAGGTCGCCCTCTCGGCTTCTTGACAACCCCCATCGCCCGTTCCTGTTTTAAGCGCTGAATCTCTTTCGGCAACCTCCACCCTCCAGGCTTCGGCGCATCATCGTCGCTGAAGAGGAGTTGATTAGAGCGCTCGTAATCCACCAGAGCTTCCACGAAATCTCTGGTCGCCCGCATGGAGTACTCACTCACAAAAAATTTAATCGAACGAAACGAGTGCGCGACCGCCCTACGGAGATCGCGATCGACTGGGAACATGTTATCACCGTTTTCTTCGAACGCGGTCCGAAACCGGTGCGCGAGCTCCTCCACCGTTGTGAGCTCATCCCACTCCATCATCTCGATAACACGATGAGCCTTCGTGCGTTTTCCCTCCCGCAACACGATAAAGCGCGCGACAAATGCGGTCCGCCGCGCACGGATAATCGCCCTATCTAACTCTTGGGGAGAAGACAGGCCTGTCTCAAGAACTTCCGTTTTCATTTTGACACCACTACAGAACTACTAGAACTACATGAAGAGCGACTGAGCCAAATGGGACTCCCTCGTTCAAATATAGTTTCGGAAGCGCTGCGAGGATTCTTGAGGACTATTCTGCCCTGCCCTAAAACATCCTCTTTTCAACATCTTACAGAGACCTTCCTCGAGCCCAACCGTCAGTTTCTCCTGAATTGCACCGTGCACATGCACGTTTCCTTTAGCGAAAATCCAGCACTTAGGGGGCTTTCGGGTGCGTGCACGTTTACGTGCAGGTGCACGAGCACGGGCGACCAGACAACGAATGAGGCTATCGCCCGCGGGGCACTCGCCTTTCGTGACACGTAGGGGGAAGTCTGGTGTAATCCCCCTATGAGTCGGTTCCCTCAATTTCTCACCGCGTTTTCACAGACCAGGGTCGCGATCCTCGTAGATGATCTCAGCGCCGCACGAGCCGCGCTCATCGCCCCCACTGATGAGATCTCCGCAGAACAGATAAATCGAATACTAACTATCGCTGGGGGCCTTACCCTTGTCGCGATCTCACCCGAACGAGCAGCCGCGTTTCTGCTCTCAAGCATGGCACGCCCCTCTACATCGAATCGCGCTACCCTTCCGATCGCTCAAACATCGCAGTACGTCTCGGTCGAAGCGCGAGAAGGAATTACCACCGGAATCAGCACCGCCGACCGAGCGAAAACCCTTCAGATACTCGGAGCGCGAGTCCCGCAGCCTCGCGCTCTCGTGAAGCCCGGTCATATCTTTCCCGTAGAGACTCGCTCTGGTGGAGTGCTCGTGAAAACCGCCATCCCAGAAGGTGCGCTCGATATCGTCAAGATGATCGGAGCGACGGATGCGGCGCTCTTCGTCGATCTCCTCGATGAGCGTGGGGAGCTTATGAGTGAGCAGCAAGCAGAGCAGCTCGCGAGCGATGAACATCTTCCAATCATCACGCTCTCGGAGCTCATCCGATACCGGCTACAACAGGAATCTCTGGTTCAACGGGTAGCCGAAGCGATGCTTCCCACTACGACGGCCGGAGAAGTTCGAGCGATTGTGTACCGTTCACACATCAGTGATATCGAGCACGTTGCGCTTGTGAAGGGGGATGTGAGCGGCGATACTCCGGTGTTGGTGCGCGTGCAGTCGGAGCATACCGTTCCGGACGTTTTTGGCGGCGCCGCTCCAGCGACCCGTTCTCACCTTCAGAACTCCCTTAAGGAGGTCGGAGAGCGCGGCCGTGGTGTATTACTCTATCTCCGACGACCGTTTATGGCCCCCAAAGGGAACTCCGTACAACATCTGAAGGACGCTCCTCCATCCCGCTCCGCGACGATCATGCGTGAGTACGGGGTCGGTGCACAGATCCTTCGAGATCTCGGAGTAACCCATGTTGAGCTCCTTACCTCCTCGACCCACCTCCTTGAGGGACTTCCAAGCTTTGGAATAACGGTGGTCGCCCAACATCCGATTCCGCAACACCTTCCAACCTCAGGACATACCGTATGAGTGACATCACCTTTGCAGACGTTGTTCACCAATCCGTTTCGTTCTCTAAGAGCGATGCAGCTGAGGGCCTCATCCTCAACCTGATCGACACACGGTGGTTCCAACGCCTTCGCGACATCAGCCAAACTGCCAACACAAAACTTGTGTACATGTTCTCCGAACACTCCCGTTTCGGACACTGCCTTGGGGTCGCGTACCTTGCAAAGCTCGCGCTCAGCAAATTGAGCAAGAACTTTCCGGACGATGTCGCGACCTATCGCCCGGCTATCCTCGTTGCCGCTCTCCTTCACGACATCGGACACCTCGCTCCCGGCTCGCACACCGCCTTTAAGACCTGGTTTCCAGGTCAACCGGATGTCCACGAAGAGCTCGCAGAAACGGTACTCACGCAAGATCCGGAGATCTCATCGCTCCTGAACGGGTTCGACCCGAGCCTCGCCCGAACCGTGCTGAACATCTTGGACGAATCCGAATCAGTACCGCCATGGACCTGGCAGATCATCTCAGGTGGGGGATGGAACGTGGATCGAGGGAACTGGTCAACCGTCGACAGCGTCCTCGCCGGAGTGAGCTACGGAAAGTACAACATCCCAGCCCTCGTTGATTCCATTCTAATCACTCAAGACAAGAAACTCGCGCTGATGGAAAATCGACTCGACGCGATGCTGCACTTCATGGTGTCTCGCCACGCGATGTACCGACAGATCTATCAGCATCGCGTTCTGCTCGCGGCGGATATGCTGAACAAAGCAGTTGTACAACGAGCTCGCGATCTCGGCTCGGAGCTTGAGTTCGCAGATGAGGTGATGCAACAAGCCCTCGGAGCGAAGAGCGCTACCGATCTAACCCTCGACACGATGTTCGAGATGCGAGAATCGTGGTGGCGCTACCACATGGCTCGTTGGAGTCGTTCCCGCGATCCGATTCTGCGAGACCTCAGTGACCGAATCCTACATCGAAGACTCTTTAAGACCGTGCGCATTATGGACTCCGCACATCGGACCCAGATGATCAACGAAGCGACGAAGGCACTTGAGTCGCTGACGCTGGATCCGAAATACTACCTCCATGAGATTACTACAGCTGATGTGCATGCTGGGGACTCTAAGCAATCCATGCTCGTGCAACTCGACAACGGACAGGTCGTGACGCTGAGCGAGGCGGACTCTTTAATACGCTCGATGGCCGCGAACTCCGTCCAATCTCAACGTTCCTGGCTCGCCATGCCATCGGAAGCTAAGCGACTCCTGTAGGAATTGACGCCGTGAACACCCCTCGATCGCTTCGCTCTTTCTACTTCGGCTCATGGACCTTGGTCGCCTACACCGTTTTGATCATCTTGTGGGGCGCGTGGGTTCGCCTCTCCGGCTCTGGCGACGGATGTGGCGACCACTGGCCGTTGTGCAATGGAGAGGTCGTTCCGCTCGAACGGGTAACAAAGACCTGGGTGGAATATTCGCACCGCATATCGACCGCGATCTACGGCCTCCTTGTCCTCGCTCAGATCTTGCTCTCTCGAAAGCTCTTCGCCCGACACCACCCCGCTCGATTCTGGGCGGTGATGACCCTCGTGTTTACGATCACAGAGGCGCTGATCGGTCGCCAGCTCGTCAAATCAGGGCTCGTTAATCAGAGCACGGATCTCTTCCGTCTGATCGTTATGCCGCTCCACCTTATCAACACATCGCTCCTACTCTTCTCAGGGGTGATGACAGCGGAGAGCATTCGATACGGAGGGCTCTCACGACAGAGATTATCGGGGCAGATCAGGAATCGCGGTGTCTTGTATCTTGCGGGCCTTGCCGTCGTGCTCATTACAGGGGCAATCGCGGCGCTCGGCTCACACCTCATGCCCTCGGAATCACTTCTCCATGGATTAACGCATGACCTCTCGTCTCACTCTCATCCAGCGGTGCGGCTACGAATTCTTCATCCACTTCTCGCGCTCGCCCTTCCCATGGCGATGCTTCTCTTCGCGCAGCTCCCTGGCATCTCGCTCACAGGCTCCTCTCAATTTCGATGGTATAGAAGATTCACCATCGGACTCGTTGTTGCGGTGGGGATCGGGTTGGCGACCCTCTCGCTCTTAGCTCCAGTGTGGCTCAAGCTCACGCACCTCTTGATGACCAACATCCTCGTGGTCCTCGCCTCACTGTGCGTGTTCCATTCACTCAGACCGGTCCCGACCTCGTTAAAAACAGAAACGCCGGTTTAAATCACGACAATCCTGCGCATTTGAGGCCTTTGACTCCGTATGTACAGGCCCTCCGGAACACCATTCGCATCAAACTATCGTAGTGGAGTGGGTTCTTTCGAGGAGGGGTGCCCGCTTCTCGCCCAAACCAAGACACACGAGGTCGCTTTTGCTATCATTTGCCCAAACTTTTTAGAGAGTTGGCTTCATCGCTTATGAACGATCCCAAGCAAAACGGTACGCTCACCTCAATTCTGACTCTCGCTCGTGCGACGTGGGAAGCAACCCATGGTGACCGTGTCCGATTCTTCGGTTTCATCCTTCTCTCAGTTTTTGCCTACAGCATCGACCTCGTCGTGCCGTGGGCTATCGGATGGATCCTCAACGTTTTCGTCGCGCAAGGATTCACACAAGCGGCGTTCGATCAGTCGCTGAGGTACATGGCAGCCTACGTCGTGCTTCGAATGTCGATGACGACCTTCCACCATCTCGCTCGCTACCTCCAGGGCACCTGCGCATACTCGGCTCGATTTAACAAACTAGAGGAGGTTTTCGGCGCACTCGTCGCGTTTCCACTGAAGTGGCACGTGCATCACCATTCCGGAGAGAACCTCAGCCGACTTAATCGTTCCGTCGGGGCGATCGAAGGTGTAATCAACAACTACCTCTGGCAGATCGTTGATGGCATGGTGAAGTTTTTCTTCGCCACCTTCGCGCTTTTCACCCTTGATTTTGAGGTCGCGCTCACGGTCCTCGTGATGGGCTTCGTCACCGTCGCGATCATGCTCCTCTTCAATCGCAGACTCACCAAGAAATGGCGAAGCAACAATCGATTCTTTGATAAGCTCAACAGGACCTGCGTTGATTATCTCTCAAATATCATAACCGTTAAGACCCTGCGTCTTGAAAAACCGGCCTTGAGCTACCTGATGAATCAACGGGACGAGGGGTACCGTCTCTGCCGTAAGATTTGGAAGTACCAAGAGCTCAAGTGGGGAACGATCAGCGCCGGATACAGCCTCGTCATGGGAAGCTCCCTCTTCATCTTCTTCCGAAATCATGTAGGCGACACCGCAGCCTTTGATGTCGCTCAGGTTTATGTTCTCCTAAACTACCTTGATCGCATCTTCGGAGCGATCACCTCATTTACTGGGTACTACGGTGGTATCATCGAGGCGTCGCTCGCGTACGATGACGCATCATCGGTTCTGAACGAATCTAACGAGCTTAAGAGTCCCCTTCGTCCCTCCACCCTTCCACGTTCCTGGAACGCGATCGGCTTGGAACACGTTCAGTTCTCTTACGGCGGTGATAGCCAAAACTTAAAGGACGTTTTCGTGAGCTTCCGCAAGGGCGAGAAGGTTGCGCTTGTTGGACCCAGCGGTGGTGGAAAATCAACGTTGCTGAAGGTGCTCTCAGGTATGCTCGCCGCGAACTCGGGCTCGGTAACAGCTCCGGATGGCAAGGAATATACCCTCGACGATATCGCAGATATCAGCCTCCTCGTACCACAAGAGCCTGAGGTATTCTCTGAATCGCTTCGCTACAATCTGAGCTTTAATCAAGACTTCTCTGACCAAGAGCTCATGAAGGCCCTTGAGCTGTGTAAGATCGATCACCTCCTTCATAAACTTCCGAACGGTCTGGATAGCACCTTAGAAGAGGCGGGATTGAATATATCTGGTGGCGAGCGCCAGCGACTCGCACTTGCTCGCGGCATTCTGCGCGTCCCTGGCAAGGACATCCTGCTCCTCGATGAACCGACCTCAAGCCTTGACCCACTCACCGAGAAACAGATATTCGCGAATATCCTCAACGAGTATAAGGAGCTCACGGTTGTGACGGCCTGCCATCGCCTTGCGCTCGTGCCGTTGTTTGATACCGTCGTGTATATCCGTGATGGGAGAGTTGAAGAGATCGGTTCATTCCCTGAGTTGCGCGCGGCGGGTAGAGGTTTTTCCGCGGCGTGGGCTGATTATGAGCGTACCGTTGTTAAGGTTGAACCACATGTTTAGTAGGTTCTGATGTCTACTCCGATTGATCGTAACGTCATTCGACGTTTCATCACGCTAGCGTCGCCGTTCTTTCGGTCCAACATGCGTTGGAAGGCTACTTTTATGTTCGCGCTTCTGGTTAGCCTCCTCCTGATCGGAGAGGCAATCAGTTTCGGAATGTCGTTTATCTTGCGCGACTTCATGACCGCGCTCCAAACCAAAGATACCGCGCGATTCTATTGGAAATTGGGCGAGTATCTCGGTGCGATTATAATTGCGATCCCCTTCATCGTTTCATTTAGCTACACGGAGGGACGGTTAAGTCTGCTGTGGCGACGATGGCTCAGTCACCATATCTTGGCCCGCTACTTTTCCGACCGCGCATACTACAAGCTCAATTTACGGCGAGAGATCGACAATCCCGATCAACGAATTGAGGAGGACGTTCGGTCCTTCTGCGCTCAAAGTCTGATGTTTTTTCTCATTATTCTTCGCGCGCTCGTGCAGCTTTTTTCACACGGCTTTATTCTCGCTTCGATATCCTTGCCCCTCCTTGGAGCCGCGGTCGGCTATGCTTTGGTTGGCTCAATAGTTTCGTACTTCCTCGGACGTCCTCTCATCGGTTTGAACTTCGCTCAACTCAAGAAGGAAGCGGACTATCGATACAAGCTTATTAACGTGAGAGATAGCGCTGAGTCGATCGCTTTCTACGGACGAGAGGCCCGCGAATTCACCAGGACACGACAACGGCTCAAATCAGCTCTTAACAACTTGCTGGGGGTCATTAACTGGAACCGAAATCTTCAGTTCTTCACCACCGGATACAACCTTATCCTCGCAATCCTCCCAACGGTGTTCGTGGCCCCGCTCTTCTTTTCTGGGCAAATTGAATTCGGCGTCGTGATCCAAGCGGGTGCAGCGTTCGGTGTGGTGATCAACGCCCTGTCGATTGTGGTGAACCACTTTCAAAACCTAAGCGTATTCGTAGCGGTTATCAATCGACTTGGAACGTTCTGGGAGGCCCTTGAGCGAGTCAATGAGCCGATGTCCGCTGGCGAACAGATCAAGATCTCCACAGGGAAGGATCTGACCTTCAAAGACGTCACAATCCTGACCCCTCGACGGGAACAAGCCCTCGTGAAGGATCTCTCTTTTACTTTCAAAGCAAACTCCCTGCTCATCTCCGGACCAAGTGGAAGCGGCAAGAGCTCAATACTGCGGTGCATCGCCGGTCTATGGGAGACAGGCTCTGGTCAGATCGTGCGTCCTGACCTCACAAATGCCCTATTCCTGCCGCAACGTCCCTACATGGTGCTCGGCTCACTGCGCTCCCAACTTACCTACGGAATTCGAGGTCGGGTACTCCTTGATAGGGAGTTATTGGCGGCGCTTGAACTTGTGAGACTGACGGAGATGTACCACCGCGTCGGCGGACTAGACGCCGTTCTTGATTGGCCCAACATTCTCGGAACGGGAGAACAACAGCGCCTCGCTTTCGCGCGCTTACTCCTTATCAAGCCGTCCTTCGTTTTCCTTGATGAGGCGACAACAGCGATGGATCGAGCTATCGAACAGGAGCTCTATCGCATACTCCCCAACTATGTCGCCAGATGGGTCAGCATCGGAAGTAGCGCCGACCTAGCCGAGTTCCACGAGCACTCTCTTCAGCTCAAGACGGAGGGAACATGGCAGTACAAATGATCCCCTTCCGCATCAGCAGCAGCTTACGGGCGCCACATGCGCGGGCATATATTTTAAAAGCGCTTACGATTGTCTTTCTAACAATCGGGACAGTCCCGCGAGAATCCCTGTCGCAGGATACCTCCGTCAAATCAGCATTGTTTGAGGATTGCGAAAAGGCACGTGAGGCTTTCTCTAACCTTGCTCCTGAGTCACGCGCGGAGCTATTGGATTATCTAACTCGAGTGGTGGCTCTCAGCACACAAGCGCCCGCGGCTCCCGAAGCATTCGCGGTCCTTCCAGGTGGAAAGGGGATGGAACCTAATCCTCAGGCGCTCTGGCAAACCACAGACGCAAAACGGGAACTACGGGGGAAGCGGTGCGCGTTGGAGCTCCTCACAATCGCCGGCCCTCTCGCCTTCAATGCGGTACCTCAACTTGCAACGCTCTATAGCGAACAAGCGTTGAGCGACGAGATCGCGGTGGGCATCGAAGAAACAGCCGCGACGATTGCTGAGCAGGCGCATCGGAACGGTCAGGTCCCAACCGACGAGGTCATGGACAAGCTCATCGCGTCCCTTACAAGCGAACGTCCCCTGGTTAATCAGAACTTTTTGCACGAGTACCTCTCGTTATCGCTACCCCGAGTGCTCACCTACCTCTCAACGCTTTCCACTCAGGACGCGGACAAGGTCGTCGCGTTTTTGCATGACGCGGATCCGGACGGCAGCCGCTCGATGCGAGCGTTCGTTGAGCTTATGCCAAGACTGACAGGAGAGAACGCGAATCGCCTCGCATCGTATCTGCCATTTCCAACCAAGGAAGCGACGGCGCCCCTCGTAAACGATTTCGCTCGACTCGCCGCTGAGCCAACAAACGGTGCGAACGTTACGGCCCTTCTCGGAAGAGGGTGCGTCCTCCTTGGTGGCATCCTGATAGACCCGGCGGTATCACCAACCCTCGGTCGCAATCCCTCCCTCCTGAGAAACTCAAATGTCTCTGAGAGCGAGCAACGCTGCCTCGTCAGCTCAATACCATCACTCGCGAACTCACTGCTCCCCCTCCTGACAAGCTCACAGGAAAGCGACCAACGAAGAGCATTATCGCTTCTTTCTTCGGCGATGCCGCTCATCGATGCGGAGCGAAGAAATGCGTTATTTCTCAGGATCAAAGAGCTCGCTACCGAGCCAACGAATCCGAACCGCTCCGTAGCTCTTGGGGCATTAACGCTCTTGGTCGATAAGAAGTCAGACTCGCAAGCTATCTTAGCAAGCGTCCTCAAGTCCTCGTTAGCACAGAAGAGAGATGCGAGCCTCGACGTCGTTATCGATGCCTCGTGTAAGAGCGCCGCCTCATTGTACACCCCGAAAGAGGCGAACCGTTACGGCGCACTCGTCGTTGAAACGGTAAAGAAAGGAATCACTCTTTCGGGGGTCATGGAGCTCGCGGCGAGAATCGACTCACTTGAGGCGCCCATCGTCGCTTTAGTTACACCCTCAAACGTCGACGCCTCGGTGGGTATCCTCAACGGACTACAGGGCCGAAAAAGTCTCAGCAAGAGCTCCCTCGTGAGTATCGCCGAAGCTCTGCGCCATCCGACCCTCTCCGTCGCGGCCGAAGCTCTCCTTATAAAGCAAGGCCCCTCTATCGTCCCCCTTCTCCGAAAAACCTTGCTCAAGAGCTCAACGAACCAACGCCTCGGCATCTTGGCCCTTCTTGAAGTTTTTGGCGCAGCATCGAAGGCTGAGAGGATCGAGCTTATTAACACCATGGTCTCTGGCGAATCGTGCGAGCCACTTCATGCGCGCCCACAAGCGGTGGAAATTCTACTCAAGAGTTCCGATACGGATAAATCGCTCTATGAGCACTTCACTGCAAAGGTCGTCTCCTGTCTCTGCACCTTTAGAGACACTGCACGCACCGCACTCGTTCGCTCAAGTTCAGCGATTCTCTTCGCGCAGCCTTCGAGTATCCAAAGCATTCTGAGCAATCGCAAAGAATGCGAGCACCTGCAACCTGATGTGGTGAGCGTCACCGAGGATCCTACCGTGCCCGAATCAATCCGAGCGCACCTCATCACAAAACTTTTAGAGCTCGGCGATCGAAAGACGATCCAGCAGACCCTCGCCTCGCTCTCTCAAAAGCATCTCCTCGCCGAGCAAGCTCTTCCAGCCGTTCGCGCCTTGGCGGACTCCATTCGAAACGACCAGGAGCTCGCCTACCTCGCAGTCTCAGCTCTTGCCCGATTGGGAGACTCCCAATTCGACTGGAGTCGATTCGTCCAGGACGTCATCGATATGCCGGAGTCGAATCCAAACTTTCAGACAGCTCTTGAGGTGATAAAAACCCTTCCACCTGATGTCGTTCTCGCTGAAGTAGCGCCTGCTCTCGATTCCGACAAGCCGAGCCACGTCGCTGGCGCTTGCCGAGTTGGAGCAACCCTTGGCTCCCTAGCGATTCCGATCGTGTCCAAGGTTTGGAACCTCCGGGAGAAGAGAGCACCTGAGATCAAGTACTCAGCTATTTTGGCCCTCCTGGAGATCAATCCCCTTACACCTGATCTGCATCAGGGGCTGCGGGCCATTCTGGTGAATCGTTACTATGCGGCGGCCTCCTCAAGGCCGATTAAATGGCCCCAGAGCGTCGCTGTAGTCGACCTCGACAAGTCCACCTTCGGGACCCTCCGAACGGTCCACTTAGAGCGCCTGCTGCTCAAATAGAGCCTTTGCACGGGGCCGCTCAAACACCAAAAAACAAACCTAGTGCGTGTGTCGGAAGGTCCTGTATTTGTGTATAGTTGGGCCGGAAATAAGGAGCTCCCTCTGGAGGCTTTTTTTTCAGTTACCAGCGGGTGTCTCAAACCCTTCACAGAGAGTTGGGACATAGCGGCACCCTGCAACAACGATTGAACGCGTAGAGCCTATTTGGTGTAGCAGAGTGACAGCCCTTTCCCTTCACTTCCTTTCCCGCCTTCCTCGTTCCGTTTCAGCTCTCGTCGCGAAGGCTGGATTTACCTCAAACGCGCAACAGCAAGAATCACCGTGGAGAGCAGAGGTCCTTAGTCGGGAGGCGCTCGCTGAACTCGGAATCCAACTCGCCGAGTCTCATCGAGGCACCTTCGGTCGGGGGCGCTCCACTCGACTCCTCACCACCTATAAACACAATCGAGAGGTTCTCAAACGGGTATACCAATGCCTTGCTGAAGCGGCTCACAACGGAGAAGCGCTCACAGCGGGCTCGGAATGGATGCTTGATAACTACCACGTCGTTGAGCGTCACATCGCCGCAATTAAAAAGTACCTTCCATGGGGCTTCTATAAAACCCTTCCCATTTTCAAAAGCGGTGAACTTCAAGGCTTCCCTCGCATCTACAGCCTCGCGCTCGAATTCGTCGTCCACACCGACGCCGCTGTCGACGCGAACCTCGCGGCGGTCTTTATTTCTTCCTATCAACAAAAGCTTGAGCTCTCATCCGGAGAGCTGTGGGCGTTTCCGATCATGCTCCGTTTCGCGCTCTTCGAGAATCTCCGTCGCCTCATGCGCGAGGCGGAGGCTGAGCTGATCGCACGGCGGGACGTCTTCTCACTCGTTGACTCGGTCCTTGGAGATGAGTCAAAGCCCGGTACCGAGATCATGAACGAGCTCGCCCGGCGCCTCGCGGAGCGTGAGAGTTTCCTCCCGCACGGCGCCCTGGAGTTGATCAAGCGCCTCCGTGTGCGTGGTCGTAAAGCGTTCCTCGCCCTTCAGTTCATCGAAGAAACTCTCCGAGAGCGTGGGCTCGATCATGAGGAGCTTCAAAGAACGCAGGATCACATTCAGGCCGCTCGACAGATCTCCGTTGGAAACACCCTTACCTCTCTCACCGCGATCGACCAGATGAACTGGCGCGATTGGTTCGAGGGGGTCAGCCTCGCTGATCAGATACTCAGAAACGACCCAGCTCGTACGTACCAAAAGTGCGACTTTACAACGCGCGACCATATCCGTCACGAGATTGAGCGAATCGCGAAGCGTGTTGGATTATCTGACTCGGCTGTAGCTGCTGCCGCTCTCGCGTGCGCCCAATCGGCTGCCCACCACTATCCAGAGTTCGATAACGAATCGGTGTGTCAGAAATATGTCGGGTCGTTCTTTGTAGGAGGCGGTCGACACGCCCTTGAGGCGAAGCTCGGATACAAACCAAGCAGCATCACTCGCACCGTTCGCTTCCTGGAGCGCCACGCCTTCATGACCTACTTCACCGCCATCGTGGCGGTCACGATGTGCCTGATGGGGTATGTGCTCCTCATCTCGGAGTGGGCGGAGGTATCATTCTGGGTTGCCCTTGCAACCCTGACGATAGCGATCCTTCCGATGTCTGAACTTGGGTCGAGTATCATTCAGTACCTGGTGACACGATGCATTCGTCCCCGCCCCCTTCCAAAGCTCTCCTTCGAAGGAAAGGTTCCCGAGAGCCTCCAGACCCTCGTTACCGTACACACCATCTTTAACAGTACGAGCTCGATTCAACGGGCCATCGATGGCCTCGAGGTTCGGTTCCTCGCGAACGACGATCCCGCCTTCACCTACGTCCTCATGGCGGACCTTCCAGATGCTTCAAGCGAGCACATCCCCCTCGATGAGGAGATCATCGGAATCGCGCAGGACGGGATCAACACCCTGAACCTCCGGCACGCTTCTAGCGGTCCGATCCGCTTCGCCCTCTTCTTCCGGAAGCGACTGTGGAACCCGAGCGAGCAGAAGTGGATGGCGTGGGAACGCAAACGAGGAAAGATCGAGGAGCTTAACCGATTCCTCCTCGGGCACGATTCGACCACGCTTCGACTGATTGTGGGAGATTCGGTCGCTCTTCGAAGCGCCCGATACATCATCACCCTCGATAGCGATACCGCACTCAGTCGTGACGTCGCGAAGAAGCTCGTCGCTACGATCCATCATCCTCTCAATCAACCGGTGATCGATCCGAAGCTTGGGCGCGTTGTACGTGGATACGGTCTGATCCAACCCCGAGTTACGATATCTCTTACCTCGGCAACCAGCAGCTGGTTCTCTCAGCTGTTCTCGGGACAGGCTGGACTCGACCCGTATACAAATGTGGTTTCGGACGTGTATCAGGACCTCTTCGCCGAGGGCTCCTATGTTGGAAAAGGGATCTACGACATCAAGGCGTTTGAGACCGTTATGGAAGGGAAGGTCCCTGACAACACCCTTCTCAGTCACGATCTCTTCGAGGGCTCCTTTGCTCGCGTTGGCCTCGCTTCTGACATCGAGCTCTACGATGACTTCCCGACGCGGTACATGGCGTACTCAAAGCGTCTTCACCGTTGGGTACGTGGTGACTGGCAGCTCCTGCCGTGGCTCCTTCCCCGAGTGTGCACCGGCAATCGAGTTCCAAAGTCTCACCTCTCCTCACTCCACATGTGGAAGATGATCGATAATCTCCGTCGAAGCCTCCTCGCGCCAACGTGCCTTGCGGCCCTCGTTGGTGGATGGCTCTTCCTTCCAGGTGGACCTTTGACATGGACGGTTCTCGTCTCACTCGTGATCGCCTTTCCTGTAGTCACAGGACTCGCAAGCGTCTTCGCGCTTCCAACGGTCGGTATCTCACTCGGTGGATTCTTGGGAGATATCGGTGTCGATCTTTGGCGCAACGGGGCGCGCTCCTTCTGCGCAATCTGCTTCTTACCGCACCAAGCGGCACTTATGCTGAACGCTATTACCACCACGCTCGGTCGGGTATTCGTGACGCACAAACATCTCCTTGAGTGGGAACCCGCTGAACGCACAGAGCGTCGAACGAAGAATGAGACACGAGATTTCATCAGGCTCCTGACTCCATACCTTGCGGTGATAGCCGCACTCGCCGCGTACGCAGCGTACCAAGAGCCGTCAACCCTCGCCTTTTCACTTCCGCTCATCGCGTTGTGGGCCGCATCACCCTTTGTGGCGAAGCGGATCTCAACACCCCTCGTATCCGAGAAAGCCGCACTTACTCCGAGTGACCTTCACTACCTCAGAGAGGCCGCGTTTGACACCTGGCAGTTCTTCAACCACTACATGCGTGAGGAGTACAACTACCTCATGCCAGATAACCTCCAGATGGTTCCGACCGAGGTTGTAGCGGAGCGCACCTCTCCGACGAACCTCTCGCTCTCAATCTTGAGTGTGTTCTCCGCGTACGACCTCGGCTTCGTGCCGTTCCATCGAGCAGTTCACCGTGCATCGATGCCCCTCGATACGATGTCACGCATGGAAAAGTATCGCGGACACCTCTTCAACTGGTATGCGATCCGCAACCTTGCACCGTTGAGCCCCCGCTATATTTCAACCGTTGATAGCGGGAACTTGCTCGGACATCTCTACACACTGCAAACACTCCTCGAAACCTCTCCAACAACCCCACTGGCGACCGACCACCATAAGAACGCACTGCTCGCTCGCATCGAGTCTGTGTTGAAGGAACGAGATGGTGCCTCGGCCGAGGAGCTCGCCACTCTCGCGACCCTCAACGCCGCGCTCAGGGGATGTAAGTCAGGCGATATCCTTACCTGGCTCGCTATCCTTGAGGATCATTCGCAGTTCCTCACCTCGGTGGCGCAACGACACTCATACAGCGCCGATGAGCGAAACAAACCGCTCGTGAAGCTAGGCGCTGTGGCGGAGGATCTCCTGCACCTCCTTCCACTTGTGGCGTGGATACATCCCCTTCAGAAGATTAAACGACACTGCGAGACCGCAGCCGTTAAGCATTCTGGGTCGGAACCGGGAGCGTTGACTCAGTTCGCGACGAAGGCTACCTCCATCCTTCAATCAGCGGCGCGAGCGACCTTCACACCTAACTCGTTGATGGTCATCTTCGGTCAGGTCGAGGAGTTACTTCAGGATGCGGCTCCGGAGCTGCCAGCAGAGCTTCAGAGTGAGGCTCTCGGTTCGATGGTTGCCGCGCGAGAGGTTCTGCTCTCCTGCGAACAAACGGTCGGGGTGATGTATCAACAAACCACGGCCCTGATCGATGGGATGGACTTCTCGTTCCTGTATGATGAGTACCGTTCGCTCTTCACGATCGGATTCAACGCCGAGCATGCACGCAAAGACCAGAGCTTCTACGACCTTCTCGCCTCTGAGGCTCGACTGTTGAGCTTCCTCGCGGTTGCTCGCGGAGAGGTACCACAGAAGCACTGGTTCTCCCTCGGACGTTCATTGGCGAATACCCCAGGTGGGAAGGCGCTCGTCTCATGGAGCGGGACGAT
>Ga0214921_10006941_pt1 | contig 15272 bp, 15 predicted proteins | sample LL1505_MetaG_FD_177992 | JGI IMG/M metagenome (GOLD analysis project Ga0214921, IMG submission 177992) | Freshwater microbial communities from Lake Lanier, Atlanta, Georgia, United States - LL-1505 | ecosystem: Environmental > Aquatic > Freshwater > Lake | place: USA: Georgia | collected...
TAAGAACATTACAAAATTACCAATTTTTGGTACTGTTAAAATTTTTGATAGAGTGTCAATCGGATTTAACAATACATTAAATATCATTTCTAAAAATGTATCTCCCCATTGTGTATATAACACCTCAGCAATATGTAATTTTTGAAAACTCTCCAATCTAAATGAAGGTATAACCACATATAATACAGTAAAAAAATAAACAAGACTTAGAATTATTGTAAAGAAACCTAAAGCGTATCTTTTTTTAGTTAAAATATATATTCCAAAAAAACAGGTTACTAACGAAACTTCTTCTCTTGTCATCAAGCATAAAATTAAAATTAATATAAATAATTTATTTTTTTTTCCTTCAAAAAAATAAAAAAGCCACAGAAATAGAGGTATGCAAAGTTCTATATATGCTATTCCGTATAGGTTTGTATAAAAAATAGTTGGGTAAAATAAAAAAGAACAAATTAATAATCTGCTTGAATTATCATCTAAATATTTTTTAGAAATTAACCATAGAGGTATTAAAGAACTTAAAATGAAAAAAGTTTCAGATATTGGTATTACATAGGGACTTGGAAAAATTGTAAAGGCTGGAACATATGTTAAATAAATAATGGGTGTAAAATGAGCAGCAAACCAATGCTCACCTCCTATATATTCTTCTGTCATTGGTGTTGTTAAACCGAGGCCCTGTGAATTTCTCCAAAGAATTTCTAAATGTGTTGCGAAATCTACGTATTCATGAAGAGAATTGATTTTAGCAAATTTTATATATAAAATAGATAATATATAAAATACTAATGAAAAACTTAAAACTGCAATAGTAGTTTTCTTATTTAATATTATTAAGTACTTATTAGAAATAAAATAAACTAAAAAACTAAACAAAAAAACAGATGTTAGTCCGATTGAATAAATTAAAAATAAATTTTTATATTCTGCAAATATCATTTTTTTCCAATTAAAATCATCTCTCCTCCATAAAATGGTAGCGATAATTTTTTGATAAAATTAGGAAGGATGTTGTAGAGTGGTCGAATATAATTTTGAATATCGGGTCCAAAATTTGATAAATTTTCATAAACATATTTTATAGGAAGATACTTACAATGATTTATATATTTTAAAGAATTGAAACCTTGTTTTTTTAAAAACTTTATTAAATACTTCTCAGAAAAAATATGTATATGCTCAATTGGACTAATTGGTGGCCAACTGTTACCGAATACTCTACTAATAACAGATGAGCTGTTTGGTGTTTGAATAAATAAATAACCATCTTTTTTAAGAAGCAACTGAACACGTTTTATTAACTCCAAAGGCTCTAATACATGTTCAATTACCCCAAAAAGTGTAATTATATCGAATTGTCCTGGCTTTATGCCTTGATCATAAACATTTATTTTATGAACTCTTCCAGGTAGTTTTTTTTCCGCAATTAAAACTGCTTCTTCTTGAAGTTCATACCCAGTAACATTCCATCCCTGTTTTTGAGCGAGAAAAATAAAATCTCCTGTAAAACAACCTACATCCAACAGGTTAATTTCTTTTGTTAATTTCTCATCTTTTTTAAGAGTGTTTTTAATTATATTAATATAATATTTATATATACTTAAATACTCCTCGCTAAATTTTTGAGCGAGTTCATAATTACCTTTAATAAATTTTTTTTTATAATGATTTATGATTTGTTGCTCATTTGGCTCTGGGTTCATAGAAATAGTTTTGCATAAATTGCATTGAAAATATAAAAATTGTTGTTTTTGAAAGGACTTTCCTTTTTCAAAATTACATATTTTACACTTCTGCATAAATTAAATTTTAATTCCATCTTCGCGATAGGATCTATCCGTGTTTAAATGATAATCTTCTCTTTTATGATTAAAAACTTTATTATTAATTAATTTTTCTATCAGATCTAAATAAACTCTCTCAGACGCGTTACCATCACCTAAATTATGTTCCCATTTAGTTGTTGATAAATAATTAAGTTTTTTAAATATGACCTCGGCAGGGTAATCCTGGGGTCTGGTTGGATCAAATTTAACACTACTTTTTGAATCATACGTCTGAGGTCTTTCTGTTGCTTTCCTCATTTGTAATGAAGGTATACCCAAGACACAGGTTTCCTCAACTACTGTGCCGGAGTCAGTTATAACTCCTGCTGAATTTGTCATTAAAACGAGAAACTCATTGTAACCAACTGGATCTACTATAATGACATTTTTAGGAATAATTAGCTTCATTTCTTTTAAAACTTTTTGGGTTCTATAAGAAGTTGGCATATAAACTATTAAAGGTGCTTTTGATAAAAGTTCTAAAATAGATTTAACAGAACTTTCTATATGAACATTTTCTCTTCTATGCCAAGTAGCAACATAGTATTCTTTTTTTTTAAGATTTCTTTTTATAAAAAAATCTTCTGAAGCTAATTTATTAAAAAAATCTTTTTTATCAAAATAATATTTTTGCAATATATCTACGATTGGATTTGTAACCACTACTATTGCTTTAGGATTAATACCTTCATCTATTCCTTGTTTTTGATACTCTGGATAATAAGTATAAATTACATCTGACAGATGATCGATGATTCCTCGATATTTTTCTTCTGGCATTCGCCAATCATAAGATCTCATTAAACCCTCAAAATGAACAATTGGAATATTAAGTTGTGCCGCAGCAATACAAGAGATTACGGTATTTGTATCACCTAGAAACATTGCAGCATCTGGTTTTATTTTTTCCAAAACTGGATATAGCTTTGCTATAATCGCTGAACTAACCTCGGCGTCATTATTGCCGGTGACGTTCAACTCAACTTCTGGATTGCTTACTCCTAATTCTTTAAAAAAAATGTCTTTTAGGTTATTTGAATAATGCTGACCAGACCATATAAATGTTGTGGTAATTCTTTTGTCATTTCTAATTAAATTTAAAAATATACTCGCCCTAATAACATCAGGTCTTATACCTAATATAATTGCTAAAGAAGGTTTTTTAATTTTTTTATTAGTTAACATTATATTTAAATATTTCTAACTATTAACCTTTTGACGTTTCATTAATTTTTTTACAGGTATACCGCTAACTATCTCCCAAGGTTCTACTGATTTGATAACCAATGAATTTGCTCCAACAACTGATCCTTCTCCTAATTCAACGCCAGGCAAAATAACAGAGTTTGCGCCGACAAAACTATCTTTTCTTAAAAAAACTGGAGCGCTATAATATGCTTTATCTTCTTCAGGTATCATAGAACCACTCATTCTTTTACCATCTTTTGCTATTTCTGAGTTTGAATAAATTTTAGATGAAGCCCCAATTGCCACATAATCTTCAATGATTACAGGTTCTCTGGAGCCAATAATTACAAAAGATCCTATATGAACTCTTTTGCCAATCCTGACCTCTCCAAGCATAGCCTGAATTATGCAATACGGATCTATCCATGTATAATCGTCTATACTAATGTTGGATGAGCCATGCAGTATTACCCCAACATCAATTAAAACATTTTTTCCAATTTTTTTACATACCATTTTGTAGTAATAATAGCGTAATTTATAACCTATCGCTCCCGGGATATTTCTTAACAAGCCTTCAATTAAGGATAATAAAGATTTAATAAATATAATAATTAATTCAAAAAAATTAAATGATTCTCCTTTTATAAATTTTTGAAAAACTTTATATTCAAATTCATAAGGTTTTTTTTTATTAATCATTTTTTTAATACTTTTACAAATAATTGAACTTTAAATTAAATTCCACCATCAATGTTAATTTTAGCTCCATTTACATATTCAGACTCAATTAAAAAACGAATACAATTAACAATATTTTTAACACAACCTAATTTTCTAGAGGGTATTTGAGATAAAAGTTGTTTTTTAATTAATTCTGAAAGTGAATTAAAAAGGCCACAATTAAAATAACCTAACTCAAGTACATTAGAAGTAATGTTAAATTTTGCGTACTCCTTTGCTAATCCTCTAGATAATCCTGTTAAGGCTGTCTTTGATAAACCATAAGGTATTGTACCTAATGCGCCTTGGTAACCAGCAACAGATGAAATATGAATAATTCTGCCCCAGTTATTTTTAATCATGAATGGCAATAAAGCTTTTGTTAAAAAAAAATTGGCTTTAATATTTATATTAATTATCTTTTCCCAGTCAGTTTCTTTAAAATTAAATACAGGAGAGTCAATTTTAATAACAGCACAATGAATGATTGTAATATTTTTTAATATTTTTTCATTATCTTTGATAAATTTATTTATGTTTTTTACTGAAACAAGGTTTACTTTTGAAAAAATTATTTTAGGGTTAGAATTTTTTTTTGGGAGTCTGCTATTATATATTCCAATAACTTTATCTATTTCAATTAAACCATCTAATAATTCTGTACCAATACCTCCTGAAGCTCCAGTTACTATGATCATTTATCTCCCCATTGCACCAATGTTGCCCCCCAAGAGTAACCAACTCCGAAACCAATAACCATTACCAAATCACCACTTTTTAATATTCCCTCATTTATTGAATCTTTTAAAGCAATAGGTATAGAAGCGGAGACGGTATTTCCAACTCTTGAATAGTTACAAAAGACTTTTTCTTTAGGAAGATTTAAATGTCGAATAATATTATCTATCACAATTTTACTAGCTTGATGAAAAATAAATAAATCAATTTCATTCATTTTTTTTTTTGCTTTATTTAATAAATTTTTTACACAATCCGGCACTGAATTCATGCTAAACATAAATACTTTAGACCCGTCCATAAATAATTTATTTTTAATATAATCTTGTTTGCTGCTGATCCGGGCCGCACTATTTTTTACTATTAAATTTAAGGCTCCTCCCCCATCAGTACCTAATTCAAATGGACCGATACAAGGAGTGGAAGACAAACTGATTATACATGCGGCTGCTCCATCGCTAAATATAGGTCTGCAAGTTCTATCATGTTTATCAATATACTTAGTGTACGTATCACTACAAATTAATAAAACATTTTTTGCTAACTGCGCAGTTATCAAAGAAGATGATAAAGCTAAACCATAAATAAATCCGGAGCAACCCTGGTTGACATCAAATGCAATACAATTAGTACTTAATTTAAGTTTATCTTGAATAATACAAGCAGAGGTTGGAAGTAGATAATCAGGAGATTGTGTTACAAAAATTATAGCATCAACTTTAGACTGAAAATCATTTTTTAAAAATAATTTCTCAGCAGCTTTTACACCCAGATCTAAAGCGGTCTCGTTAATATCAGAAATATATCTAGTATTAATTCCGGTTTTAACCTTTATATCGTCTAATACCCAATCAGGATTTTCTTTTAATAAAGTATCAGCTGTTTCGATATTATTTGGGAGATGGTAATCAATACAATCTATTTTAACAAATAATTGCGTTAAATCACTTTTCATCCAAAATTTTAGATTAATTTATTTAATTTTAATAAATTAATTATTTTTTTTACTGTGTCAGCAGAGGCCATTTCGTTTATTTTTGCAACTTTACCATTAAACTTTTTATCCAAAGCAACCAAGATTGCCAAATGACCAAAGGAATCCCATTTCTCTATTTCTTTCATTTTACTTTCAATGTTGATTTGTTTTGGGGAAAGTTCCAAGGCTTCTTCAATGCATCTAAAAATATCTTGTTCCACTATACAGCCTATTAATATTTAGTTATTTGCTTCATAAATTTCTGTGTACCAAGTAACCATTCCAAACTTTTCTTCAACGTTTATAACATTTTTTATTGCCAAAGATCTAATAGTTTCTAAATGAGGCAGCATTTCTTGAGGTAATGGCCAAGTTTTTCTAGCTAATAATTTTACATTTTTAAAATTTTTTTGAGCTGCATCCAAAATTTTTTGGACATTTGATAAAGATAAAACGGGAAAAAAAATTTTGCCATTTTTTTTTAAGTAAAGTGGGGCGTGTTTCAATACATCAACTACCAAATCTGCCCCGTCAAGACCTGATGTGCAAGGCACATTTTGAAACCAAGGAGAAATTTTTGCTATCTCTTCCGATATACCTGATACATCATCAATTATATAATCAAAATTCATGCCTTTCCAAGGTTCATATAAAGGCCCGACTCTAACATCCGAATCTACATTGTGCTCATTTGCGTTTTGAATTGTTAATTTAACTGCATCTTCACTAAGATCTGAAAAGTATACTGGAAAATTTGTTAATCCAAGCTTAGCGAGTGAAATACCAACTAATCCTGTTCCACAACCTAAATCTAACATTGATCCTGATTGTTTAATTTGACTAGAAACGGTTCTTACTAATAATTCACTTGTTCCTGTGGGTAAAAAAACTTTGTCATTTACTAAATAATTTAATTCACAAAGATCGTTAATCTTAAAAGTATATCTATTGTTCATTTAAAAAAAATTATAAGCATAATATTTAAAGTAAATATAAATTAACATATATTTACACTTTATTTAATAGATGATGTATCAAAAAAATTATTTAACATAATTATTAAAATAATCATTCACTTTAATAAAATTTAATCTATTTTGAATAGCAATTTCTAAAATTTTTTCAAAATTTAATAATTTTTTTTTTATTTGGTTGTTATTGATTCTATTTAACGAGTTGATATATCTTTCATCTAAATCACGTTTAATAAGAAAATCCGCAGGATGTATAACATAATTTAAAAAAGTATTTTTTTCTAAATATTTTTTAACTTTACTACCTAAATAATCAAATCCATATATAAATCCTATTGTATGCCAAATAGGTAAATCAAATTTACTAATTGAAGGCATAGGAATTTCTAATATTTTATTTTTAACTTTTAAGTTTTTCTTTAAAAAATATGGATTTTGTTTATGACTAAGCATTAATAAATAATCTTTTCTTTTTAAAATTTTAAATGATTTCTTTAAATTAAAATTAATAAGATGGTTAAATAAAATTTTTGCTATTACTGGATAAAGCCATAATGAATTAAAATTGCTAGTATCATAATTATAATTAAGCTTATCTAAAACTTTCACAATATTCTGCGAATAATTCCAAGTTGGGCTACAAAATCCTTTAGCTTCTACTTTTAATTTTTTATAAATAATTTCATGAGATAGATAAATGTCCTTGTAAATTTCCTCATAACTTTTGCTACCTAAATCAAATTGATGAGTGTATGAATGATTAGCAATTTCTACATCATTGTCGTTTATAAATTTTTTTAGCAAATCTAAATTTTTTTTATTTTCTAGATCTTTACCAACAACGAATACAGTTATTGGTATTTCAAATTTTTTTAAAATTTTTCCAACTCGTTCTAGACCAGCTGAAAAAGCATTATCATTAACAAAATTATCTGGCCAACCATAAGATTCGCCTAAGGAATCAAGGTGTAAGTTTATAGAAATAAAACTTTTTTTTTTCAAATTATGATTTTTATTATATTTGGGTTTTCAAATTATTTTATTTATCAACATTAAACTTAAGCATTTCTAACTATGGATCTTTTGACAATTCATTAATTTTTTATAGCTCCTCAATCATATCTTTTATTTTTGGAACATTTTTATAAACAGCATTTTTCCAAAGTTTTTTATTAAAGTCTGTATAATTTGTTGCAAGAATTCTATTTACTATTAATTTATTTTTAATAGGAATAATTTTTTTTTTGTTACTAAAAAATTTTTTATTGAATAATTTTAATAATTCATACTTTGTAACTGTATCTTTAGGAATTATATTAAACAGACCGGGCTTAAAAAGTTTATTGACTATTATCCCTTTTACTATCTTAACTAATGCAAGTGTAGTAAGTCCATTCCAATAATGGTTAGTAAAACCATAAATTTTATTATTTTTATTATTTAAAAACCAAGACAATAACGAAAAATTCGTATTTTTTTCTTTTCCAATGATTGAGCATCTCAAATTCATAACTCGATTAGAATTAATTTCTCCACGACTTTTCGAAATACCATAAATATCATCACAGTCTTTAATGTGATTTTCTTTATAATACCCTGATTTACCAGTAAAAACACAATCTGTATTAAAATGAATGATTTTAGATTTTGGAAACATTCTAGTCAATGTGCTTGGAAAAATTGAATTAATTTCAAAGGCGTTTATAATAGAAGCCGCAGATTTTTCATTTATATGAGGTTTAATAATGCCGATACAATTAATAATGAATTTTGGTTTTAATTTTTGAATATTTTTATATGTCTCTTTTTTTGTAACATCAAATAATATGCTATTTTTAATTTTTTTTCTAAAAGTGAAAAAAAATTCTAAATTATTATCAAGTTTCTTTTTATTGAAGAACTCAAAAAAAGTATTACCTAATAAACCAGACGATCCTAAAATTAAAATTCTCATATCAAAAATTTTTCTTAACAAAAGCGGTCTTTGCGCAATATTTTAAGTATTTAAAAATCAAAGGTATACTGTAATTGAAAGTTGTTTCTCGTAAATTTTTAGAGCGAACATTTATTTTAGTTTCAAATTGTTTAATACTTAAAATTTTATTTTTTAATTTATATTTTTCTTCCATAATTATACTAAAATCATTTTCTTTTAAAATAATATTTTTATATAAAGATAACTTAACTGCTCTAAACCCCCCAGTATAATCATTAATACTCATATTCATAAAAAGTTTTGCAAATTTATTTCCAAAAAATGTAAAAAAACTTCTACGTATCGGTAATAAATCAAGCCCAGCGCTCACTCTGTCTCCTTGAATAAAATCAATATTTAAATTCATAAACTTTTTAATTTTTCTAATATCTTTAATGGGATTTGTTAAATCGGAGTCTATAAATATAATATAATTAGATTTATTTTTTGAATATTTTATTCCAGTTTTAAGTGCAGCACCATACCCCTTATTTGTTTTGTGATTTAATAATATTATTTTTTTATTATTTTTAATTTCTAATTTAATTTTTTCTTTAGTTTTGTCTGTACTTCCATCATTAATTAATACTATTTTAGTACAATTTTTATCGTTAATTATAAAACTTTTTTTTAAAGCATTAATTAAATTTTTAATATTTTTTTCTTCATTAAAGCTAGGAATTATTAGTATATAGTTCAATTATCTTATTTTATTATTTACAATAGGCTTATACAATAGAAAAAGAATATTATAAATTTTATTATTTACAATAGGCTTGTACAATAGAAAAAAAATATTATAAAAAAAATAAAATATCTCATATGAATTATAAAAAATTAAAAAAATGCAGATTATGTAATTCTGATAAGTTAAAAATTTTCATTGATTTTCATAAAATGCCGCTTGCTGGTGCTTTTTTATCAAAAGTAGAGATAAAAAAAGAATTCAAATATCCAATGGCAATGCAATTTTGCAATAGCTGTAGCAATGTGCAAGTGGATACGGTTATTCCTCTCAATATTTTATTTAAAAAATATTTCTATTTTTCATCTAATATTAAAACATTAATTGATCATTTTGGTGACCTGTCTCAATTAGTTCAAAATAAATTTTTAACAAAAAAAAAATCGACTGTTTTAGAAATTGGTTGCAATGATGGCGTATTTTTAAATCACCTTGCAAAAAATAAAAATATAAAATGCATAGGAGTAGATCCTGCAGAAAATGTTGTCAAAAGAATTAAAAATAAAAAAATTTTTGTTTATAATAAAGGGTTTAATTATAATTTGGCAAAAAAAATTAAATCAAATGCAGATTCAGTAGATTTAATCATATCGAGTTTCTCTTTTGGTCATATCAATGACATGAATTCTGTAACAAAAGGTATTAATCTTTTACTCGATAAAAACGGAATTTTTATTTTTGAAATATATTATCTAGGAACTGTGATCAAAGGTTTACAATACGACATGATGTATCATGAACACATGACCTACTACACTATAAAAGCATTAAGAAAATTTCTAGCAAAATATGATTTAAGAATTTTCGACATTGAAAAAATTAAGTTAAGATCTGGATCGCTTCGCTTTTATTGTTGCAGGTTAAAAAATGAATTACCTAATTCTAAGAATGTGATAAAATTTATAAATTATGAAAATAAAAATAAGTTTAACCAACTTTCATACTTAAAGAATTATAAAAAAAGAATTGATAAAACTAGAAAAGATATTTTAAAACAACTACATTATCTAAAGAATAAAGGTAAAAAAATTTATGGGTACGGTGCATCAGGAAGAGGCACTATAATTATGAATTATTGTAGAATTGACGGTAAATTTTTAGATTATGTTGTAGATGATGCACCAGAAAAAAAAAATATGTTCACCCCTGGCACTCATGTAAAAATAATATCATGGGATAATTTGGTAAAAGTGGGTTATCCAGATTATTTTGTGTTATTTGCCTGGCCTTTTTATGCTGAAATTATAAAAAAAAGAAAAGAATATTTAAACAATGGAGGTAAATTTTTAATCCCTCTTCCAAAAGTAAAAATTATTCATTAAATGAATAAAATATATATATTAGGTGGGAATGGATACATTGGCTCATCACTATTTGAGTATCTAAATGATAATGGCTTAGATGCTTACGCGTGCGTAAGAAGTTATAAAGCTAAATTATTACTTCAATCTAAGTCAAATTATACTAAAAAAATTAGAGTTTATGACTATAATAAAATTAGCAAAGATTTAAATGAAGAAAGTATTGTAGTTAATTGTTCATTTGGATTAAATAATTCATATAAGGAATCAAGATTATATTACAGAAATTTAATAAAATTATTATCACAAAGTAAAAAAATTAAAAGATTTATACATTTAAGTACCATCGCTATTTATTCAAAATCAAAAATGTTCGGTTTTTTAAATAATTATTATGTCAGCGAAAAATTATTTCATGAACAGCAAATTAAAAAATATTTTAGAGGAAATTTTGTGATACTGAGAATTGGACATACATATGGTCCCGACTCTAATCACACAACTTTTCTCAATGATATAAACGAAAAAATTGATATAGAAAAATTTAGAGATACTGATTTAATTCATAACTTTTTATGTCTGGATTTATTAAAAAAAACAATTTTTAATATTTTAGAAAAATTAATCAATTTAAGTGGAATTTATAATTTGGTTGATTATCCCCAAAAGACTTTTTATCAATTGCTTGTTGAGCATAGAATTAAGAAAAATGAAGAAGAAAATTTTCAGTATTTTAACTACTCAATAGAAAAAAAAAAGTTTTCACTACTTTTTACGCTAAATGAAAATTTCTCAGGCATCTATAAATTTTTACCAACAAAAATTGAAAAAACTTTAAGAAAAATAAAAAATTTAAAAAGATTTAAAAATATTATCTCAAATTATAACTCAAGAAATACTTTATATCTGCAAGATTATACTGACATTAAAAAAATTGATATATCTAATATTTTAAAAATATAAAAAAATTTTTTTTAATTTTTAAAAATAATAATTTATACTAATTTTTTTTATTTTAAATAATTTATAAATAATAAAATTTATAATTTAATAGTTGTGTTCTAAATAAATTTATTATTAAATATACTTGAATGTTATGAAAAAGTTAGACATAGCTATAATAGGCGCTGGTAAAATAGTGCAAAATTATCATTTACCCCTTTTAAGAAATATCCAAGGACTTAATGTAACAAAAATTTACGATACAGATCAACCTCTCAATGAAAAGGTTGCAAAATTATATAACTTAAAAAGTTGTAAAAATATCGAAGATACCTTGGGCTCGGATATATTTTTAATAGCTACTCCAGTTCAATTTAGAGACGAATATTATTATTTGTTATTAAATAAAAATAAGTCAATGTTTATTGAAAAACCTCTTACAATTAGCTCCGTAAGACATGAAATGTTATTGAAAAAAAATAATGAAAATTCCTCAACAATTTATCTAGGATTAATGAGAAGATATTTTAAAAATGTTCAAATGGCCATACAATTGTTAAAAAATAATTTTGTCGGTAGATGTATAAAAATAAAAGCAACTGAGGGAAAATCTCCAAATGGTCAAAAACTTGGCATAGATAACTTCCACTATCAGAACTCTAGGTATGGAAATGTATTATTAGAAACTGGTGTGCATTTAATTGATGAAGTATTTTATATATTAGAAGTCGAAAAATTTATAATTATTAACTTAACAAATAATAAAGCTTCTGATTTTATATACGATACAGAATTAGACCTTGAATTATTAACCTCTAAAAATGAAAAAATTCCCTGTAATTTTAAAATTAGTTACACCAAAACACTTTGTAGTAATATAATATTTTATTGCGAAAATGGTGAGATTATTTTGAAAAACGATAACCCAAACAAAATCCTAATTAAAAAAAATAATATTATTTTTGAAATTGATAGTAATAAATTTAATAAATTTGCTTCAAATGTTTTAGAGGCTTTTTACTTAGAGTGGTTAGATTTTTTAAACTGCTACAACAAAAGAAAATATGATACCAACCCTATTAACTCTTTAAATGTTACAAAATTGATAGAAGATGCTTCGGCAAATATTTGGGACTCTTGAATAAATTAATGTTAAATAAAAAAATTAAATATTTTTTCTTCAATAATTTGCTAATCTTACAAAATGATTAAAAAAAAATCACATTCATTAATATTTGATTTTTTTTGTATATTAAGCGCAAGTTTTTTTTACATAAACTTCATAGATTTAACTAAACTAATCCAAGTTACTTTTTTTAATTATTTTTACATAATAATTTTTTTAATTTTAAAATTTTATAAAAAATCTTCGATTTTAAAAATATTTGAAAAATTAAAAATAATATTTTTAACTAGTCTTATCTTATCTATTGGAAAATTTTATTTCTTTGGCAATTCAGATTATTTTAATTTTTTAGTTTATCAAGATATTCTAATATTTTTATTATTAATCGGACCCCGTATATTTCTAAATATAAGAGAATTCAAAATAAATTATATAAAAGATTATAATGTCTCTAGACAAGGTATATTAGTGATTGGTGGTTTAGGATATATAGGATCTGAATTAGTATATGATCTTTTGAAAAGTAATCAAAAAGTTTCAGTGTTAGATTGCGCTATGTATGGTGATAGAGTAGCTAAAAAATTTTCTTCTTTTCCAAATTTTAGTTTCACGAAAGGCTATGCGAGCGACGTTATTTTGCTTGGTAAGCTTCTTAAGGAAAATTCCAAAGTAGTTCATTTGGCAGGACTTGTGGGTGACCCTGCTTGTGCTTTAAGCGAAAAAGATAGTAGATATTTTAATATTAAAACAACAAATATTATTAAAGATCTTTGTTTTGAGTATGAAGTTCAGAGGCTAATTTTTGCATCTAGTTGTTCGGTATTTGGAAAAACTGATAAGTTATGTTTCGAAAATAGTCCAGTAAACCCTGTTTCATTATACGCTAAAACAAAACTAGATTCAGAAATTGAATTATTAGAAAGTAAAATTGACACTAAAATATTGAGATTCTCAACAATTTTTGGGGCATCAGAAAGATTAAGATTTGACTTGGTTGTTAATCTTTTTATAGCCCAAGCATATTTTGACAAAAATATTACAGTTTTTGGAGGTGATCAAATTAGACCATTTTTACATGTTAAAGATGCAGCAAACTCTTTAAAAAATTTTCTAAATTATAAAATTACAAATACCCAAGATATATTTAATATTGGATTTGACGAACTGAACTACACAATCAATGAAATTGCAAAACTTATAGAAAAAAATGTGCCAGGTTGCTCGATCACTTTATCTAACATAAGTAATGATAATAGAAATTACGCAGTATCATTTAATAAATATAAAAATCTTTTTCCTAATGAAAAATTTTTTAATATTTTAGATTCTATTAAGCAATTTGACTTACTATTTAAAAAAAAATCTATAAATTACAGAGAGGATATCTATAGCAATTTATTAACGACAAAAGTATTTATTGATGCTAATAAGAATAAACTTAAAAATTTAAATAATTTTACATGAAAGTAAAAAAATTAAATATATTTAATATTGAAACTTCTGTGGATGACAGAGGGTATTTGCGTTACTGCAATTCATTTAATTTAAAGTCGTACTCTAGATTTTATGATGTTATTAATTATCAAAGTAATTTTATAAGAGCTTGGCATGGGCACAAACAAGAGTCTAAAGCAGCAATAGTGAGAGAAGGATCAGCAATGATATGTTTAGTAGAAATAGATAACTGGAAGAAGCCAAGTAAAAAATTACAAATAAAAAAATATTTTTTGTCTAATAAGAGCCCTAAGATATTAGAAATTCCAGGTGGGTATGCTCATGGATTTATGTCTTTAGAACCAAATACAAAAATAACTTTTTATTCAAATAAAAGTACAGAAGAAAGTTTAAATGACGACTACAGATTTAGTTACAATTTTTGGAACCCTTGGAATATTAAATACAGATAAATTAATTGAAGTGTTACTATTATAAATAAGCTCTATAGTTTTTACGCCATAATTCAAATTGAACTAACGCAAAAATACGCTCACTATTATTTCTGTTTCTATCTTGTCCATTAAGTATGGACATAATTATTTTTTTATCAAATATACAATCTTTACTTGTAAGTGTATCCCAAAAATAGTCACGTATTAGAGATTTTTTTAACCAACTTTTTAATGGAATAGAAAAACCTTGCTTACGATTAATGTTAAAGTTAGCCGGCAGTACTTTATAAGCTAATTTTTTTAATAAAATTTTTTTATCTATAGTGCTCGCTTTCAAAGAGGTTGGAACTTTTCCAAAAGCAAATTCAATCAGGCGATAATCTAGCATAGGTGAGCGGATTTCTAAAGAGTGTGCCATGCTTGCTCGATCTACTTTGACTAAAATATCTTCTGCTAAATAATTTTTAAAATCCATAAGAGTTGCTCTTTCTATTAAATCGTCTGTTTTAGGCATGGAGGATGAGTAAATAGTTTCTGCTATTGTAGAGTATTTTGCGGACCCACCAATTAGTTTGTATCTTTCAATTTTATTAAAATGACACGTAACAGGAAGATCATGACTCAAGTTTACATTACAATTTTGAAAAAAATCTCTTCCTTTAAAACCAATAGGCAAAAATCTTGCTGAAAGATTAGATAAAAAATATTTTATAAAATTTGGAACAAATTTTAAATACTGTTCAGTTTGTAGTAAACGACTGTAGTTATGGTATCCACCAAATAATTCATCTCCCCCATCCCCCCCCAAAACTACTGCACAATATTTTCGAACGCTCTCACTTAACAGATAAGTAGGTATCATTGAA
>Ga0214921_10006942_pt1 | contig 15271 bp, 13 predicted proteins | sample LL1505_MetaG_FD_177992 | JGI IMG/M metagenome (GOLD analysis project Ga0214921, IMG submission 177992) | Freshwater microbial communities from Lake Lanier, Atlanta, Georgia, United States - LL-1505 | ecosystem: Environmental > Aquatic > Freshwater > Lake | place: USA: Georgia | collected...
CTTACAAAAGATTTTATTAAGGAATATCAATGACAAATACTGATAAAGGTTTTCAAGGCTCCAAAAATTATGTAGCCACAGATGATTTAAAAATGGCAGTGAATGCTGCGATTACACTTCAACGTCCACTTCTCATCAAAGGGGAGCCTGGTACAGGTAAAACAATGCTCGCCGAAGAGGTAGCAGCCTCCTTAAGTATGCCTTTACTGCAGTGGCATATCAAATCAACCACGAAGGCTCAACAAGGTCTGTATGAATATGATGCGGTAAGTCGCTTGCGAGATTCTCAGTTGGGTGACAGTAAGGTGCAAGATATACGTAATTACATCATTCAGGGTGTTTTATGGCAAGCCTTTACCGCATCTGAACCAACAGTCTTATTAATTGATGAGATCGACAAGGCTGATATCGAGTTTCCAAATGACTTATTAAGAGAACTAGATCGTATGGAATTTTTTGTCTACGAAACCCGAGAGATGATCCAAGCCACTCATCGTCCTTTGGTAATCATTACATCGAATAACGAAAAAGAATTACCAGACGCTTTTTTACGCCGTTGCTTTTTTCACTATATTGCTTTCCCTGATCCTGTAACTATGCAAAAAATCGTGGATGTCCATCATCCTCATATTAAAAAAGATCTTTTAGCTAGAGCACTACAAATGTTTTATGAGATTCGAAACCTTCCTGGACTGAAGAAAAAACCATCAACTTCTGAACTCATCGATTGGCTCAAACTCTTGATGGCTGAGGATTTATCTGCAGATGATCTCAAAAGCAATGATGGTAAAGCATCTATCCCACCTCTTCATGGAGCGCTATTGAAAAATGAACAAGATGTGCACTTATTTGAACGATTAATTTTCATGAATCGTCAAAATCGATAACATAGTCTTATGCTGATTGACTTTTTCTATGCTTTAAAAAAATCGAAAGTACCGGTTTCGATTCAAGAATTTTTAACCTTGTTAGAAGCATTAAAAAAGCAAGTGATTGCGCCTTCGAAAAATGATTTCTACTATCTTGCGCGGATCTCACTTGTCAAGGATGAAAAATTTTATGACCGTTATGACAGAACCTTTAGTGCCTATTTCAATGGCATTGAAAATCTTCTTGAACTTTACCCGGATATTCCCCTAGAGTGGCTAGAAGAAAAGTTAAAGCGTGATCTAACACCAGAAGAAAAAAATGCCCTAGAAAAATTTACCAGTCCAGAGGAGCTCATCAAGCGTTTAAAAGAATTATTAGATGAACAAAAAGAACGTCATGAAGGGGGCAAAAAATGGATTGGTACTGGGGGGGCTTCTGCTTTTGGCAATAATGGCTATCATCCTGAGGGGGTTCGTATCGGTGGTAAATCAGCCGGCAATCGAACCGCTATCAAAGTCTGGGATGAACGTAACTTTGCTGACTATGACGATTCAGTCGAGTTAGGTACCAGAAATATCAAAATTGCTTTAAGACGTCTTCGACGCTTCGCGCGAGAAGGGCAGCAAACTGAGTTAGATCTTGATCAAACTATTACCGCGACTGCTACCAATGCGGGATTTTTAGATATTAAAATGCGTCCTGAAAGACACAATCAAGTCAAAGTACTTTTATTAATGGACGTTGGTGGCTCTATGAATGATCATATTGCTCGAGTAGAGGAGCTTTTCTCAGCTGCTAGCTCTGAATTTAAACACTTGGAACATTATTACTTTCACAACTGTTTGTATGATTTTGTATGGAAAAATAATCGTCGCAGAACGGTTGAAAAAATACCTACGATCGATATTCTGCGAAAGTATGGCTCAGATTACAAATTAATATTTGTTGGCGATGCAACGATGAGCCCCTATGAAATATTAGCTGTTGGCGGCTCAGTTGAGTATTCTAATAATGAGCCTGGAGCAACCTGGATCAACCGAATGTTAGACCACTTTACCCATCATGCTTGGCTCAATCCAGAACCTGAACATGTTTGGCAGTATCGACAATCGGTTTCAATTATCAAAGACCTCATGAAATCAAAAATGTACCCAGTTACTATCCAAGGCCTTGAAAGCGCTATGAGAGATTTATCAAAATAAAACATTATCATTAGGGTATAAGCTAAACTCAATCTAAAGGAGTCTCATATGAACCGAATGATTAATACACCATCTCTTTTAACTCAACGTATAGAAGCTTTGGGCATCAAAATCCCCAAAGCAAGTTCACCAGCCGCATCTTATGTGATGGCAAGCCATGTCGGTAATCTCGTCTATGTCTCAGGTCATATCGCTAAAAAGAATAATCAAGTTTGGATCGGAAAACTTGGTTTAAACATGACTACAGATGAGGGTAAGTTAGCCGCCCGCGCAATAGCCATTGATATCCTTGCCACATTAGATAAACATCTAGGAGATTTGGATCAGGTAGAGCGCATTATAAAAGTAACAAGTCTTGTCAACTCAACACCTGAATATACCGAACAACATCTAGTTACTAATGGCTGTTCAGAATTATTCGTAGAAGTATTCGGTGATGCGGGTAAACATGCCAGAAGCGCATTTGGAGTGGCTCAATTACCACTTGGTGCTTGTGTGGAAATTGAGCTTGTCGCAGAAATTCGCAGTTTTATTTAAATCTGTTGTAACTTCGCATCTTTTAGTTTTGGTTCAATCACATGCCCTTTTCTGGCTCTCTGTGCCTTAAAGTCCATTAAAGTCTTGTATGAGATATTTACGGACGTCTGCTTTCCTGCACGACCCAAGCCATCCATTTGTAAACCTTTTGTCCCAAATGCTATAGCACTTTGTAAGGACTCTTTGGAATCAAGATCCATCAAAATAACGCCTTTACCACCTGCTTGGAGTCGTTTTAAATCCGCGATATCAAAGGTCAATAAACGCCCATTACCAGAAAGACAAGCGACCATATGCATACCCTCACGAACAACTTGTAAAGGAAGAACACGATCACCACTCTCAAATTTTTCATCAACACCAACGAAACTCTTACCGGCTTTATTACGGGTAACCATATCGCTAACATTAGCTAAAAATCCATTACCCGATGCCATCGCTATGAGAAGTAAATCATCTCCTGAGCCCGCGTAATAGGAAACCATTTGCGTTCCTGGTAAAAGATTAATAAACGAGGTGTAAGGAGAGCCATCCCCTCTCGCCCCAGGAAGATCAGCGACAGGTACGCTATATGCTCTACCGTTACTACCTATACCAATCATGACATCTATGGTTCGGCATTCATAGATCGCAAATAATGCATCACCCGCTTTAAATGCAAACTGAGAAGCATCATGTCCATGGCCCTGACGTGAACGTACCCATCCTTTTTGAGACACGATCACAGTGACTGGCTCATCAATTATTTTCGTTTGTACAACGCTACGTTTTTCTTCTTGGATAAGTGTTCTACGATCATCGCCAAAAGCCTTTGCATCAGCCTCAACCTCCTTGATGATTTTCTTTCGCATGAGAGTATCGCTTCCTAACAAACTCTCCAAATCTTCTTTTTCAGTTTTTAATTCCGATAACTCTTGCTCAATTTTGATGGCTTCAAGTCTGGCTAATTGACGTAACCTAATTTCTAAAATATCTTCAGCCTGTCGATCAGATAATCTAAATGCAGCTATTAAATCAACTTTTGGCTCATCACTATTGCGAATAATACGAATTACTTCATCAATATTCAACAGTACAAGTTGACGACCCTCAAGAATATGCATCCGATCATTGACTTTGCCTAAACGATGCTTCGTGCGTCGGCTAACTGTCTCAATTCGAAATTGAGCCCATTCTTGTAGAATCGATGTAATTCCTTTTTGTCGAGGACGTCCATCTGTACCAATCATGACAAGGTTGATTGAGGCATTAGACTCCAGAGAAGTGTGAGCCAATAAAAAATTAGCAAATTCTGCTTCATCGATATTTTTAGTCTTTGGTTCAAAGACTAACCTTACCGCAGCATCCTTACTTGACTCATCGCGGACTCCATCTAACAAAGCCAAAGTAGCTTGCTTGAGAGTGTTTTGTTCTGTTGTTAATGCTTTTTTACCAACTTTAACTTTTGGATTAGTTAGCTCTTCAATTTCTTGTAATACTTTTTGGGTGGAAGTGTTCGGTGGTAATTCACTCATTACCAACTTCCATTGGCCACGTGCCATTTCCTCAACACTCCATCTTGCTCTGACTTTTAGACTACCACGCCCTACTTTATAAATTTCTGCAATTTCTTCTGCCCCAGAAATAATTTGTCCACCACCAGGAAAATCTGGTCCCGGAATCAAAGACAAAATTTCACTTTCATTGATTTTAGGGTTTTTTAATACTGCAATACTAGCAGCCGCAACTTCTCTTAAATTATGGGATGGTATTTCCGTTGCCATGCCTACGGCAATTCCAGAGGCACCATTGAGGAGAACAAATGGGAGTCTTGCTGGCAATAAAGCAGGCTCCTCCATCGTGCCATCATAGTTTGGAATATAGTCTACGGTTCCTTGATCTATTTCATCAAGCAACAAGCTAGCAATTTTCGTTAACCGAGCTTCGGTATAACGCATCGCAGCAGCACCATCACCATCGCGTGAGCCAAAATTTCCTTGGCCATCAATAAGTGGATATCGAAGACTAAAATTTTGTGCCAGTCGAACTAAGGCATCATAAGCAGATTGATCACCATGTGGATGAAACTTACCCAACACATCTCCAACGACTCTAGCACTTTTCACCGGCTTGGCATCTGCCTTTAAGTTCATTTCATTCATCGAGTAAAGAATTCGGCGTTGAACTGGCTTTTGACCATCGGCTAACTCAGGTAATGCGCGACCTTTGACCACGCTAATCGCATAATCTAGATACGCTCGCTCTGCATAATTGGCAAGCGTTAATGAATCTGTAGGTTCGGCAGGAAGGTTAGAAAATAAATCTGGTTCGTTATTCGGCATAAGAATTATTCTTGATTAAATATCCGCTTCTACTTCATTGCCATGCTCTTCTAGCCAGTTTCTTCTTGCAGAAGATTCTGACTTACCCATTAACATATCCATCATCTTATTGGTATCGATCAAGTTAATCTCACCGGTAAATATCGGTAAAAGTCTTCTTGTATCTGGATTCAGAGTGGTATCCCATAATTGCTCTGGATTCATCTCACCTAAGCCTTTAAAACGAGAAATTTGCCAACTACCATCTTTCAAGCCGTCTTTTTTAAGCTTATCTTCAATCGCAGTTAACTCACCGCTATCTAAAGCATATATTTTTTGTGCAGGCTTTTTCCCCCTAGCTGGCGCATCAACTCGAAATAATGGTGGGCGAGCGACATAAATATGTCCCCGTTCAATGAGTTTGGGAAAATGTTTATAAAACAGTGTTAGCAAGAGGACTTGTATATGAGATCCATCTACATCAGCATCAGATAGAATACAAATCTTACCGTAACGTAAATTACTGAGGTCAGGATTTTCATTAACTTCATGCGGATCAACGCCAATAGCTACGGCAATATCATGTACCTCATTATTAGCAAATAAGCGATCTCGCTCGGTTTCCCAAGTATTTAAAACTTTCCCACGAAGTGGCAAGATAGCTTGATATTCTTTATTACGCCCCATCTTTGCTGATCCACCAGCAGAATCACCTTCTACTAGGAAGATCTCATTAATAATGATATCTTCGCTTTCGCAATCTGTTAATTTACCTGGTAGGACGGCAACTCCTGAAGATTTTCGCTTTTCAATTTTTTGTCCCGCTCGCGTTCTTGCTTGAGCCTGTTTAATGACTAATTCAGCTAATTTTTTACCGTAATCAACATGTTGATTTAACCAAAGTTCAAGAGCTGACTTTACAAATCCAGAAACTAACCTAACGGCATCACGAGAATTTAAGCGCTCTTTAATTTGACCCTGAAATTGTGGGTCTAAAACTTTAGCCGACAAAACAAAAGATGCGCGTTGAAACACATCTTCTGGCATTAGTTTTACACCCTTGGGTAATAGAGCATGCATATCTATAAAACTTTTGACAGCATTGTATAAACCCTCCCGTAATCCACTTTCATGAGTACCTCCAGCAGTGGTCGGAATGAGATTGACGTAACTTTCCCTTACTGGAGCACCCTCTTCAGTCCAAGCAACAATCCAAGTAGCGCCTTCGCCTTGAGCAAAGTTCTCTTCACCAGTTCGATCGGGCTCTGCAAAATGTTCACCGTCAAAAGCCGGAATAATGAGCTCGCTATGTCCAGCTTGCAACATCGCTTCGTCAAGATAACCCTTTAACCCATTCTCGTAAAACCAAGATTGTGTTTCACCAGATTTTTCTTGAATCAGGGTTACTTTTACTCCAGGTAATAAAACAGCTTTAGACCTCAGTAAACGTTGCAATTCTGCGAGAGGAATCATGGCAGAGTCAAAATACTTAGCTTCTGGCCAAACCCGAACTCGAGTACCCGAAGATTTCTCTCCATGAGGAATAGATTTACTGGTAATTTTATCGACTAAAAAACCATGTTCAAATGCGAGAGTGGAATATTGCTTGTCACGCCAAACTTGAACTTCAAGGCGCTTAGATAAGGCATTAGTAACCGAAACTCCAACGCCATGAAGACCTCCTGAGAATGCATACGCACCTGCATTGCCTTTTTCGAATTTTCCACCTGCATGTAATTGTGTAAAAACAATTTCCACAACGGGTATTTTCTCTTCAGGATGCATTCCAACAGGAATACCTCGACCAAAATCCTCAACACTAATACTTTGATCAGTATGCAAGGTTAAAACAATCTCTTTCCCATGGCCGCCTAAGGCCTCATCCGAAGCATTATCTATAACTTCTTGAATAATATGGAGAGGATTATCTGTTCTAGTGTACATCCCCGGTCTTTGTTTAACCGGCTCTAAGCCCTTTAAGACCTTAATGGATGATTCGCTGTATTGTTCTTTACGTGTTGCCATAGTTGGAAATTGTAGCTTGAATATGAATCTCTCTAAAATTCTTTGTTTTTAGATTGCCCATACTAGAATCTTATCAAGTTTCAAAGTTATTCTTAAAATAAGCCCATTACATAAAATCACCATATATATCAAATACTTTGTGAAACGTCCTGAAGGATTTACAATAGTAAAGGTTTGTCCCTGTAGTTCAATGGATAGAATAAGCCCCTCCTAAGGGCTAGATACTGGTTCGACTCCAGTCGGGGACACCACCAACTATTTATTTTCTCTTTTTCTCTACCATTAAAAGTATTTAAACTTCTTGTCAACAACTTATTTGCACAAAGACTAAGATACTTATCCACAGGTTTTGTGGATAAGTAAAACAAAAATCATAAAATATCTAAGAATATTAGGGCTTAAGCTGACTTGCTAATTTTTTAAGCAACGCAAAAAATTGAAAAGAAATATTTTTTTAAAAGTAATTGCTTTTTAATGAGGAACATAAATCAATAATGAAATCCCTAATAAAAATTGATGTATACAATTAAGGTAAATACCAATGACAAACTATCAATTGAATACAAACTCGAGATCTGCACTGAGAGAAATTATTGAAACTTCTTTCCGAAATGTTCCGCAAGATTTATTTACCGTTCAATTGAATGATCAAATCATTGGTTATGTCACTCCTACAATTTTTTTGGCGATACAAAAATTCATTGATCAAGAAGAACAAGATATCAACTTCATTCACTGCGCTAATCAAAAAATTATTATCGATGCAGTAACCCCAAATCAACTCAGTATTGAACTTCGTATCCTTGCGCAGTATTTAAGAGAGATTCATCTTCTCACCGGCTGGAGAGACGAAGAATTTTCTTTTATCGATGAACATGCTCATGAGCGCTTTCGTGTGGAGAGAACTTTCTTTCGTGCCTTCGGTCTTCATAGCCGTGCAATCCATATCAATGGCTTTACTTCCAATCACCAACTATGGTTAGCACGTCGTAGCAATACAAAGCATATTGACCCAAGCCTACTAGACAATATTACTGCGGGTGGAATTAGCGCAAATGAAACTTTGCTCAGTTGTGCTTATCGAGAATTACGAGAAGAAGCAGGTATTGGTTCTGAACTAAGCCAGTGGTTAAATCCAATTAGTTCGATTATTGTACGAAGAGGTTTAAACGATTCAAGTTTGCATCATGAAACTTTATATACATATGATCTTGAATTACCACTCTCATTTCAACCGCAAAATCACGATCATGAAGTCAGTGATTTTATATTAGTCAATTATGAACAAGCTTTAGAGTTTGTCCTTAATGAAGAACTTACTATCGATGCTGGAGTGGTAACTGCTGACTTTTTATTGCGTCATTGTTAGTTGCATTAATACATGTTCAATTCCAGCTTCCATAAATGTTTCTGGATAAGCAACGAAACCTAATTTTTTATAAAAAAGTTGGCTCATAGTTTGTGCATGTATACAACACTTCACTGCACCCTGTTGTCGTGCGTATTGAATCAATGACTTCATTAAGTACTCACCATATCCTGATCCACGATATTTATTTAAGACACACAATCGTCCAATAAAAAAATGATTACTATCTATGTCTTTTTTAAATACTCTACCCGTTCCTATTGCTTGTCCATCGACCCATAAAAGCGCATGGGTAGCAACAGAATCGTATTCATCTTGCTCCAAATCGAATGGAACACTCTGTTCTCTTACAAAGATTTCGATACGTATAGGCAATGCGATTTCTTCAGCCTGCTGCCACGTCAATAGTTGGATATCCATGAATTCGTAGAAAAATTTGCGTTGTAGTAAGAAAAAAAGTTATAATACTCCATTATTCCCTGATAGCTCAGTCGGTAGAGCGACGGACTGTTAATCCGCAGGTCCCTGGTTCGAGTCCAGGTCGGGGAGCCAAAACACATTGTTTTAACATTAGTTTTCAACTCTTACTTTTAGTCCGTCGGTGAAAAAGATGGTCGCAAAAATTGGAGTTCAAAATGAAAGATGATTCAACCGTATTACCCCTAGTTCCTGATGAAGCGATTTTTGGCACTCTTCAGACTAAGATATAAATCAATCTTGCCATACCATTAAATCCCCGAATCAAAATTCGAGGGATTGTATATTCAAAGTAGCTATTTAGTATAAGAATTAGGCTTTTCACCCAAATCTAAGCGTTTATTAATTTCATCAATGATGGGCAATAAATCCGCAACGGAATCTATTACGAAATCAGGCTTCATTTCATGCATATTCATTCTTGCTACATTTTTTAGGCGAGCAGCCTCTTCTTCTGGTATTGCATTTAACTCCTCAAGGGAAAGGCCAAGCGTATTTCCACTCACTGCGACGCCAACGGTCCAAGACCCAAATGATTTACCCTCTTCAATCCCCGGCTGCGTATCATCCACCTTAATGAAGGAGAGCGGATTATCCAAGCCTAGCTGTCTGGCACATTTAATCATCATTTGAGCGGATGGTCGACCAAGCGCAGTATCTCCTGAATAAGAGAAGACATCAACTTCATAACCTTGCTCTTTAGCAATTGGTAGTAACAAATCCAAGAGCTCTCTGGTATACCCAGTTGTTGAGCCAATTTTAATGTCACGCTCACGTAGCGCTTTGGTTAGTGTTGCTACTCCCGGAATTAATTGACCACACTCCAAAATGCTCACCTTATTAATCGGCACAAAAATATCTAAGAGCCGATCAACATCAGCATTCGTATGGGATGTTTCATGAATTTTAAGCCATTGACTTTGAACTTCAGGGAGATTCAAAAGGAAATTAATATGCTCCCATTTAGATATTCCCATCGGAATACGAGCTTGAGCAATCGTCATCTCAATTCCTTCAGACTCGAATAATTTAACAAAAGCACCCATAGGAGCTCTGCTACCATAATCGACCGTCGTACCGGCCCAATCAAAAATAACTGCTTTCACCGAAGTTTTCATTATCACCCTAACCATTCATCAAAATTATCTTTTGCAAGTCCAAAAGCAGTACTTGCCCCTGTTCCACTAGTTACTATTGCAACTCTCATTATTGGAGATACTTTTTCAATCAATGCATCGAATGCATTGGAGACTGGATAGACCCCAGTCCAACGTTCAATCACCGTATGCTCTGTAATACTTAAAACCCGGTACATCAATTCAATAATCAGTTGTTCAATTTTGTCACTTGCAAATACATTTTCAGAAGATCCATAACAATGGGAATCTCCAACCACCAGAGTACCATCCGCACTTTGTACGACAATCAAATGAATGCCCTCTTTGACATATTCAGGCATCTCTATTGCAATGCGCTCTTTAAGGACTTTGGCTTCAGGCAACTCTGACCATCCTAAATATCTAGCTAAACTGTTATCGGTCATGACACTTCCAGGCAGTATGAAGCCTTCCTGAACCTGGATTCTGAGCATTTGGAGCGTACAGAGCTTCAAATCATGTTTCTCAATATAAGGTTTGGCTATCCCCGTTAACTCAGCGCCGGGACAAACCACAATTCTTTGAGCATCAAATTGATTATTTGAGGCATGAACAGATGAGCCTTCAATGGATAATACCTCGGTCTTCCAATAAAAATCTACGCCTATTGTGTTTTCTAAATAATTTGCTAACTGAGGGATGGCCTCTTTGGACTCTACCCTAAATTCATAGGGGCTATAAAAAAGTCCTGCAGCTTTTTTAAGCCTCAAGGAATCTATATTTTTAAAGCCTCGTGTGGGTAGCGCCGAAAAGTGATCTGAACTAAAAAGCGCGCAACCCTCCCCCATCTCAGTTTTTAGAAATGCCTGCGCTAAATCAAATGCTTCAGATCTATTACAAACTACCCAAGAGCCATTATGAATAATTGGTATACCTACCTTTTGAGTAATTTCATGCCAAACATGTCGAGAATACATGGCGCGCCGCCATGTATCTCGACTTGACTGTCCAGATACTGTAATAAATCCAAAGTTTCTAATAGATGCGCCGACACAACGAGAATTTTTCTCAACAACTGCAACTTTTAAACCTAGTTTAGAGGCTTCGTATGCATGAGCCAATCCAACAATACCTGATCCAACAACTAATAAATCATATGTTTTCATGTGATTGCGTAAAACCTACAAAGTTTCTGCCCCGCGGCGAAGATTTAGCCATGCTAATTCTTTGATATATTTCAGGAGTTATATTAGATGGATCATAAGACTTGATGCCAAGATTATCTAACCATCTGACCATATCCATCGGCGATTCAAAAAAATCCCTAATCGCTCGATGAATAAAATCACAAACCAAATGATTATTTGGAGTATCCAATAAAAGCTGCCAGACAACTGGGAGCCAACTCGCACATGCGTAACCATGCGACACTTGTTTGCTAAGGGTATCCTCATAGGAAAGACTATGAGCCAGGGCTGTCTGAGTCTGTGACATTGCCATTCCAGCTAATAGAGATCCTTCGCTTAAGGCAAGACGTGCAATATGGCTATTTAAATTGTTTTTTATCACTGAAAGCTGAGGGCATATCTTTTGACATGCATCTATTGCCAAACGCCGAGTATCGTCATTTGCGCGGATGTTCCATATTGATTCAAGCGCATGAGATAGTGCATCCAACGCTGAATCACGCGTCACAATCCAAGGGGCTCCGTAACATAGCTGAGGATCTACGATGGCAAAATCTGCATAAACTTGATTACCGAATAAAGAATGCTTAGTTTTATGCTTGAAATCCCAAATGGTCGCGGTTCCAGTAATTTCACTACCAGTGCCAGCTGTTGTTGGCATCAAAATCAAAGGCTGACGTTTACAGTCTTCAGTAACTTTGTCTAAGGCAAAATTCAGATTTTCTTTTAACCAATTTGGGTTCAAAGAGGAAAATCGTAATACCTTAAGAAAGTCCATCAAACTACCACCGCCAATCCCCAAAATGACACAATCTTTAACTTGATTGTTGTGAGTGTTCTCAAGTTGAGCTGCAGAAACTGCATCTAAATCAGGCATTCCCATTTCATAAATATGCTGAGAAACAATTCGACTACCTAATTGACTTTTGATTTTAAACAGGATTTCTTTGTTAATTTCAGGTATATGCCAAATACTGAATTTTTTATGGGGGTATAAGTTCTTTAGTTCAGTAATTGAATTTACGCCCAATGAAATAGAAGGATTCATCTTTAACTTACTAAACGCCTCAAATAGGATGAAATGACATCAATGATTGAAACGGAAACCACAAGAATGATTAATACTGCACAAGTTTGCTGATATTCAAAACCGCGAATGACTTCAAACAAGACAACACCTATACCGCCAGCACCAACCATTCCAACAACAGAGGCAGATCTAACATTTGATTCAAAACGATATAGTATGTAGGAAACCCACAAGGGCAAAACTTGCGGAATAACTCCAAAAATAATCTCAGCTATTGGATGGCTTCCAGTGACTCGAATCCCCTCAAGTGGTCCGCGGTCAACTGCCTCAACTGCTTCAGAAAATAATTTTGCAAGTGTCCCTGTTGTGTGAACGAATAATGCCATAACCCCAGCAAAAGGTCCGAGACCAACAGCAACAATGAATAATAGAGCAAAAACCATCTCATTGATTGCACGAAATGCATCCATGAGCCTTCTAACGGGCTGATATACCCATGGCTTCACAATGTTTGATGAACTCAATAAACCAAAAGGCACGGCAAAAAAAATTGCTAATAAAGTACCCCAAATGGCGATTTGTATCGTCACCAACATCTCTTTTACATATAGCTTCCAGTCCTTGAAGTCTGGAGGAAAAAATTCTTTGGCATAAGTCGCCATATTTTGTGAATCATTAATGAGGCCTAGGGGGTGTATTTCAGCCCCATTCCATGCCCACGCAAGAACCATAATAACCAGTGCCCAACCTAAGTAATATCTTATTCCATGTCTCTCAGCCAAAGCTTTGGCACGAACAGACTTTAAGGAATAGGCACTGGGATTGCTAAGCATTAATTATTTTACTTGCGCAAGAGCCGCATCAATATCAGCTAATTTTTTCTTTTTATCAGCATCAGTTAAAGAAGCATCAGACTCAACTTTACGACGATCTTTAAAAAGCTCTAACTGTCTAATTGGATTTAGCTGTGCATCTGAGGAAGCTCTGAATCCAGCGTAGTTATAAATATTTTTGAGTACTTCCTTTTCAGCAGGATTGTTTTTAGCATATTCCAAAACAAATTTTCTAATCTTGTCTTTTGTTTGCTGATCAAGGTCTTTTCTCCAAACAAAAGGGTCACTTGGAATCAAAGGGCTCTTCCATATAACTCGGATTTGGCTTGCAAGCTCAGGTTTTGTAGCGTCTAACCTACCATAATCTTCTGTGTTGTTGGTTGCAACATCAAGTTGTTTGGCTAAAACAGCCTGAATATTAGCACCATGGCTTGCGTTTCTTACTGTCTTGAAAGTGTCACGAGGCTCAATATTTCTCTGAGCGAAGATGTAATAAGTAGGCACTAAAAAACCAGATGTTGAATTTGGATCACCAATACCAAAATTAATATTCTTACCATTCTTAATAACATCATCAACATTCATATATGGCGAATCTTTGTGTGTAATCAATAGCGCATGGTAGCCCCAAGTGCCATCGGCATAACCAACCTGAGCAAATACTTCACCATTAGCACGATCTACCGCTTCCATAGCTGCTTTGTTACCGTACCAAGCAACTTGAACCTTGTTAAAACGCATTGCTTCGATAACACCAGCGTAGTCTGGTGCATAGAAAGATTTAATCGTCAAACCTGTGGCTTTTTCCATATCTTTAAAGAATGGCTCCCAACGCTCTCTTTGAGCTGATGCGGAATCAGTAGCAATAATTCCAAAACTGATTTCTTTTGCAATAGCTGGCAATACGCTTATTGCCAACATGCCTGCCACAATAATTTTCTTAAACATAAATTTCCTTTTCTAGGGGGAGGTTAGTGAACTAAAGCTAATTGAGAGCTATCTTGCGGGCTAATACTTGAGCTCAATTCGTCTTCCATCTGAATATCGCCTAAATTTGAGCCGTAAAGTTTGGCTAAAGCATTTTTATCAAGCCGACTAGTCGGGCCATCGAAAACTAATTCACCATTATTTAAGGCAATGGTGCGATCACAACATTTACGAGAAATATGAATTTGATGTAAGCTGGTAATGAGCGTTAAGCCATATTGATCACTTACAGATACAATCAGATCCATGACTTTTCTTGAAGACTCGGGATCTAAGGATGCCACTGGCTCATCGGCCAATAAAATCTTCGAACCTTTAATCAAGGCCCTTGCAACAGCCACACGTTGTTGTTGACCACCGGACAGTGTAGAAGCTCTTTGATAAGCAAAATCAGCCATCCCCACATTTTCTAAAACATCCATGGCTAAAGCTTTTTCTTCTAGAGTGAATTTTTTTAATGCCAATTGAAATATATTTTTTTGCGAGCCAATGCCAATCAATACGTTAGTTATGACATCTAACTGATTCACAAGATTAAATTGTTGAAAAATAACACCAATAGAGGAACGAATTTTTCTCACATCAGGATTTATTTTTCCATTAGCCTGAATTTGTGAACCGCATACAGTTATTGCACCACTGCTTGAATCAAGAATCTCTAGTCCAGAAATAGCTCGTATGAGAGTTGACTTACCTGACCCTGAGGCACCCAATAAGGCAACGCGCTCACCAGCCTTTACAACAAAGGAAATCCCGTTAAGAGCAATTGTTTTTCTATTCTTAGATACAAATGTTTTTCTGGCATCTGCGATTGATAAAATTTTGTCGTTCATGCGCTACCCAAGGCCAATTCCTCTAATTCATAGATCACTTTGTCCAGCTCGGGCATTTTGCAATCGGTTTTTTTGCCCAAATCATCCCAGCGTCGGAGCTTTATTGATTCAACTGCGTATGGTTTTGAAAGAAAATTATGGCATTCGTCCATTGTCATAATTCCACCCTGCAATTGGAGACTTCTAATCGAATCAACCGATAATTGATCTCTGTACTCAGGTTCTGTTGAAACTAAAAACCTTTTAGCATCAACATGAAGCTCAATAGATTTGTACACAGTCTCTGGAAATATAGAACTGAGGTACTTACTTCCAATGATTTCGTGTCGATCGTCTTTACCAGAAATAGTTGGCGAACCCTCCAATTTAGAAAGTAAATGACCAATGTCGTGCAACCATGCAGCTAATTGAAGTAGCTGAGATGCACCCTGACTTTTTGCAAGTTGACCGCATTGCCAAGCATGCTCAATTTGGGTTACGGCTTCACCTTGATACTGAAGCTGACCTTTTAATTCATAAAGATC
>Ga0214921_10006943_pt1 | contig 15271 bp, 9 predicted proteins | sample LL1505_MetaG_FD_177992 | JGI IMG/M metagenome (GOLD analysis project Ga0214921, IMG submission 177992) | Freshwater microbial communities from Lake Lanier, Atlanta, Georgia, United States - LL-1505 | ecosystem: Environmental > Aquatic > Freshwater > Lake | place: USA: Georgia | collected 2015-05-28
ATTGAACAAGAGAACGAAAGAATAATAATTGAAAACATGAGAAATCGAATTGTCAGAAACTTTCAAATTAATGGTTTTGGAGTATGGAATTGCGATAGGCCTTTGCCCTTCCCAAATTCATTTAGTATACAGTCTGAATATGTGGATTTTAATGGAAAAGAAATTAAGGTTCATGTAACGAATGTAGTTGTTAAGGGACAAGGACTTTTAATTCCGATGTCTACGAGTGTAGCTAAAATTCCAAAAAATACCGAGAGCATGATAATTGGAATTAGCGAAGGACGGTTTGCCTATATCACTTACAATGAATTAAAAAGCCTGAATATTACAGAAGATACAAAAAATCAAAAATTTCCAATGCACATTGTATCTAAAGAGAATAATAATTACGACTTTATTCAAAGCGTTCTACAGTTATAGCCAGTAATGAAATGATTATTTAATAACAATTAAAATCATCGTTATGAAAAAAACAATTGTAATACTTTGCCTTATTGTATCAAATACAATTTATGCGCAAGAAATAATATTCAGAAAAGATTCGAATGAGGTAATAAGTTTTCTGTCTTCTACTTCCCCTTTGCAACTGGAGCCATTGTTTTGCAGCGTGAATGCTTCAGTGTTGATTCAGAAAGATACCGTGACTGCCAATATGTATATCCTTACTTTTTTTTACAATACACCTAAGGATTTTATACTTGACTCAACAGATGAAATAGAAATTCGTTTTTCAGATGGCGTATTGTATAACTATAATTATAGTAGGGATACCACCTACTTTATACAAAAGGACTCTTCTGTCTGTTTCAACACCCTAGTGAGTTATAATTGTTTGAGTAAGATGACTCAAATGCCAATTAGTGAAATTTTATTTATCACACCGCTCTATACCCATCGTATAGAAATTGAAGATAAGATGAAGCTAAGTATGCCTAATCTTGTTCGAGTAGTTTTAGATAGGGCTGATGAAGAGTTTGACTCGATATTACAAATGCAGCGGAGATTAAAGAGGCCTGTTATTAAAAAGTCACCAAGACATTAGCGAACTGAGGCTAAAGAAAAGGTGGCAAGTGGGTTCAGTCGATTGCTAATACAATTAATCCTACTCAGAATACAGTGGATTAGAATCCTTTGCTGCTGTTTTTTACACGGGTTTAGATGTTCCATCAATCATTGAAGCTCTTTTTCTGATAACGTAATTTCTGCATTAACTTCCTAATTATTCACACATATTAATTTATACTACTTTTTATTAAGTCAATTTCTTATATTTGACCATATTGTCAATAAGAAAATATGAGTCACGGAAAAATTGATTTTGGTGAATACCTTCACCAATTGAGAACAGAGCATAAGTTGTCACAAAAAAAAGTAGCGGATAAGTTGGGTATAGACATTTCTATGTTGAGTAAAATAGAGCACGGAGAAAGACAAGTTCAATCCCATATGCTAATACCAGTAGCGGAGTTATTTCATTTAGATTATAGAATGTTACAAATTCAATTTTTGAATCAACGGATTATGGAGAATTATGGTAAAGAGCCCTATTTTCAAGAAGCCATTGAAAAATTAATCAATTAAATATAAAATATATTTTTAATAAAATGAACCCAGATAAATTAGACCTCCAGTCACTAGACTTGGTAAAGGAAAACATAGAGAAACTAGCTACACTTTTCCCAAATTGTATTACTGAGGGCTTTGATGGCAAATCGATTGATTTTGATCTTTTGAAACAAGAGCTTAGTTATGCAGTAGTTGAAGGTAATAAAGAACGTTATCGTTTGGAATGGCCAGGTAAAAAAGAAGCTATTGTAACAGCAAACTTGCCTACTACTAAAACGCTTCGTCCTGTGCGAGAAGACTCTGTTGATTTTGACAACACTGAAAATATTTACATTGAAGGCGATAATCTTGAAGTTCTAAAACTATTACAAGAAAGTTATCTAAGTAAAATCAAAATGATATACATAGACCCTCCTTACAATACAGGAAAGGACTTTGTTTATAAAGATAACTTTGCAAAAGACATACAAGATGAATTACTAGAAAGTGGTCAAAAAGATGAATACAACCGAAAGTTAGTAGTGAATCCTGAAACAGCTGGAAGATATCACTCTGATTGGCTAACTATGATGTATCCTCGGTTGAAATTAGCAAGAAACTTATTGACTGATGATGGTGTTATATTTATTTCCATTGATGATAATGAAGTACATAATTTACGTAAAATTAGTGACGAGATTTTTGGAGAAATTAATTTTATTTCTTCAATAACAATAATAACAGGTGCAAATCAAGCAGGTGAAGGAGTTAATATTCAGAAAAATACTGAAATATGTATTGTATATAGTAAATCAATTGATAACCTTGTTATTAACAGAGTGGATAAAGCAAATAATAGCTTTAGAAATTTAAATGATGCTCCAACTCCACTTGAAACAAGAAAAGATATGGGGTATACAGTTTATTATAATCCGATATCTAAAGATTTTATTCCAGTTTTTGATTACAACAAAGATAAAATCAGTTTAAATACAGAGGAATTAGTTTATGAAAATGATGATAAATTAATTAAATCTGGTTATTTACCTATTAGACCAGGCGTAAGAAATAGAAAATTACATAGGTGGCGTTGGGGATTTGATACTTTCATCGAAAGAAAAAATGAAATAGTTATTGAAGAGCATCAAAATTATTATAGAGTTGGTTTTATACAAGATGGCTATAATCCTCCAAAAAATTATTTAAATTTTGGAGGTGGTTCTTCAGAAATTAAAGTGTTATTTGATGGAAATCAATATTTTGATTATCCTAAAAGTATAAAATATATTCAATATTTATTACAATTAGGTACTTTCAATAAAGATGAGATTATCCTAGACTTCTTTTCAGGTTCTGCCACAACAGCACATTCTATAATGAATTTAAATGCAGAGGATGCTACTTCAGGCTCAGAAAAAAGTGGTAATAGGAAATTCATTATGGTGCAAGTCCCCGAGAAAATAGATGAAAATAGCGAAGCTTTCATAGCTGGCTATAAAAATATTTGTGAAATCGGCAAAGAACGTATCCGAAGAGCTGCAAAAAAAATAAAAGAGGAAACAAATGCTGAGATTGATTACGGATTCCGAGTATATCGCTTAGATGAGAGCAATATGCAGGACGTATATTATAAACCACAAGATTATACACAATCTTCTTTAGACTTATTTGCTGATAACGTAAAAGCTGACAGAAATTCTGACGACTTATTGGCTCAAGTAATGCTGGACTGGGGCTTGCCATTAAGCTTGAAAATAGAAACAAAAGAAATTCGTGGAAAGCAAGTTTTCATGGTGGCCGAAAATTCATTATTCGCTTGTTTTGATAAGGGTATAGATGAGGATTTTGCTAAAGAATTGGCTTCTGAAAAGCCATTACGTGTAGTTTTTAAAGATAACGCCTTCAAAGACGACACTGCAAAAACTAATGTGAAACAATTATTAAAACAACTCAGTCCAAACACTGAAATGAAAGTGATATAATTATGAAACTTCAATTTAAAATACAAGATTTTCAACTTCAAGCTGTAAAAGCTGTGGTAGATTGTTTTCAAGGACAACCGCTTAAGTCAAATAAGTTTACACTTGAGCGCAGTAAGGATATTATTCGTAAAGCTAAAGAAGCGGCATCGGGAAGCACACAGGTTTCAGTGTTTGAAACTGATGTACTTGAGGATATTGGATATCGTAATAGTACCGTTCATTTAGTCGATACACAAGTATTGAAAAATATACAAACGATTCAAGAAGCGAATGAAATTCATCAATCGCAAAATATTGAAAGACCTCTAGGTTGGAAAAGCGGTTATAATTTAACCGTAGAAATGGAAACAGGTACTGGTAAAACTTATACCTACATCCGCACTATGTATGAATTGCACAAACATTATGGATGGAGTAAGTTTATTATAATAGTTCCAAGCATAGCTATTCGTGAAGGTGTTTATAAAACATTTGAGGATACTCAAGAACATTTTCTTGAAGATTATGGGCACAAAATCAGTCCATTTATTTATAATTCTAGCAGACCACAAGACATTGAAAGTTTTGCCTCTGATAGTAGAATAAGCGTTATGATTATAAACACCCAGGCATTTGCTGCCCGTGGTGAAGATTCTCGAAGAATACGACAAGAACTCGATCAGTTTGGAACAAGAAGACCAATAGACATTATTGCGGAAACTAATCCAATTATAATTATTGATGAACCTCAATCTGTTGATGGCCCAACTACACTTGCAAGCATGCAAGAATTTAAACCATTGTTTACACTAAGGTATTCTGCAACACACCGTGTAGAATACAATAAAATTTATCGACTTGATGCACTTGATGCCTATAATAAAAAGCTTGTTAAGAAAATTCAAGTAAAAGGAATCAGCATAAAGGGGCATACTGGATTAGACGGATATATTTATTTAGAACAAATCAAATTGAGTACATCAAAACCTCCTGTAGCTGTAATTGAAATCAATAAGCTTCAAGGAGACAATGTTGTTAGAAAAATATTTACAGTAGAACAAGGTGCTAGTCTATACACACTCTCAGGAGAATTAGAAGCTTATAAAAATCAATTAGTGACGCTAATTGATGGTCAAAGAAATTGCATAGAGATAAATGGAAATGTAATTGAGGCAGGAACTGTAATAAACAATGAAGATGAATTAATCTTCCGAAGAATTCAAATTCGTGAAACAATACTTTCTCACATTCATAAGGAGAAGGTTTTATTTGATAAAGGAATTAAAGTTCTAAGTCTATTTTTTATCGACAGTGTAGAAAACTATCGAAAATACAATGAACAAGGCGATGACCTTCAAGGTGATTTTGCAATTATTTTTGAAGAAGAATACAAAAAAGTTATTGCAGAAAACGGACAATTATCACTTGGAGACGGTGAGCTCTTAAATGGCATTTCTCAAAATTATGCAGCTTATCTAAAGCGAGATATTGCATCTAATGTTCACCAGGGTTATTTCTCTATTGACAAAAAAGGGAAATCCGTTGACCCAACGGTAAAACGTGGCAGTGAAGATTCAGATGATATTTCTGCGTATGACCTTATTATGAAAAACAAGCAACGCTTATTAGATTTTAATGAACCTACGCGTTTTATTTTTTCTCACTCTGCATTGAAAGAAGGTTGGGATAATCCTAATGTTTTTCAAATTTGTGCCTTGAAAAATGCCGATGCTGCTAACCAAATGCGCAGAAGACAAGAGGTTGGTCGTGGTATGCGTTTGTGTGTAAATCAAAACGGTATTAGACAAGATTTCGATGCTATTGGTGATGAAGTGCATGAAATAAATAAATTGACAGTAATTGCATCTGAGAGCTATGAATCGTTTGCAAAAGGATTGCAAAGTGAAATAGCAGCTACATTGAAAGAGCGACCTCAAAAAGCAAATATTGAGTTCTTTGTTGGAAAAATGATCACGAATGAACAAGGTGCTACATTAAGAATCACTGATGATGATGCTCGAAAAATCAATAAAGTTTTATTCAAGAATGACCTTATTGATGACGATGATAAATTAACCCCAGCGGGAAAAGAACTTGTAGAACAAAATAATGTTCCTGTACCAGAACATTTAGAGGAATACAAAGATTCTATTACTAAAATCTTAAAATCAATTTATACAGGTGAAGGTATTAAACCTGAAAATGAGCGCCAACAGATAGTGCTAAAAACCAATGCCAACTTTGATAAGAAGGAGTTCCAGGATTTATGGAATAAAATCAGTTTCAAATCAATTTATGAAGTGAAGTTTGATACACCGAAACTAATTGAAGGAAGCAAGAATTCCATAAATGCCAATTTAATTATAGCAGACCGAATGTATCAAATTCGCACTGGTGAATTGAAAGAAGGAACCAAACAAGAATTGGTTGCAGGAACTGCTATGCATAATGAAGAAAGTCAATTGGTAAAAGTTGCAGTAGTTAGTGATTCCAATACAGTTTATGATATTGTTGGAGAGATAGAACAATTAACGAACCTTACGAGACGAACTATTGTAGAAATTCTAAAATCAATTAAGGAAGAAAAATTTAACCTGATTAGTAAAAACCCTGAGGAATTTATTGCTAAAGTTAGCCGATTAATTAATGAGGTGAAAGCTAGTTTGATTTTGAATAATATTACTTATCACAAATTAGATGAGCGCCATGAATCAGCAACGGTTTTCTCAAATGAAAAATCTATTCTTCGTGGTGCGCCTTTAATGAAAAAACACATTTACGATTACCTTACAACGGATTCAAACATTGAAAGCAATTTCGCAAAAGAGTTGGATGAAAGTGTTGAAGTAGTTGTATATGCAAAATTACCCAAGAGCTTTCATGTGGCTACGCCAATTGCCAATTATAGCCCTGACTGGGCAATAGTATTTGATAAGGACAAAGTGAAGCATATTTATTTTGTCGCAGAAACAAAAGGAACTGATTCTACTGCCGAGCTTCGAGAAATTGAAAAATTAAAAATTCAATGTGCTTCTGAACACTTTAAAGCCATTACAGGTGCAGAAGTACAATTTAAACATGTAGCCAGTTTTAAAACATTAATGGAAATCGTTAAATAAATAATTATGAGCGAAAAATTAGACATGCAAAGTCCTAACTGGACAAACCTAAATAGCCAATTTATTGCTGAACGCTTTCCAAATTGTGTTACAGAATCAGCGGATGGTATTAAGATAGATTTCGATTTACTGAAACAAGAATTATCTAACGACCTTATTGAGGGAACCAAAGAACGCTACCGACTAGAATGGCCAGGTAAGAAAGAAGCCATTGTAACAGCTAACTTGCCAACTACAAAAACCCTACGCCCAATTCGTGAAGATTCTGTTGATTTTGATAATACTGAAAATATTTACATTGAGGGCGATAATCTCGAAGTATTGAAATTGCTTCAAGAAAGTTATTTGAGTAAAATCAAAATGATTTACATAGACCCACCTTACAATACAGGAAAGGACTTTGTTTATAGAGACAATTTTTCAAAAGATGCCCAAGATGAATTACTGGAAAGTGGACAAAAGGATGAATACAACCAACGCTTGGTAGTAAATCCTGAAACGGCTGGTAGGTATCACTCGGATTGGTTAACAATGATGTATCCGAGATTGAAATTAGCTAGAAATCTACTCACTGAAGATGGAGTAATTTTTATTTCAATCGATGATAATGAACAACACAACCTTCGTAGATTATGTGATGACATATTTGGGGAGCAAAACAAATTAGGGACAATTGCTAATATTAATAATCCAAAAGGCCGATCAGATGACAAGTTCATAGCTACCGCTCATGAATATATTTTGGTTTATGGTAAAGATGCTGAGCATACAACAGTACAAGGGTTTGAACCAGAGGAAAATATCACAAGAAGATATAATAAAGAAGATAACAATGGTGATAAATTTAGAGAAATTGACCTTAGAAAGACAGGCGATGCTGATAGACGGTCTGACCGTCCCGACATGTTTTATTACTTCTATGCATTGGAAAATAATTTAGAAGATTTAATTGTCTCAAAAGAAAAGACTCTACATCCTGGTCGTATAGAAATAATCCCTCTTAGAGATGACAATACAGACGGTCGTTGGCGTTGGGGATTCCAAACTTCAAAGGATAATATTCATTGTGTTTATGCCAAATTTATGCCTACACGAAAAATTTGGGGGATTTTTGAAAAAGATTATTTAGAAGGAAGACAACCAGTAAAATCAACTAGCTCGTGGACACACAAAGATGTAAACAGTGAAAGGGGCAGCGAGCAAATGATTGAATTAGGTTTTGATAAGGAAACTTTTTCCAGACCTAAACCTCTCGGAACTTTAAAAAGAGTAATGGAAATTGGAACTATACAAAGAGAAAAATCAATTATACTTGACTTCTTTTCGGGTTCTGCGGGTATTTGCCAAGCTTTATTCGAACTTGTATCAGAAGGTAAAAGAGATTTATCATTCATTGCAGTTCAATTGCCTGAAGATACTCCATTATTAAGCGCTGCACGCAAAGAAAGTTATAATAAAATAACAGAAATAGGAAAAGCAAGAATTATAAAAGCAGCTAAAAAAACAAAAGAAGAAACAAAAGCTGAAATTGATTATGGTTTTCGAGTATATAGATTAGATGAAAGTAACATGCAAGATGTTTATTACAAGCCCCAGGATTACAAGCAAGCGAGCCTTGAACTATTTGCCGACAATGTAAAAACAGAACGTAGCGCTGATGATTTACTAGCCCAAGTGATGCTAGATTGGGGGTTGCCTTTAAGCCTTAAAATAGAGCAAGTTGAAATTTCAAAAAAGCACGTATTCAAAGTGGCTGAAAATTCTCTTTATGCTTGTTTTGATAAGAACATAGATGAGGAATTTGCTAAAGAATTAGCTACTTCAAAACCTTTACGTGTTGTTTTTAGGGATGCTGGCTTTAAAGATGATACCGCCAAAACAAACGTAAAACAACTACTAAAACAATTGAGTCCTGAAACTGAAATGAAAGTAATCTAATGAAGCTTATTGATAATGTAAATCATCGTTTAGGAGATGACTTGAAAGAGTCTATCAAAAAAGGAAGCAAGCTGAGTATTGCAGCATCCTCATTTTCTATTTATGCCTATGAAGCATTAAAGAAAGAGCTGGATAAAATTGATGAGTTACGTTTTATATTTACTTCGCCCACTTTTATAGAAGAGAACTTTAAAAAAGAAGTTCCGAAATTTTTCATACCGCATTTGTTTAAAGAAGCTGACTTATGTGGTGGTGAATTTGAATTAAGGCTCAAAAACCAGTTGAACCAACGAGCCATAGCTCGTGAGTGTTCAAAATGGGTAAAGGAAAAAGTAGTTTTTAAATCAAACAAACAGCTTGGTAGCCATTTACCTGGCATGATTCATTTAGAAAATACAAACAATGATTCAATAGCTTATTCTAACGTTAGTAGTTTTACAACTTCCGATTTAGGTACAACCCACAAAAAGGGTTTCCCTACGCTGATTCAAAGAACAGCGTTTCCTGATAGTCAAGCTTATTTGGATTGGTTTAATCAAATTTGGGAGAATGAAGAAGATTTAAAAGAGGTTTCACAAAAGGTTCAGGAATACTTTGAAACCGCCTACAAGGAGAATAGTCCTGAGTTTATTTACTTTATTACGCTTTATAATATTTTCAACGATTTCCTTCAAGAACTTTCTCTTGATACATTACCCAACGACCAAGTAGGTTTTAAAGAAACATTGGTTTGGAATAAACTTTACAATTTTCAAAAAGATGCAGTAATCGGAGGCATCAATAAACTTGAAAGATATAAGGGCTGCATTTTGGCTGATAGTGTTGGCTTAGGAAAAACATTTACGGCTTTGGGAATTATAAAATATTACGAGCTCCGTAATAAAGATGTTTTAGTACTGTGTCCTAAAAAATTGGAAGCGAACTGGAATACTTATCGACATAATGATAAAAACAACATCCTTTCAGCAGACCGTTTTCGATATGATGTTTTGTTTCATACTGATTTGAGTAGAGAATCAGGAATGAGTAATGGTAGAAGTCTTGAAAATGTTAACTGGGGCAACTACGGATTAATTGTTATAGATGAATCTCATAATTTCCGAAATAACAATCCATATTCTGATCGTGAAAATCGTTATCAGATGCTACTGCGTAAGGTTATTAAAGAAGGCATAGAAACAAAGGTCTTAATGCTTTCTGCAACGCCAGTAAACAATAGATTCAACGACCTTAAAAATCAATTAGCACTCGCATACGAAGGTGATGCTGAAATTATCAATAATAAGCTGGATACTAAAAATGGAATTGAACAAGTTTTCAAAAAGGCACAGCAAGCATTTAATTCTTGGAGCAAATTTGCATCAGAAGAACGAACAACTGAGAAGTTGTTGGATATGCTACATTTTGATTTTTTTGAAATATTGGATTCGCTTACAATTGCTCGTTCACGAAAACACATTACCACTTACTACGACACTACTGACATAGGAAAATTTCCGCAGCGAAATAAACCAATTTCAATTCACAGTCCACTTACAGAGAATGAAAGTATTACTTATGTTGAAATAGCAGAGAAGCTTACTCTTTTGAATTTATCTGTTTATACACCCTTAAACTATATACTGCCAAGTAGAACCGATTTTTATAGAGATAAATACGAGAAAGAAGTAAGAAGTGGCAGCGGAAGATTATCTCAAATTGACCGTGATAATAGTTTGCGAATCTTAATGCGTATAAACTTTTTAAAGCGATTAGAAAGTTCAGTTGATTCATTTCGATTAACCCTTGAGGCTGTTATAGGTTTAATAAACTCAACCATTAAATCTGTTGCATCTGCGAATCAGGGAGATATTGAATCTTATCAGTCTCAAATTGATGACGAAAACTTTGATTGGGAATCTGAATGGGGTGATGAAGAAAACCTAATTGGAAGGAAAATTAAAGTCCATATTGCCGATGTTGATAGAAGAAAATGGCAAGAGGATTTAAATCAGGATTTGGAAATACTTAATTCTATATGGAAAAAAATTGCTGACATAAAAGGGAAATCTGATTTTAAACTGCAACAATTAATTGGGCTGATTGAAAATAAAGTTCAGCACCCTATTAATACCGATAACAAGAAAGTAATCATATTTACTGCATTTGCTGATACTGCAAATTATTTGTATGAAAACATTCAAGGGTATATTAAAGAAAAATATGGACTTCATTCAACATTAATTACTGGTTCAAAGAAAACAACGAATGCAAAAAGTATTCCTTCAGACTTAAATCCGATACTCACATGTTTTTCGCCAATTTCAAAAGGCAAGTCGCAACTATATCCGAAGATTTCTGAATCAATAGAAATACTAATTGCAACTGATTGTATATCGGAAGGGCAAAACCTTCAAGATTGTGACTACCTTGTTAACTATGACATTCATTGGAACCCAGTTAGAATAATCCAAAGATTTGGTCGTATTGACCGTATAGGTTCTATTAATGATAGTATTACAATGGTTAATTTTTGGCCTGATGTAACACTAGATGCTTATATCAATCTTAAACAGCGTGTAGAGAATAGGATGCTTATAAGTAATATGGCTAGTACTGGAGATGATAATATTTTAAACACAGACGATAAAGATTTAGAATATAGAAAAATACAATTACAAAAATTACAAGATGAAGTAATTGATTTAGAGGATTTGCGTGAAGGGGTAAGTATTACGGATTTGGGGCTTAATGATTTCAGGGTTGATTTATCCAACTTTATCAAAATTTATGGCGAACTCAATAATGTACCAGAAGGTCTTCATGCCGTTGTTCAAGCTACCGAAATGCTGTCTCCTGGAGTTGTTTTTGTTCTTAAAAACATTAATACTAGTATAAATATTGATAAATTAAATAGGCTTCATCCTTACTATTTAGTTTACATAAAAGATTCTGGAGAACTCATATTGAATCATATTGAATCAAAGAAAATCCTTGATGCAATGCGGATGCTATGTAAAGGAAAGAATGATCCGTTAATTGATTTATGCAAATCGCTCAGTGAATCAACGGATGAGTATCATGACATGAGTAACTATTCAAATTTATTGAAGCAAAGTATTGGTACAATACTTCAAACTGAAGAAGAAAAAGAAGTATTAAGTTTATTCAAATCAGGAGGAACTACTGCATTGAAAGATAAGTTGAAGGGCATTGAAGATTTTAATCTTATTTCATTTTTAATTATCCGTTAAATGAAAGTTTTTGATTTGCCATATTCAACGGAGGTAAATAAAGTTGTTCCAAAGAATGCTTTTGAAACTTATTCTAGCCCTAAACAAAAAAAACAGTTTACAGAACTTGTTCAAAAGATAACGTGGCTTAATAAATTATCAGTTGAAACCACAAACTTGAATAGTATTGAAATTAAAGAAATACAAATCTTCCATTTTGAACTGAAATCAAAACAGAAAATAGATTCCTTAATTACAGTTGTTGATAAAGCGATTCCTTATCCAATCGTGTTTATTATTTCAATTGAAAATGAATATTATATTTCAACCTCAAAAAAACACCTTCATCCACTTAACCAGGATAATGCAATTATAGATTGGAGATTTGAATCTGAATGGACTTTAAATGACGATATTAAATTCAGCTTTAATTTAAAAAAGAGCTTAGATGAAGTATTTTTTGACTTTTGTAACCAGTTGGTTTCACCAAGTAAACAAATACTGAAAACAGTTGACGAGGTTGTTGAATACGATAAAAATGTAAGCTCAATTTTAAGAGAAATTGACAGATTAAATACAGCAATAAAAAACTGCAAACAATTCAATAAAAAGGTTGAATTAAATATGGAGTTAAAGCGAGCAAAACAAAAATTAAACGGAATCATTTAATTATGAACAAAATAGTATACGTAGATATGGATAATGTTCTTGTTGATTTTAAAACAGGAATTGCAAAATTGTCACAGGAGAATTTAGAAAAATATGTTGATAAATATGATGAGGTTCCGCATATATTTTCTAAAATGGAGCCAATGGAAAATGCAATAGAGTCTTATATAAAGTTGTGCGAGAAATTCGATACTTATATACTTTCAACCTCACCGCCGGAAAATCCTAATATGTTAAATGAAAAGCTAGATTAGTTAAAAAATATTTATCTACTCTAGCTTTAGGAAAATTGAATTTATCTCATAATAAATATCTCTATCACGTTAATTATCTTATTGATGACATATAGAAAAACGGTTTAGATAAATTTGATTGATGATTAGACCGAATAGAAATCAACAAGTCCGTCTATGTATTAACTAGTCTATTGATATATTTTTGAGGCCTTGAATCCCATTAATTTTATAATTATCTTTTAAATCAACTAATCCTCCTTTAAAAAAATTAAAGATTTTTTTTGCTTTTCCGGTTTTTAATGTTGTTAAAATACTTGCTCGGCTGGAATTTAGTCTGTATATTAATATATAATCTATAACATCATTTATATGGCAAATCCGTTTGGAGTTAATAATAAACTCATATGCTAGATTGCCTATTGTACCACCTTTTATTCCTTTATTGGCCTCTTCCCATTTTTTTAAACCATACAAACTGGTTTGTCTTCTTTCAAAAATAAACTTGTCTTTATATCTAGTTAACATATTTCTGATACTCTCTTTTATGAAAATTTCGTAAGGGTGTTTTTCATTTAACTGAATCATAATTTCATCTAATGAAGACAATTTATTTAGTTCAACTAACGCTTCTTCAATAAATTCATAAGTAAGTTTAATTGAGCTTTTTGTAATATAAACATATCCATTGGTTAATCTGTTTCCAAATTCATTATTAATATAAATGTTTAAAAAATTCTCTATTTCAGAAGTTATTTTCTTTTTAATTATATCGCTTAATTTTATTACAACATCATTTTTTTGGGTCCTAGAAAATGCAGATAAAAGTACATTGTGAATAGTTAATAATTCTTCCTTTTTTATGAGAGATTTATTTACAATATAATTTCCCTTTATTTTCTTTAGTTTTTCATAATTATCATATCGATTAATTTCTAATGGTCGTTCAATTTTATCCTCCTTAGTTAATGTATAAAGATTATTTTTAAATAAGCATTCTAAAACAAAAAGAAAAAAAGCACTACCTGCGTCATTGATCTCACTTAAAATATCTTCATTTTTTATATTATCTAGAGAAATGAAATTGTGTTTATTCAAGAATATTTGATACTGGTCTGCATATTTTGTCAGGTCTGAAAAACTTGAAATTGATTTAGATAAACTCGAAATATTTCTTTGTTTTATTTGTCTTACTCTTTCTTTTGTTAATCCAAGCTTTACAATTTCATCATTAGTTATTTTATGACTAAAAAAATAAAAATGTGCATTTAAAACAAAAATGCTCTTTTGGTTTAATTTAAAAAAAGAGTCAAAATATTTTTTAATCAAGCTTGCAATAGGTAGCTTTTTTTCTATAAACTTATTTATAAAGAACTCGTCGTTTAATTCAAAGCCTAAAATATTTTGAAACTTTATTTTTTCTGCAATCATTTTGTCTTCTGTTAGGTCTAGTATTTTTTTTAATTCAGCTTTGATATCATTTGCTAAATCATTTAATTCTATTGAGCATTTTTGACCTACGTTTTTGATTTTAATAGAATAAAAATCAAAACTTATGAGAGAATTTTCAATTTGTGAATGATTTGGATAACCATTATAAAATGAAAGTATAGCGTTTCTTGATCTTACAGTTAATTTTTCAATTTTCTTTTTTACATAGTTTTCAAGTAGAGTGATTTTGTAAGGTGATTGTAAAATATATTTTCTTTTTTGATCTACTAACAACGTTTCTGTATTTAAAGAAACATTTTTTGTAAATTTAATCTCTTTAATTATCTCATCATTTTTATTTTTATCATGATTTAATGAATGATAAAAAACAATTGTATCTTTTACGATTTGATTTATCTCTTTAATTGACTTTTCTCCAATATTTTTAAGTTTGTAACTTTTAAAATTATTGTCAATTAAATAGTACTTAATACTTTTAAATAATGGGTAGCCTTTGAAAAAAGTTAAAACCCCATTTCTTGATCTATTACTTAACGAGTCAATTTTATTTTTAAAAAATAATTCAACTAGACTTTCATTGTTATTATTATGTTTAAAAATACCAAGTCTAGTACATTCAATATTGTTATTTTTACATAAATCATTTAAAATAATTGACTCTAAGATATTTAAAGAAACTTCCTGATATGTTTTTCTAATTTCATATATCAATTCAGTACTTGTTAATCCGAATTTACATTTGGACAATATTTCAATACAATCTTTAATAATTATTTCTTGGCTAAACATTATTTTTAATAATCAGTAGATTATAAAATTACAAAATGTATTTGGATTTAATATTTATGTGATTGTTTTAGTCTGATATTTTATTCTCGCTACTGAAACATCCCCATTAGTCCTTTCATCTCACTTTTCACCTTTGAAGCAACAATCTTGGCATAAATCTGCGTGTGCTTTAATGAAGTATGTCCCAGCATCTTGCTAACAGACTCCATCGAGATTCCATTACTCAATGTAACTGTGGTGGCAAAAGTGTGACGAGCAAGGTGGCAAAACAAGGGCTTGGTAATTCCGGTAGCTAATGCAATTTGTTTGAGTCCTTTGTTTAGTTTTTGATTGCTGCAAACATTCCATACAAA
>Ga0214921_10006945_pt1 | contig 15267 bp, 12 predicted proteins | sample LL1505_MetaG_FD_177992 | JGI IMG/M metagenome (GOLD analysis project Ga0214921, IMG submission 177992) | Freshwater microbial communities from Lake Lanier, Atlanta, Georgia, United States - LL-1505 | ecosystem: Environmental > Aquatic > Freshwater > Lake | place: USA: Georgia | collected...
GAGCCGAACTTCATATATCGTATCAGCGCGATGCCGAACGATAGCTCCTTTTCAAGTCAGTGGTACCTCGATGACCCGACGCGTAATGCTGATGTGCGGGCTCCTGCCGCTTGGGACCGGGGGACTGGATCTAGCGAGGTTTTGATCGGGATCCTAGACACCGGCGTGTACTGGTCGCATCCCGACCTTATCGGCAACATGTGGAGTAATCCGAACGAACCCGTTGATGGGGTGGACAACGATGGTAATGGATATGTGGATGATGTGTTAGGAGTTAACACGGTAACCCATACGAGCGATCCTAACGATCCGGTGGGACACGGAACCCATGTCGCTGGTATTATTGGTGCCCGGGGTAATAACGGAACTGGGATAGCGGGGGTGATGTGGCGCGTGTCGTTGATCGGCGTGAGAGCAAGTCATTCGGATACCCTTGAACTCGACGGTGACGCCCTTATCGAAGGATTAAACTACTTCTACCACCTTAAGCTTGCTGGACACAACGTACGAGCTGTTAACGCCTCTTGGGAAATATCTGCTTACGATTCTACGCTTAGGAGCGCGATCTCACAGCTAAACAGCGTTGGAGTGCTGCTCGTGTGCGCGGCGGGGAATTCCAGCAGGAACAACGATACTACGCCGCACTACCCATCCGACTACGATCTCCCAAATGTGATATCCGTCGGAGCCACCGGACCTACCAAGCGCCTGAGCGGGTACTCCAATTACGGGACCTCTGTCGATATCGCCGCTCCTGGCGGTGATGCTGACTTCGGAGCGAGTGCATACATCTACAGCACCTACAGAGCCGCAACACCTGGACAGGGGGCTTACCGTGGAATTCAGGGGACCTCAATGGCCGCTCCAGTCGTAACGGGCGCGATCGGTCTGGTGGCGTCCCAAAATCCCGCTTTGACGGCTGCGGAGCTGAAATCTCTCCTTCTCTCGTCGGCGGACACCGTTTCTGCCCTCACCCCCTACGTAAATCAGGGACGGTTCCTTAATATCGGGGCGATGGCCGCAGCGGTAGCGGGTGGCAGTGATGAATGTCCAAGCGACCCGAATAAGGTAGCGCCCGGCTCGTGTGGATGCGGGATCTCAGATGCCGACGCGAATGGAAACGGCACCCCGGACTGTCTCGATCCCCCCGATGGCTGCCCAGAGGATTCCCTCAAGGCAGCGCCTGGTGTGTGTGGTTGCGGTGTGTCGGATGATGACGGTAACAGCAACGGAACCATAGACTGCCTCGACCCTAAGGTTGCAGGGGTTGTTCCGCCGGTGCCCACGATGAAGGCCGGTAAGGGGCAGGCTACGGTAGGTATGACGGGCCTGACTGGGGTGTTGTACGCCATGAAGATTACAACGCAGGCTCCAAAGGTGAAGGGCAAACCAACACCGAAAGCGAAGACCGTTTATATCACCACTTCAACCTCGACCTACGCCGTTACGAAGCTGAAGTCTAAAACAAAGGTGACTGTGAGCTACGCCTATGTTCTCCAGGGTACGCCGCTGTCCGTCTCTCGCTACAGCTCCGAGCGGTCGGTTGTTGTGAAGTAGCTCTGTGAGCGAGCCGAGCGTGTTGCTTACGACGTGGCGGAGTGCGGATAGGCGATGCGCTTAAGCGTTCTGAGTTGCTGCGAGATCTCAATCGCACCGAGTTCTTCCCCGAACTCATCGATGATCCCCTGTACAAACGTATCAACCTCCTCAGGGTCGGCGCATTCAAATCGTACCTCGAAGTCAAAGCTTCCGGCGCAGGATAACATCGCGCATACGTTGGGATGGCTCGCGATCTGTTTCCGAAGTCGCTCTCGATGAGTGGGGGAGAGACCCTTTTCGGCGATCGTAATCCGAAAGGTTGAGAGTCCGAGAAGTCCTGTATTGAGAAGGTACACCTGTCCTCGGATGACCTTCAAGGATGTCAGTTTCTCAAGGCGGTAGCTCAGCGTTGATGGCGGCATGCCGGTAAGGCGCGCCAGGCCGCTCGGGAAGACCGCTGGGTTCTTCGAGATGGTTTCGAGTATTCGGATGTCCTGAGGGTCAAGGGGTGGGATCCTCTCATTGCTCGACATGACGTGCGAGCGTCGCTCCCCATGGCGGGGCGCGAGGTAGTTGGGGGTAAAGACCGTCCAGTCTCCGGCGATAGCGATCGTTTTTCCGGCGCTTATCCCGTGAGGGTGCGGCTGTACAGCGGGGAAGAACGAGATCATATCCGAGGGGTCTCTGGCGAGGAAGGTAAGAGCGTATTGGTAGGAGCCGCTCATCTTGGCGAGCCAGTAGACGAGTGGATAGCTCAACGCCCGCTTTTCGAAGGCTACGCGGACCTTGGAGGGGGCGGTTATTTCGGAGAGGAAGACCCGAAAGTCAGTAAAGCCGAGTCTGTAGTTGTCTACCAGATAGATCGGAGTAATGACCTCGCGCTGAAGCAGGGTCTCTCTCATCCGGCGAACCTGGTGCTCCCGTACCCCAATCCGGTGAGCCAGCTCCTTGGCTGATTCCGATATGTCGTACGTAGCGGAAACGATAAAGTGTCGCTCGTTCTCTGAGAGTCTGACGAATTGTTTCATGGCTACGAACTCTCCTGCCCAGGGGGGCGTGGGTCAAGATGGATTCGCCGGGACCGACACTCCGGCGCCCAAGAGCTCCAAGGGCGGTTTCGAGGCATCTTTTTCTTCCTAATTCGCATTTCTTGGCGCTTTAACCGAATATGCCTCACTCTTCCCTTTGATCTTATTGCCCCTATGTAATAATTTCGGTCTGTTAAGAGGTGATTCATGAAAGAAAACGCAGACAATCTTTACAAGATTCGACACTCCCTCGCGCACGTGATGGCGCAGGCGATCCTTGCGATCCGACCGAACGCGAAGCTCGCCTTCGGCCCCCCGATCGACAACGGGTGCTACTACGACTTCGACTTCGACACGCCACTGACTCCCGAGGACTTCAAGACGATCGAAAAGCAGATGCGGAAGATAATCGGGCAGCGACAGCCGTTCGTGGAGTCGAAGCGTTCGGCCGCAGAGGCGGTTGAGCACCTTAAGGGGCGCGGCGAGAGCTACAAAGTTGAGTACTGTCTCGAGCTCGCTGATAAGGGAGAGACCGAGATCGGTTTCTACGTGAACGGTCCCTTTGAGGATATGTGCGCGGGTCCTCATGTCAACCACACGGGAGAGATCCCCGCGGATTGTTTCGCTATCGATACCCTCGCCGGCGCCTACTGGCGTGGTGATGAGAAGAATAAGCAGCTCACCCGTGTGTATCTTCTCGCTTTTGAGAATAAGGACGATTTGAAGAGCTATATCGAGCGACGAGAGCTCGCGCGCGAGCGTGATCATCGAAAGCTTGGAAAGGAGCTCGAACTCTTTATTATCTCCGATGTTGTTGGCCCAGGATTACCGCTCTGGACGCCGAATGGAACGGCGATCCGTGAGGCGCTTGAGACCTTCGCGAAGGAGCAGGAGGCTCGCTACGGATACGTTCGGGTTGCGACCCCACACATCGCCAAGGAGACCCTCTACTACACCTCGGGCCATCTCCCGTACTACAAGGACTCAATGTTCCCGCCGATGCAGCTTGAGGGGGAGGCGAACTACTACCTCAAAGCGATGAACTGCCCTCATCACCACATGATCTATGGCCACCGTCCAAGGAGCTATCGGGAGCTTCCACTTCGGTTCGCTGAGTACGGTACGGTGTACCGCTATGAGGATTCTGGGGCGCTTTCAGGGCTTCTTCGGGTGCGTTCGATCGCGCAGAACGACGCCCATATCTACTGCACCCTCGACCAGGTGAAGGATGAACTCAAGAACACCTTTAACATGACCCTCGATTACTATCGAATGTTCCGCTTCGATAACATTAAGGTGCGATTCTCGACCCATGACCCGGCGAACAAGGACAAGTTCGTCGACGATCCGGAGCTGTGGAAGTTCTCGGAGCGGATCGTGAAGGAGGTCGTTGATGAGCTTCAAGTTGATCACATCCTCGGTCTCGGAGAGGCCGCTTTCTACGGACCAAAGCTCGACTTTCAAGCTACGACGATGTTGGGTCGGGAGGAGTCGATTAGCACCACGCAGCTCGACTTCGCCCAGCCGGCTCGCTTCGATCTGACCTACGTTGGTGATGATGGTAAGGAACACCGGCCGTATATTATTCACCGCGCCCCACTTGGCGCTCACGAGCGGTTCATTGCCTTCCTCATAGAGCACTTCGGTGGAGCGTTCCCAACGTGGATGGCTCCTACTCAGGTGCGGATCATCCCAGTGAACAGTGAGGTAACCGCTTACGCTCGCTCTCTTGAGGACGCCCTTCGTGGAAACCTCATGCGAGTTGAGACCGACCTCTCGGACAACTCCTTTAACAAGAAGATCCGGGAAGCCGTCACGAAGAAGATTCCAAATATGGTCATCATCGGTAATAAGGAGATGGAGGAGAAGACCATCACCTTGCGTCGGTACTGCACGAAGGAGCAGGTCACGATGCCCCTTGAGAGCTTCGTAGAACGGATGAAGCGATGTATGACGAATCGTGTGATGGATAACTTCGAGGACGTCGCGGTATAGGACGGCATCGGGCGGAGTTGCTTCGTCTGCTACGGGTTCGGATGCTCAGACTGCGGACGCAGGTCGTGTCGAGTCTGCGAGGCTACCTGAAAATGCCGCAAAAACCATCCCGCCGCCAACCCTGCCACCGTATCAAGTGATCGCCCCTCCTCAAAGAGGTGTCCGGCGCCGGGCACTATCGAGATCTGCTTTTCGCACGACACGAGGCTTAGAGCCTTTCGGTTGAGCGCCTCGAGCTCGATGTCGTTTCCGCCAACGATGAGGAGGAGTGGTGCGTGGAGCTGCGGTAACGCTTCGCCGGCTAGATCGGGGCGCCCTCCGCGTGATACCACTGCCGAGATCGTATCGCCGAGGAGGGGCGCTGCCTTGATCGCCGCCGCTGCCCCTGTGCTCGCCCCGAAGAGCCCGATCGGAACGTGGGGGATCGCTGCATGGTCTCGGACCCACTCAACCGCTCTCACGAGTCGCCACGTCAGGAGTTCGATATCGAATCGTGCGGCGGTATCTGTGTCCTCCTCCACGGTCAGGAGGTCAAACAGCACGGTGGCGATGTTTGAGGCGTTGAGGATCTGTGCCACCGCTCTGTTACGGGGGCTATGTCGACTGCTGCCGCTTCCGTGCGCAAAGATAACGACTCCGACCGGCTCCGGTGGAAGGGTCAGGGCCGCTGGGAGGCTCGCCCCTCTGGTAGGGATCGCGCCTTCGAGTATGCGATATGATTGAGGGGAATATGTCATACCGGTAACGGTATGCCGACTCGATATCGCCCCGCTCTGTCGGCGGTCACTCAGGAAGAAACCTACTTTGCAGAATGTGCCGGGATGTGTAGAAGAGCTTGACAGAGGTAGAGATGGAAGCCTGGATACTATTTGTTGTTGGTATAGCATTGTGCGCCGCGGAACTGTTGGCTCCGACCGGCTTCTTTCTGCTCATCCTTGGGCTCGGTACGTTGATTGCGGGAGCATTAACCTACCTCGGCTTGATCGCGAGCTGGACTATGCAGGCAACGGTGTTTTCCCTTGCCTCGCTCATCATCTGGTTCCTATTCGGAGACTCACTCCAGCGGTTGCTTCGGTCCGGTGAGAAGGAGTACGGCGGGTTGATCGGTCAAACAGCTTGTGCTCGGGAGTCTATCGCCCCCGGACATAAGGGGACCGGTGAGATGTGGGGCTCGCCGTGGCGCCTAGAGAACGTGGGCGAAGATGCGGTCAACGCGGGAGATGAGTGCGAGGTGCTTTCGAGCGATGGACTTGTCTTGCGTATAAAACGTAAATCTTCCTAGAGGTGTCGTTATGTCTGTTGTCTTTGGATTTGTCGTCTTCCTTATCGTCGTTACTATTTACAAGGGCGCGGTTATCGTCCCGCAGCAACAACGATATGTCGTTGAGCGGCTGGGAAAGTTCCACGCTACCCTGGATGCCGGTTTTCATGTGCTCATTCCTTACCTGGACTGCGTGCGGTATCGGCACTCGTTAAAGGAGCAGGTGATAGATATCCCAGAGCAGGTGTGTATCACCTCAGATAACGTACAGGTCGCGGTCGATGGAGTTGTGTACGTTCGGGTGATAGACGCCAAATCGGCTTCGTACGGGATCGATGACTTCCTCTTCGGAATTATTCAGCTCGCTCAAACGACGCTCCGCAGCGAGATCGGCAAGATTGAGCTTGATAAGACCTTTGAAGCGCGAGCCCATATCAACTCGAACGTTGTTAACGAGGTCGACAAGGCCGCCGAAGCGTGGGGTGTTAAGGTGCTGCGCTACGAGATTAAGAACATCACTCCGCCCCGTGAGGTGATCACCGCAATGGAAAAGCAGATGAAGGCTGAACGTGAAAAGCGCGCCGCGATCCTTGCATCTGAGGGACAACGTGACTCAGCAATCAACTCGGCCGAGGGTGAGAAGCAGCGTCAGATTAAGGACTCTGAGGCAAGTATGATGTCTCAGGTTAACCGTGCTAAGGGCGAGGCTCAGGCGATCCTTGAGGTAGCTCAAGCGACCGCTGAAGGCCTTCGTCTCGTCGGCGAGTCCCTCAGGTCAGATGGTGGAAGGCAGGCCATGGAGCTCAGGATCGCGGAGCAGTACATTCCGCAGCTCGGTCGCATCGCGCAGCGTAGCAGCACGGTCGTCCTGCCAGCGAATTTGACCGACCTTGGGGGCGTGATCGCGATGGCGAAGGGTATCTTTCGTCCTGAGGCGGTTGTGGTAGAGGAGGAGAACCGATAGTTCCGGCTCAGGAGACAAGGCGAAACCTCGCTGACGCAAGTTTTTGGCTCGTTTACCTAGCGTTCGGTGCTATCTGGTAGCTCGGTGGCAAGGATCGTTACGAACGTTTTTGGCGAAACGGTTCCGATCGCTGGACAGGGGAAGAACGAGTAGTTTACGTCTCGTGCAACCACTACAAATCCCTCCTGAAGGGGTGCATTGCGAAAGATAAACTCCCCGCGTGAATTTGTGTAGGTAATTCCAAGTTTGCCGCCGTCGATCTCTAGCCCTTCAAGCGGCAGACCGGTTATGTCGTCCTTTACGACCCCTGGAATGTCAGCGACCAAGCCGGCTGGCTGGTTGATGTTCTCGACGCCACGGTCTGCGCACTCTTCTTCCAGTTCGCGAACGAGCTGTTCAATCTCAACTATCTTTTTTTCAGCTCCATCGCCGAGCTTTTTTTCTCCTCGTAGTCGCGCGAGGATATCTTCACCCAACGCAATGAGCTCCTTGAGGACTATCTCGCTTCCCATCACGCCAAGAGCGATAGCAGCCGCGGCGGTCAGTACCGCTGTCTCGGTTGCCTGCTCGATCGACCGCAGCGTTTGAATTGAAAGTACCTTCTCTGCAGCTTTTGAGAGCGCCTCTAAGAGGTTTGCTGCTTTCTCTCGAGGTAGTGCCCGCACCTCCTCCATTTTTTCTCCGACCGCACGGATCGGTCCGAGCGCCGCTGGGCGAACGGTGGCGTCGGTCTGTGGTGACAGTAATCGGAGCCCCTCAGGAGCGCCCCGCCCCTCTGATTGAATGGTAGTCTGCGGTCGTGCCGTATGGGCAACCGGCTCTATGCGAGTGAAGTCTCCGACCTGTGGGGTGCCCGGCCTGAGGGGCGCGGTCCTATCGTGGTTGGCGGTCGGTTGGGGAGAGCTTCGCTCGATCGTGGTTTGGAGGGCATCTCGAAGTTGAGTAAGGCGCTCATTAACCGAGGTGCGAGCCTCACTGAGAGCGGGATTCAGAACGGGGGCTACGGCTGTCTGGATTCCCGTAGTTGCGGTCGGCGCGGTTGTAGGACGGGAGGCGCTGACCTCCTGGCCAAGAAGCTGCTGCATAAGTCGAGCGGTATCGTTTCGGACGTCGTTGAGGACCTCCCGAATGGCGGGGGTGACGATCGAATCGGCGGGCCGGGGTGTCTTCTCGGGGCTAAGTTCCGGCGGGGCGGGCTGCGAGCCCGGGAGAGTTGCTAGGACCCGCTCCGGTGTCGTGGGGACGGTGGGGCGCTCTACAGGGGTCAGGATATCACCGGCGCGCTCAACGTATCGGGCGATCGCCCTCTCGATAACCTCTCTCACCCGTTGCTCGGCGGGAGACTCGGTACGCGCACTCCGACCGGCGTCACGGATTGATTCGTGTCGGGATTCGCGCTGGGAGGTGGTCTCGGCACCGACCGATTGGTCGCTCCTTGTCTCGCTTTGGGAGGATTTATCCGTGACGACCCAATGCTCGGCGCTCGGGGCGCGGTACTGTGGAGCGCCTCGCTGCGTACCCCCGAGGTAGGGCCGTGAACTCGGAGGGGCGTATTCAACCCCCTTAGCGTCTGGGGAGAGGTATATGCCGTGCTCTTGGAGGCGTAAGATCGCTTCGACAAGGGGATGAGCATCGAGGTGGACCTGACCCCCGGAGTGCATTCCGCCGCCAACTGAAGCGTTTTCGAACCGACCGATGATCGTGATGAGTATCTGTTGCGTTTGTTGCGTGGTGTAGGGGGGCGTAGTCGGGCTGGTTGTCGGAACCGTTCCTTTATTATCGTAACTGGAGCCCGGCCCACTTCCGGTGGCTGAGAGGACCGCCTCTCTCACGACCTGCGTGTCAGTTTTAGGTAGGGCCGTCGTTGCTGGCTCCACAGCCTGCGGGATAGAGGGCTTTACGAGTATAGGATCCACACGCGCTCCGTCGCTTCGATACGAATCGCCACTGTTATGGTCGATCCATTGGTTCATGACGCCTTACGGCAACAGCAACTAGCACGTGGTTGAGGCTGCGAAAAGGGGTCGGCCCGACCCCTGGTAGGCCGAATCAATTGCTGGTGCCCTCAGGGTCTGTAACCCGTTGGATTTTCACCTTCTCCAGCGGGCCTTAGGTCTCTTGTGATTCGCGATGGTGCTATCGGGCCATATCAGGGGAGCGGCACCTGTGATGCGGCGGGATTGAGGTCCCTCCCGTTCGCTGGTCTCGCTGTTTTTATCGCCCGTTTTATCTCGAGGTTATATGTTCCAATCCACGCAGCGAACCAACAGGCTCCAAGGCCCACAGGATCAACGTGATGAGGGGCAGAAACGTGAGCAGCAAGCCCAGGCCGCGGTCGAGGAGGCTCAGCGCCGGATGATGAGCGACGCGCAGCTTCGGACCTTGGAACTCCAACGGCAGACTATCGAAGGACAGGTTGAGAACGTTCGCGCCAAGGAGCGACAAGGAGCCTCCGCGCAGCAGGTCGCGGATAAAGCGAAAGAGAATACCGTTGGAAATCTCGATTTCGAACTCGGACGACTCTCCCCGCCAAATTTTAATGAGGACACACGTGGCGAGTTACGCCTCGCGTTTATGCGTGCGGTTGATACGCAAGCCAAGGAGATTGAAGCGAAGCAGGCGGCGCAGGAGTCCCTACGGACCGCGGAGAAGCGCTCACGTAACGAGAAAGATAGTAGGGATCCAAATCTGACGCTCGCCGCGTAGTGCGGTGAGGAGGTGTCGTGATGTCTCCTGGAGGTTCGATATCGCGGCCTCCACTCCCCGCTTCTATGATTATTACCATGGAATAAGGAGGCGCTGTGGAGCGAATCGATGGACCGGTTCCTCGCCTCTTGGTGGGTGGAAGCGGGGGACGCGCGACAGGGGGCCGCGCTACGTTCCCTCGTAGAGCCGCGAAATCTCGGCCCAGTTCACTACCTTCCACCACTCCTTCAGGTAATCTGCACGTTTGTTCTGATACTTGAGGTAGTAGGCGTGTTCCCAGACATCCACAGCGAGGATCGGGGTACCTTTGACCTCCGCCACGTCCATCAACGGGTTATCTTGATTTGGTGTGGAGGTGATGACGAGTCCCGTGGGAGTTTTGACGAGCCATGCCCATCCGGAACCGAATCGACCGGTCGCCGCACCGTTAAATTTCTCTTTGAACGCATCGATCGATCCGAAGGCAGCGTTGATTGCGTCGAGTAACTTCGGCGATGGAGCGCCCGATTCCTTCACTGGAGTCATAATCCTCCAGAAGAATGAGTGGTTCCAGGTTCCTCCGCCGTTATGTCGCACTGCGGGAGGAAAGGAAGAGATGGAGGCCAAAATAGCTTCGAGGGGAATGGCTGCTTGGGGTGTGTCTTTGAGCGCCTTGTTGAGGTTATCGACGTAGGCTTGGTGGTGCTTGGTGTGATGTATCACCATCGTGCGCTCATCTATCGATGGCTCAAGCGCTTTATGTGAATACGGGAGTGCTGGCAGGGTGTAGGTGATCGGCCCGGTTCCAGGCGCGGGCAGGGGCAGGGACGGCGAAGTGCCTCCGCACGCCGAAAGCGAGAGGGTAAGAGTGAGGGCGAATGTAGATACAGAGAGTCGCATATCGAGTTCCTCCGATGAAAGCTGCGACAGCATACGCGAGTGAGAAAGAAGGTGACAGGTGCAAAATGCAGAGGTTGTGCGTGCGCTGATCCTAGGCATGCCCTTTAGGGTGATTGCCATAAGCGGTCTGCCTGACTAGCATTGGGGGCGTATGGTTGCATGGCTTCGTCGTATGTTTGGTGTGGAGAAAGGCTCTCCGGTGAGGGCTGGTCGAGCTTCGACAAGGGGGGCGTCGCAGAGTGGCGGAGCCACCGCAGGCCGGCAATCTCTGGTAAACTCGCTCGATGACCTTATTAAAACACCCGGAAAGGCGTGCTACCGAACCCTCGTTGCGCTTGCGACAACATCCACGAAGGATGATTTTATCTACGCGGTTCATTGCCCCGCCTTTGTTGGATCGGGCATTAGAGATGGCGAGCTTGAGAGGGTCTCATCGACGGGTCCAACCGGAAAAGCGCAGAAGACTCAGATGTTCAACCCCTCGATGCGAGCGTTCCTGGTAGAGGGCGCCTCGATCGAACAATCGATATTCTTGCTCCGTAAGCCAATCGAGCGGCGGGGCTCCGAGCTGCGACAGTTCAGTATCGGACGGACTCAAGCCAACGATATCCTCATGAACGATTACGCGATATCTCGTGCGCACGCGGTGGTTGAAATTCGGGGTGAGAGCTACTATCTCAAAGATCTCGGGTCGTCCAACGGAACGTATGTGAACGGGTTTCTCATTGACGATAGAGGCACGCTGCTCGCAGATGGCGATACCGTCCGTTTCGCCCGGTACGAGTTTCAGTTTCTCGCCGCGAGCGGGCTCTTTGATTTGTTGAAAAAGCGCAGTGTCGCGGTGATCGACTCAATGTCCTAATCTCCTAGCGCATGAAAGGTTTCGCCCAACCGTGCTTGACGATATTTCGCATGTTCGCCTCGGCGTGTTCAAAGGGATTGGAGATGGCCCAGTAGTGGAGTATGAACGCGTTCGGATCGAACTCGGAGTACGGGTAGTGTATAACCGAATCGGGGATGAGCGCGATCCTCTCTTGCACTGAGGGGAAGAGACTGTAGAGCGTTGAGATGGTCTTCTGTTCATGCAGGTGTCCGCAGTCAGGGGTTTCCCCGAGCAGAAGCGTAGCGGCAAGAAAAGCATGCGACCACGGTGTATTCTTGGCGAAGAAGACACCGGCACAGAGCCCCTGATTATCGGAGGAAAAGAGCATCTGTTTATCGCTGATGTAAGGCGCGATGACATCTTCGATTCGGTGTCTGGGATTAACAATCAGAGCATCCGCATCGAGCCAGAGCACCCAATCGAATGCTGCAAGCTCGCGCTGAACTGCGATGAGCTTGTTCCAGGTAGCGATCCTGTTCGGATCGATCAGTTCTCGGTACCGGATATAGGTGTAACCGTGCGTGTCGCAATAGGCAGAGGCGACCCCACCAGTTAGGTCCCCGTAGCCTTTGCGTCCGTCGTCGTAGAGTTGAATGATGCCGATCTTCATAGGGCTGTAGCTTGTAGGATGATAGGCATGTCAGGAAAGGCTTCGGCAAGACTCCGTTTGGGATACGCGAGTAGCATCCGTGGTCGTGATGTCAGCCGGACAGGAGGGCTTGCGGGTGAGAGTAGCCTTTCACCTCATGACGAGCCTAAGCTCGCGTCGGGTAGCGGGGGCGTCGGGAGTGCATGACTCAAGGCTCTCGCCGTGCTGGCTCAGGTCTAGGCCGATCTCCTCCTCACCTTCGCTCACGCGCATAGGGATTATGAAGTTGGCGGCCTGATACAATGCATAGCTGCCGATCGTGGTAAATGCGGTGACGATGCACAGCGCATACAGATGATAGACAAAGGTACTCGTTTCGCCGTACACGAGCCCCACTTTATCGGCAAAGACGGCCGTGAGAATCATTCCTACGATCCCTCCGACGCCGTGACACGGGAAAACATCGAGGGTGTCGTCAAGCTCGCTCTGAGTCCGCATGTGGGTTGCTATATTACTGACGATGCTTGCGCACGATCCGATGAACATGCTTGCGCCAACTGAAACGAATCCGGCCGCCGGGGTTATTGCGACGAGACCGACAACTGCTCCGATGCACGCCCCCAGGGCAGAGGGCTTTCGACCTCGCGCGCAGTCAAATAGGATCCATCCCAACATAGCGGAGGCGGATGCGGTGTTCGTGGTAAGGAACGCACGAGCGGCCAACCCGTTAGCCGCGAGCGCTGAACCAGCATTAAATCCGAACCACCCGAACCACAGCATCCCTGTGCCGAGTAACACGTAAGGAATGTGCGCCGGGACCTGAGCTGCACGTTGCTTATGCGCATTTCGCCTCCCGAGGAAGACCGCACCCGTTAAAGCGGCGAGTCCGCCTGCCATGTGAACAACAGTTCCTCCGGCGAAGTCCAGTACCCCCCATTGCCTCAGGAAGCCTTCAGGATGCCAGGTCCAGTGCGCGAGTGGTGGGTAGATGCAGAGCGAGAAGAGGCAAACGAACAGCATATAGCTTGAGAAGCGGACGCGTTCCGCGAATGCGCCCGTTATCAGGGCCGGAGTTATAATTGCGAACTTTAATTGGAAGAGGGCAAAGAGAGCGAGGGGGATGGTTGGCGAAAGGGTCGGGTGAGACGCCTCCCCGACCTTCTTGAACATGAAAAAGGTCCGCGGATCGCCGATTATTCCACCGATAGAATCGCCGAACGCCAGGCTGAATCCAACGGTGACCCAAAGGATGGAGACGATCCCCATGGCTATGAAGCTTTGAAGCATCGTGGATATGACGTTTCTTTTGTCTACCATTCCCCCATAAAAGAACGACAAGCCCGGGGTCATGAGTAGCACGAGGGCGGTAGCCGTGAGCATCCACGCGGTGTCGCCGGCATTTATCTCGCCGCCTGAGCCGTCGACAGTGGGCGGGGGAGAGAAGGCGCCCAGGAGGCTTACGACCATAAGTGCTGCGAGGGGGAGAGCCCAGAGGGCTGGTTTCGGGGGGACGAATCGGGCCGGTGCCATCTTTGTGTAGGGTCCTTTACCCTGGCTGATGCAGATACATTAAAAAGCATTATGGTAAGGTTAAGTATCGTGTATTTTACGTTAGCCGTAAAGCAAATAAGGTTAAGTGAGAGGGTTTTTAGTGTAGTGAGGTTGTTCGAGCTGGCTCTCCTTCTTCCTTCCCTTGCTTCGTACCGAAATGCCCTACGAGGGAACTGTGCCTGGCTCCCTCTTCAACTCATAGAACTTCTTACGGTTCTCGGAATCGGTCGTGGCACGCTTCTTGGACGTTTGGTGTGTGACCACCACAAGGGAAGCCCCGCCGGACGTCGATGTGGTTGTAGTTCAGTGACTTAGCGGTCACGGTTAGGTTGTAGGTGCAGTTATGGCCATGAAATTGTTGCAAAGCGTATGTCGTCCAACTCCCACTGACTCGAACCCCAGCTCGCCCCCTTCGACCCTCCTTAGCCCGCAGGTGGTGGTTCAGCCCCATACCGATTCGGTAGCTCACCACCTCGTTCGGCTCGGGGATAGGGCCCATATCGCCGGGCGGTTCGGTAAGGCGTTGCTCAACTATAAACGGGCGCTGCGAGTTTTCGAATCGGACCGTGGCGCGGTCCCGGAATGTATCGTCTCGTGCCTTAATAAGATCTCCCAAGTGTGTCGTGAGCAGGGGCTCTATCACGAGGCGGAGTTCTCCGCTCGGCGCGCCCTTGAGGTTGGAGAGGCGAGCCTCTCTGAGGGGGACCAGTTGACGGTATCGGCGCTGAATAACCTCGGAGCGGCGTATCAAGCACAGGAGAGGTATGCGAAGGCCGAGGCGGCCTACGTTAAGGCGCTCGGTGTTGGGACCGCTCGGGGCGTCCTGCCTGACGCTGACGCTGCTCGCACGATGAACAACCTAGGTGTGGTGCTCAGCCATCTCGGAAGGGAGAGCGAGGCGATAGATATGTTTGCCGGAGCCCTTGGGATCTTTGAATCCCTGGTCGATGGTCTCCATCCTGACATCGGCATCACGTTGAGCAACCTTGCTGCGCTCTATCGAAAGCTGGGATACCTCGAAATCGCAGAGACCCTCTACGTCCGAGCGAATGACAACTTCGTGGCTATTCTCGGAACGGGACACCCGCATAGCGGGATGAACTTCGCCGCCCTGGCAGGTGTTTATCGGGAGCAGGAGCGATTTGAGGAGGCGGAGACCCTCTTTAAGTACGCTGTCACTGTACTTGAAGAGACCCTGGGTGATGGTCACGCCCGTGTTCGTGGTGTGATGAAAAACCTCGCCGAGCTCTACACCCGCATGGGGAGACCGAAGGATGCCTTCCGGATCGAGGCGAAAGCCTTTGATGCGGCCCATCACGCCGGACTGGCTTAGTAGATTCACCCTACGGGGTTGAAGCGCGTCCGCGGCGGTACACCTGCGCAAGGGTCAGAAGAAGAAGCCCCTGACAGATCTCATAGTTTACGAAGGTCCCCGGTATGAGGTCTATCGCCACCTCGCGCACCCCGAGACTCTCATTTGTACAGATGAACGCCAGCGAGGCCACGACGAGGTAGAGAGGGCCCGCAGGGGCCCAGAGGAAGGTACAAAGCCCGAAGATGGGGATGGCGAGATAGTTTCGAGCCATCCCCGACGAGAGCGCCGGGAGCGCGATCAGGTAGAGGTGAGGTGCGAATCGATGTAACGCACGCGCTCGAAGAAGAAGAAGAGCTCCTGTAGCGATGATGAGAAGGATGAAAGCCGGCCGTGCTGGAGCATTGCAGAGGGATGCGAGCGCTCCCGTTAGTGAATGCCCCTCCGTTGAGGTGTAGGCAAAGACGTTCCGTGCAATGCTCCCCCGTACCGCTGGCTCGCGTGCCCATGGGAGAAAGGAGCCGAAGAAGATCGTCAAGGCAAGAGCTCCGTATATGATC
>Ga0214921_10006946_pt1 | contig 15265 bp, 14 predicted proteins | sample LL1505_MetaG_FD_177992 | JGI IMG/M metagenome (GOLD analysis project Ga0214921, IMG submission 177992) | Freshwater microbial communities from Lake Lanier, Atlanta, Georgia, United States - LL-1505 | ecosystem: Environmental > Aquatic > Freshwater > Lake | place: USA: Georgia | collected...
ACTTTGCCATTTTCCTGTTTAAAATCAACAGGTTAGCTCATCTCACTGGGGGCAAAGTAGTATAGTTGTAGTATAGAAGTCAGAAACAACTTTTGCTCGAGTGTCAACGATCAATATGTGCCAAGTTTCCTTCAGGATATCTTTCACCTTTTACGCTACCTACTGGTGCAATTTCATCTAGGAGTTTCAATTCATCTGCACTAAGCACGATTTGTGAAGCTGCAATATTTTCAATAACTCTAGCAATATTCTTTGTGCCAGGAATTGGAATAATGTTTTCACCTTGGTGGAGAACCCAAGCTAAGGACAACTGGGCGGGGGTAACTCCCTTGCCTTTAGCCATAGCTTTTATTTGCTCAGACATCCTATTGTTATGAACTATGTTTTCATTAGAAAACCTAGGATGGCTCTGTCTAGTGTCTTTTGGATCGAGTCCTGCACGGCTGTCAACATTGCCAGTAAGAAAACCTCGACCAAGAGGTGAGTAAGCTACATACCCAATACCGAGGTCGGCACACATGGGCAAGATATCTTTTTCATCTTGCCTACTCCACAACGACAATTCTGACTGAACAGCAGTTATTGTGTGAACTTTATGCGCTCTAATTAAATTAGCAACAGATACCTCTGAGAGTCCTAAATAACGAACTTTTCCCTGTTTTACAAGCTCGGCCATGGCCCCTACAGTTTCTTCAATGGGAACAGTCTTATCGACTCTATGTTGGTAGTAAAGATCAATATGATCAACACCCAATCTTTTAAGAGAAGCTTCACAAGCTTCACGAACATATTCAGGAGTACCGCAAATTATGGTTCCCTCAGGCTTGCGCTGTTGCCCAAATTTAGTACAGAGAAGAACACGTTCACGAATCCCCTTTAAAGCTTTACCTACTAATTCCTCGTTGTGACCGTTGCCGTATGCATCGGCAGAATCGATCATCGTGATACCTAAATCAACAACTTTACGAATGAGATCAATAGATTTTTCGTCGTCAGCAGGGCCATATATCCCGCTTAAACCCATGCATCCATAGCCAATTTCAGGTGTTTCAATAAACTTTCCAATTTTACGAATTTTCATATTTTTCTTTCAGTATTAAGATTATTTGTAATAAAAAGAAATTGACCTCGATGTAACCGTCAATACAAGTTGCACCTATTTTTTTGGAGAAAGCCATCTAACAATATGTTCAGCCGAGTCTTTTTTATCTAATCCCATGCCGGATGATTTATCGAAATGTATAAGCGCAGTTTCAGTTACAGGCAAACTTACATTAAGTGATTTAGCGTATTCAAGCATCGAGCGGATATCTTTTCGGACTGTTTCTATAGGAACATTTACATTACTAGCTGAGCCGTCAATCAAAGTCTGGGCAATTACTGGGCCTCTATTTTTTAATAAATTGGGGCCTGCAGAAGAGTCAGAAAAGATATCAATAACTCGCTTTGGATCTAAACCTAAAGGAGCTACTAAACTAAGCGCTTCAGCTAGCGTTTGCCAATAAACCATTAGTGGCAAGTTGATTCCAAGTTTCATCATTGCGCCGGCACCATAAGTCCCAACATGTTCAACTCTTCTACAAATTTGTTCAAGTAATGGTCTAGCTACAGATACATCTGCATCCTTACCTCCTACGAACCCAAGCAACTTACCTTCCTTAGCTGGACCAACACTTCCACCCACTGGGCATTCGATATATCTACCGTTCTTTGCGATAACAAGAGAGGAAATTTCTTTTTGCTTTTGAGGGGAAACCGTACTCATTTCAATAATTAATTTTTGATTTAAGTCCGATGAAAGCAATCCATCTTTACCAACATATACAGAATCTAACGCAGCCTCATCTGTCAACAAACAGATTACGGTTTCAGAGGAAGTCATCAAAGAGTGAGGGCTATCTACGACTATTGCTCCCATATCTTTAGCTGATTTAGTATTTCCAAGAGTTCGGTTCCAAACCCTTACGGTATGACCTAATCCAATTAATCTACCAGCTACAGCAGTTCCCATCTTTCCTGTTCCAGCAATACCAATATTCATTTAATTTCCTTTGATTTAAATATTACTAAACAACTAAATTCGAACTAGGGTCAATTAAATGCATATGGTGTAAGTGAGCGAACAGCCTCATTCGACTTCCGCTCTCTTGGGCCGTTTCAGGAGCCACGCGACAACAGACTTGTTTATCATCAATTAAAAAATAAACCTCAGTTTCGCCTCCCATCGGTTCAATTACATCTACAGTAATTTCAAAATCACCATACTGGCCGAACTCTCCAGACCTAAGATCAGTGATATGTTCTGGTCGAAGTCCAAGCAACATTTCTTTATCTATAAACGGTAAATATCGTTGGTATCGATTACTTGGCACAGGGAATTCAATTCCCGATGAAAGCTTGATTTTCAATACAGAGGAATCATTCACCACATGGCAGCTCAAAAAATTCATAGAAGGTGAGCCAATAAAGCCTGCCACAAACTTTGTTCTTGGAGAGTGATAAAGCTCACTTGGAGTACCAACTTGCTCAATTTGTCCATCATTCATGACAACAATTCGATCTGCCAAAGTCATAGCCTCAACTTGGTCATGCGTCACGTAAATAGTTGTGGTCTTTACTTTTTGATGAATCCTTTTAAGCTCGGTCCGCATTTGGACTCTTAATTTGGCATCTAAGTTACTTAAAGGTTCGTCAAAAAGAAAAACTTTGGGTCGTCTAACAATAGCGCGCCCCATAGCAACTCGCTGCCTTTGTCCACCTGATAACTGTTTAGGTCGTCGGTCTAACAGACCTTCTATATCCAACATTTTGGCAGCGAAGCTAATTCTCTCATTCATCTCATCTCGTTTTAACCCTCGCATTTTCAAACCAAAAGCAATGTTCTCGTATACCGTCATATGCGGATAGAGAGCATAACTTTGGAAAACCATTGCTATATCTCTATCTTTTGGATCTACATCATTTATAACAATGTCACCAATTTGAATTTCACCAGAAGTAATTTCTTCTAATCCAGCAATCATACGAAGGGTAGTAGTTTTTCCACATCCTGATGGACCGACAAGTGCTACAAATTCATCCTTGTAAATGATTAAGTCAATCCCTTTGACTATCCGGGTTTCACCAAAATCCTTAACTACGCTTCGTAATTCAACTTGTGCCATATTAGTTTTTGAAAGTAGTTAATAAAACAGTACGTGTTAAGTATTCACCGCGTTTGAGTTTTTCGTATGCAGTATTTATTTCATCGATAGGAACAATTTCCCCAATGTCAGGATCTAAATCACCACGATTAACCCATTCAACAACTTCTTTGAACTCGGTTCGAGAAATTGATCTTGATCCCATTACTTTCTTTTCTCTTATTACGACGTCATATGCAGGAATAGAGAGTTCATTCTCAACGTAACCCATTGCAACGACTCTTCCACCAGGACAGCAGGCTGAAACCGATTTAAGGAAAGAGTCACTTCTTCCTACGTTGTCAATCACGACATCAAATCCACCGTCTAATTCGTTTGCAGCATCTATTAAATTTTCATTGTTAGGGTTGATAGTCCTTTTTGCACCGAATTCCTTGGCACGTACAAGCTTCCTGTCATCAATATCTACACAGGTGATGTGTGCGCCCATAAGTTTTGCCATCTTGACACCTTGAATACCAAGGCCGCCAACACCAACAATGGCCAACTCAGTTCCAACACCAACTTGACCCATAGTTTTTAAGCCACGGTACATTGATGCCACTGCATCAGGAATAACGGCCGCTTTTTCAAAGGAAACCTCTTCCGAAATACGTTGCACATTTTTTGCCGGGATATTCACGTACTCTGCCATTCCACCACTGCGTTCAAAACCAATCCGTTTCATAGACATACATCGGCTAGTTTCACCAAGCGCACAGTAGCGACAGTCACCACAGACAACATCAACAAATACAGTAACTCTCCAACCAATCTGAACTTGATTTACTTTTGAACCCTTTGCAATAACGACACCAGAAAATTCATGTCCAGGAATCAACGGCAAAGTGACAGTAGGTACACGACCTTCTTGGATGTGGATGTCTGTCAAACAGAGGCCACAGGCTTTAACTTCAATGGTTACCTCATCGTCCAACAATTGGGGGAGTTCAACCTCCTTAATTACGAGAGGTTTTCCAAATTCTTCTAAGACAGCAGCTTTCATATTTAAATCCAAAAATGAATAATTACTTTAAACCGCTTAAGCCAAAGCCACGATTAACAAGTTTTTGTAACGCAATAAAAAGGATGAAAGTAGGTAATGTGGCTAAGACAGCAATTGCCATCTGCTCTGTTGGTGGATTTCCATAATCATCCCCAAAACGCATCAAACCCAGCGGGAAAGTCCTGAATTCATCTTTTGACGCGACAGTAAGTGGCCATACAAACTGATCCCAACTATCACGAAAAGTAAGCAGCGCCAAAATTGCTAAAGCAGGTAGGCACTGAGGCAATATGATTTGCCAAAGAATCCTGAGCTCACCAGCTCCATCAATGCGAGCAGCTTCAATATAGTCCGTTGGTATCGTAATGATGGCTTGCCTCATAAGAAAAATACCAAAGGCATCAATTAGTAAAGGACCAACAAGGCCTTGGTAGGAATTAAGCCAACCAAATTTATGAATTACCAAAAAAGTTGGTACTAAGGTAACTTCAATAGGCAACATTAGCGTACTAAGAATAGCAATCAATATAAAACGTTCACCAGGAAAACGAAATTTCGCCAAACCATAACCAGCCAAAGTACAAAAAATAATGTTACTTATCATCACAATTGAAGAAACAATTGCACTGTTAAGAAAAAATCTAGGGAAATTTGCACGAGTCAAAGAGTTAGGATAATTTTCAGGGTGAAGCTCCTTAGGAATCCACTCCGTATCAAGCTGAAACATTTTTTCACCAGCCTGGAATGATGTAGTTATCATCCATAAAATTGGCACCAACATGATGAAAGCGATACAAGCTAGCATTAAATTTCCCCACCAATTTCGAGAAATTAGGTAACGCCATACCTTTTTCTGCATAGGTAAGTTCTTTGCAATGTTCATAGCTTTTTTATCTTCAAAAGTATTTTTGTAAGATTCATTTTTAATTTAATTCCGTTTTATAGTAATAATTTTTAAGCTGTATAAACCTGTTCGCCTTTTTGAGAGATACGCATTTGCAGATAGGTGAACAACATCATGATTGCAAAAAGTACAACTGAAATTGCAGCAGCTCTACCCATCTTGAAATACGAAAATCCCGTTTCATAGATCAGCATTGAAAGGACACGAGTTGAATTACCAGGCCCACCTCCAGTGATGATGTAAGGCATTAAAAATATTCGGGCAGACATTAATGCTGAAACTACCACTACAAAGAATATTGTGGGAGAAAGTAATGGAATTGTGATAGCCCAAAAGCGTCTCCATGCATTTGCACCATCGAGTCGAGCAGCCTCATAATAATCATTAGGAATTGCCAAAATTCCAGCTAAAAAAACTATCATGAAATACGGGGCGAATCTCCAAACAGTAACCAAAATAATGACTGGCATAGCGTATCGTGAGTCAGTCAACCAATTAACACGATCAGCACCAAATATAGATAAAACTTGAGTAACTAAGCCATATGGATGAAGCAAGAAGCGCCAGATCAAGCACACCGCAATAATTGGCACTAAATTAGTAAGAAACATGGCCATCATCGACAGTCGAGCAGTAGGTCCGCCTACGCTAACAGCTAAAGCTAGAGAAAGACCAACTACGGTTATCAATAATGTGGATCCGCCAATATAGATAAATGTGTTTACTAAACTTTCCTTAAATACATCGTCATAAATTAAAGCTTCGTAATTTCCGAAACCCTCGAAATGAGGAGCAGAAACCATATCAAATGATGAAAAACTTAAAAAAATGGCCCACAACATGGGGCCAAATTTAAAAACTATGAAAAAAAGTAAAGCAGGTAGAACTAACAAAAGCCCCCAAAGTTGAATTCTTTGGCGAAAATGAATTTTAGGAATCATCTTTAGCAAATTATTTCAACAAATGAGGGCTGATTATCAAAACTCAACTTTTCTTATAACTTGCGGTTGCTCTATCGACTTCAGCTGCCGCTTCATTTAATGCGGTTTTCATGTCTTGATTATTGAGAAGTATTTTTTGAACAGCTTTATGCATAGCATCTGCCAACTCAGTAAAAACAACTGTCCTTGGATGGAAAATTCCTTTATCTCTAGAATCAATTATTTCACCCATATCAGGAAATGCTTTTACTTCTGGAGCATCTGACCATCCAGATTTCTTGGCTAATGGGAATGGTGCTGTGTCAGTCCAGCAATCAGCCGCATCACTCAAAATAAATTTATAAAGATCATGCAAAACTTCTGCTTTTGCTTGTGATGCTTGAGAACTTATTACAAAGTTAAAACCGTATGTAGTTGAGTACCCTTTTCCTGCTTCAACTCCAGGAGCACGGATAGCCCTGTAATATTTCTCATCAAACATTTTTTGGTTTTGAGATTTAATAGCCGCGACAGGTATAGGGTGCGAAATGAACATTGAATTTCGCTCTTTCAACCAATCCATTCCCGGTAGTGGTTGTGTAGCTATTGAATCAGCGGGATCCTCTGAGTTGTATTTTTTAGCGAATGAAGTTCTTATCGTCATAGCCTTCATACCAGCAGCAGAATTTACAACGCACTTTCCATCTTTATCAAAATATGTACCCCCACATTGAGCAAGGATTGGATTAAAGTGAACCATAGTCCAAGTAGATGCATGCATTGCAAATTTAAAACCTTGGCGAACAAATTTATTTCCTTCTTTAATCGCCAAACGCTTTGAAACTTCTCCGACCTCGTCCCAAGTCTGAGGAGCATTTTTAATTGGATCCAAACCTACTTCCTTGAAATGCCTTGTATTTATGTAATTTGGAAAACCATAAAACCACAGAGGATAGCCATACGCCTTACCGTTGACTACTGCGCCATCAACAAAGGCTGCTGGGTAGTCACTAGTGAATGCAACCATAGATGAGTAGCCTAATTTCGTAACATCTAATGGCGCAATCAATCCCTTGGACATCCAAGTTGGCATTAACCAATCACCAGTTATAAAACCTTCAGGCGCAGTACCTGTTGCGAAACCAACACTAAGTTTCTTGCCTAAATCGGAAAATGGGAAAGCTTGAAAATCAATCTTTATATGTGGATTTTTTTCCATATACATCTTGATACGCTTATGAACCCAAGGTCGCTGTTGTGGATTCTCAAACATCCAGAAAGCTAATTCCATTGGAGCTTTGCCTTGAGCAAATACAACGTCATACGGAACAACAGAAGCGCCGATAGTAGCCGCTCCACCAGCCAGAATAAGTTTTCGCCGCTGTGCAGAATTTTTATCTAATTGACTTTTGCTCTCTTGGTCACTATTTGTGACTTGTAAACCTTGATTATTTTTAGAATCACTCATAACTCTGTCTCCTTTTTTGTGAAGTATCAAAAGCATTGAACTCCTGATACATAGTTAACAAGAAATCAACAAACTAACCCTTTCAAATTTTTTAAATTCATAGCAATGAAACTTACCACCATCATTGATTAATCTTATGCATTCAGCTTCATTAAGGACAGAATAAGCCATGCACGACACTCTTGCAAGTTTTACATTAATTAATAATTTCAGATCATTAATTCTTAAATACATACCCTAACTACCTAAGGGTTTCTTCCTACTTACAGTAAAAAGTTAGCATTAAATTCAACCAAAAATTGCATAACTTTCTTGATTAAACCAACTTCTATCCTTTGGGTCTAGGAGCTTATCTTTTGGAATTGGAGGCTCAACTATGCCTTCAACAGCTGACTCGAATGTAAGCTCTAACAAGATTCCATGAGGATCAAATACAAAGATTTGCCATAAGCCAAATTCAGGTATCCGATACTCACGCCAATCAATTTTGAATTTAGATAGTTGAGCTCGTATTTTTTCAAAACCTTGACAGTAAAAAGCAATGTGATGAACAGCTCCACCACGCTCAATGGGAATCGTTCCATCATTAATCTGTGCATCCTCACCCGTCATTACATGGATTAATGGTTCCCCAGATGAGGTCATACTTCTCAAATGAAATCCGGCGAAATGATCGGGACGCCTGCGATCTTTTTCCATTGACAAAATTTCTGAATAGAATTTTTTCATTCTTTCAGGGTAAGCAGTTCTAATGGTCACATGGTTTAGTCTAATAATCATATTTGCCTCTATAAAATTTCATCGCATTAAGAAATTATTTTTAAATATTAAAAATATCAAATAACTCGTCTTCATCTATTAGATGCATCGGCATTGCTACAGACCGAATGAGTCTCTCAGGAGAAAGTTGACGAGCTCGAGTCGTATCAATTTCAGGTTCGGTTAGGTACTCACCTAGTTTTGCACCCAATTTAACAATCGAATTACCAAAAACAGAGCGCCTGTCTTGATAATTCTGTAATGCCTCTGTGTAATTGCTTGATTGTTCTAAGCAATTTGCAAGCTCCATTGCATCCCCACCTGCTTTAGCAACTCCTGCACCAACATGTGGACGGGCAATAAATGCAGCATCGCCAGCCAATACAACTCTCTGGAAAGCGATCCTAGGCGATAGTAAATCGTATATTGGCTGCACAAAAGGTTGGTCAGTCTTGCACACCGTATTTGAAAAAATTTGAGGCAAAATTTCTTTTGCATCATTCTTCAGCTTATCTATATGCTTAAGTTGAATTTTGCTCGGCGGTATTCCATTTGAATAGACAACACCATCACTGCCAGTTAGTAAGTCTTTCAACTCGTCATTTGTAAATGGAACGTACCATAAAAATGAAAAGCGTCTTGCTCCTATGTCGATACTATCGTCAGACCCTGCTACTGCAAAATGAACAAACTGATGACTATCCCCCAAATAGAAAGCATGTAAAGGACCAAATTCTTTTGCAAAGGATTGGGTAACCATATTCTCTGGAATAAGCCCCCGCCAAGCAACGTATCCCGCATACTTAGGAATAGCTTCAGGCGCGCATTTACTACGAATTGAAGACCAGTAACCGTCGCAGCCCACAATCAAGTCTGCACTATCACTTGAACCATCAGAAAAAAATATTTCGGGCTTAATAGGATCGTCACGAACATCTACAACATCTTTACCTTTTATATATAGTTTTTCTGGAAAAATATTAAGGAGACGTTTATAAAGAAGACTCCAAGAAGTCAATATCTGAGGATAAGAATAGTGGCATATTTCTTCTCCATTCTTTCCAAATACTGATCTTCCTTTAATTTGGATACCTAGCATTTCATCGACTTTAGCTCCTGCTAATCGCATTGCATTAAACAATTCATCGTGGGTAGCAATACCTGCGCCTCTTCCGTCTAACCCAGACGACCGCTCATAAACTTTTACATTCCAACCATTTCGAAATAAGATATTTGCAGTTAGTAACCCAGCCAAAGATCCACCGACTACGATTATTGATCCTTTATTTTTCATAATTTTTTAAGCAACCCTGCGTAGAGTTGAATTAGGCAAATTGCTATTAACACTGTTGTCTTGATTAAATGCATTTATTAAATAGTCACTGAAAGCTCTTACCTTTGTCGGCAAAAAGTCTTTTGACCCATACATAAGCCAAACAGCCAAATCAAAACTTGTTGCAGTCACTTTATAGTCATTGAAAAGTGGAACTAAATTTCCACGCTTAACTTCTTCTTGTCCCAACCAATCTGCAATCAAAGCAGGGCCAACACCTGATAAAGCAGCTTCTACGATGCCAACAGCGCTGGAAATGAAAAGTCTTCCACGAACTGGCACTTCGAAAATATTTTCTGCTAAGTCTTTAAAAATCCATCTATCCCGATATCCACTGTAGGGAAAAAGAATGCACTCAATATTTTTTAAATCATGTGGATTTTGAAGATCAAGATTTTTTTTAAGGAACTCAGGCGAAGCCAATACAGAATAACTAACGTTAAGCAATTTGCGCGCTACCATAGAAGAATCGGGTAACTCTCCTAATCTCAGTGCTATATCTATTCGATCATTTACTAAATCTAATCGTTCATCAGATAACATTAAATCGATAGTTAGACTTGGATGCTCCTTAAGAAATGAATCTAGTTTTGGAATGAGGCATTTCTTTCCGAAAGCCACTGACGTAGTAACTCGCATTAATCCAGTAAGTGATTTTTCATCATCTTTAACTAGAGCGTTGCATTTTTCTATTTCGTCTATCAGTTTCCCTATACTTTCGTAATAAATAGTCGCCAAGTCAGTTGGTTTAAGTGCTCTTGTTGTCCTTTTGAACAAGAGTATTCCTAGATTCTTCTCTAATGTTCTTATGGACCTTGAAATAGATGAAGGGTCTATTTGCCTATCGCGTGCAACAGATGCAAAGCTTCCACGTCGCATCACCTCTACAAAAATTTTTAAGTCTTCAATTTGCATGATTAAGCGTATAGCTCAAATACGATAAATCTCAGCCGCCGTATCGTGCAAGATGGCAGATTGATCCTCAAATGAAAGATCCCCTATACAGTCACGAATAACTTGGATCATTGCGCCGTAACTTGTCCATAGTTTTTCAATAGGAAAGTTTGTCCCAAATAAACACCTATTTGCACCAAACATCTTCACGGTGTCTGAAACTATAGGTTGCCAAAGACTAGAGTCACATCTGTGCGAGAAGGTACCCAATCCAGATAACTTTGAGTAAACGTTCTTGCAGCTCGAAAGTTTTTCCATACCTTCACGCCACCTAGCAACTGTCTCTGGATGATCATCCTCTTGCATTCCAGCATGCGATAAAACAAATTTTATATTTGGAAAGGCATTAGCAATGTCTACACAATCAGCCATTTGTGAAGAAAAAACCTGCAGATCAAACACCAATTCTCTTGCCTGCACTTCAGCCAACCCTTTTTGCCAAATAGGTGATTTCATAAGATCTGGTTGTGGCATGAATCGATACTGAGGGTTCTCATGCCAATGAAGTTGCTGCCTTACTCCACGCATATTTTTGCATTTCATTTGCGCATCTAATAGTCTTGCACAGTCAGGTGATGAAAGATCCGCATACCCAACTATCGCATGTGGAAAATCGAATTTTTCACTAATAGACTGAACCCATTGAACCTCCTCTAATGCCTTATCTGTAGCCCAATTAGCTTGAACATATACAGACTTAACAACCCCAGAATTCGAAAGATCTTGAAGATACTCCTCAACAGGATAGTCTCTTCGCATTGACGTGTAATCCCCAAAAATTCGCGGCTGAATTGGTCCATGAAGCCATGGAATATCTACAAGATTCCAAATATGGTGATGCGCATCTATGATGGGTATTTTTTTTTGCGTTGTCATTTGATAGCTACCTTTTTATGAGTATTTATAGATTCAATTACGGCCTCAAAAATAGAAACAGTTAATAAAATTTGATCTGTTGAAACTAGGAAGTCGCTTCCTTCCCTAATAGATTTAGCAAATGATTCAAGCATTGCTGAAGTATTCATTTTTGGATCGTATGAACTAATTTTTGGAGATTTTTCTCCAGTTTTATGGTGTACAAGATGTTCAAAATCCCTTAACTCGACCCATCCCAAGGTACCAAGTACATGGAATCTCGTGTAATCGGGCACTCCTCTTATAGTCGACAGGGAGCCATATCCATTTTCTAATTCCAAGTTAACTGTTACTGAATCAATGGGATTAGGAAATGGTTTTTTTAAATATAGTTTTCCATCTACTGCTTTGATTTTTATTCCAAAATATAGAAGGGTATCTAAAGCATGCAGGCCAGGCCCCGTCATTCCACCTGCTGGTGCTTCTTTAGCATTGGCTCTCCACTCTCCGGACAGGCCCCTAGACATTACATCATTTGAGTATTGAGCCTCAGCGTGAACAATCTCACCAATTTCTCCTGAATCTATGATTTTTTTCATAGCAAGAATTCCAGGGAGTAACCTTCGATCATGCCCAACTGCTAACTTAACTTCAGATTCTTTGCAGACCTTACAAACTTCTTTTGCATCTTTAAAATTAAGCGCTAATGGTTTTTCACTATAAATATGCTTCCCTGCCTTTGCTGCATTTACTATTTGTTCAACATGTAATGAATGAGGGGTAGCAATTACAACTGCATCGATAGTTGAATCTATAAGAATTTTTTTGTAGTCTGTGGTTAACTCTAGACCGTATTGGTTAGCGAAATCTGATACAGATGGAATTTCCAGGTTAGCGGCAATAGTGAATCGTATATTTTCACTTTTACCCTGAACGGACTCTACAAGGGTCCTACCCCACCAACCAAGACCTATCATGGCCATATTCAACATTTTTATTGCCTCCTTTTTTTCATTGTTGAGGTTGTTTTCGCATCTGTCGATTCTGAGATTGCAAATCATTCATGCAGATCTGACATTAATCCAGTATCGATTGAAGAACCAATATCGTCAACAAATAATCTTTAATTCAATACTCTTATGAAATGAATAGATCGAGTCCTAGGGTAAATACTCATCGGCCTGTTAGTCTTACTTTTGATTTATTCCAATTTCTATCTCAATTTGGACGCCATATTTCATGCATAGACAACAGTGCAATGAACACTTGGAAGTCTATTCTTCAGCCTAAAACTAATACAAATAAATTAGATAGTGATATGTATTAGGAACTTATAGGACAGCGAGCGTAAAGAGTTTTTACACTTCTAGCTTTTTAGCTATCAAATTAGCCAACATTTTGAGCTCACGTACGGCCAATATATATGGAGTTTTTCTTAGGTAGCAACAACATCAATGGAACTTATGTACGCTGCGCCAAAGTATCAGAAATTTTCCACCGAATTTCTTGCGCGCTTTGTAATGAGCAAGTGTCTAAATGTCCATAACGTCTCAACAGCATAGTTTGATCTCTATGTCCCATTATTTGAGACGCGACGCCCACCCCTACTCCGCTTCGTAAAAGAGACGCTGCAACCCAATGGCGTACATCATGTATACGCAATTCTGGGCGACAAAGCATGGCGGTCAAACTAGTCCACTTCTTTCTGTAGTTGATTGGTGTGATGCCATTTTTACCTGCAAATATCAATCGATGTATATGGAGATTCTGATCGTACGAATTTGAATTAAAAGTAAATGATGGCCTCATTCTTTTTGCCAACCTCATAGTTGCCGGAGAGAAGAATAATGTTCTTGCCTCTCCATTTTTTGTAAAAGGAATGATCATTTTTCCGCTTGAAATATCCAGATCATTCCAACTTCTTTCAAGTAATTCACTTTTGCGCGCTCCAGAGTCTGCAAGCATCCAAACGAATAAAGTAAACAATCTATCTTTTCCCATCTTGGCTGCCAACTTAAGCGATATGAAATCTTGTTCGCTAGATGAAACGTATCGAACTTTTTCTTCATAGCGCAGCATGGAAATGGTTGGTGAAATGAATCCTCTTGGTGCCATTCGACGATTCACAATTGCCCATCGATAAACTTGTCCAATTGCACCAATGTCTCTGTTGACGGATGAGCAAGCGTAGCCATAATCGATTAAGGCTTGTGCCGCGCTTTGTAGTCTTTCACTTGAAATACTCCATGCACATTCAGCACCAAAGCCGTTGACTAAGTCGCACCATTTCTTGAGCCTGAAGTGCAATGCAAGCAGAGGTCTGGCAATGGAATGGGCGCTAACAAGTTCAGTTAACGTGACGTCAACGAATGCCACTGATACGAATGAATCAGCTGCAGATTTAAGATTGATTGGGGAATCGAATTTACGCATGATGGTTTCCTAGAGCACTGCCTTAGAAAACCTAAGATCAGTGTGAAGAGAACCCTATCAGACGTTGATTTGAAAGAAGAAAATAATGTCTTGGTGGGCGATGCAAGTTTCGAACTTGCGACCCCTGCAGTGTGAAGACTAAAGCACTTTGCCATTTTCCTTATTAAAATCAACAAGTTAGCTCATCACGCTGGGGCCAAAGTAGTATAGTTGTAGTATAGTGATGAATATATAAGTACTATAATTTAAAAATAATTTAGAACTTATAGGACATCAAGCGTAAAGAGTTTTTACGCTGCAAGCTTTTAAAGTGCTTGCATTAACTAACACTCTAGCTACAAGTTCGAGAAATGTGTATAAAGTTTTTATTTGACGGATGCTTCAAAGTGTATAAATTTTTCAAAGCAACTATTTAGATTTTGCTTTGGCATTTGTACTGGTGAGCTGTAGCTTTCTTCGAGATGGCGGAATGTAAAACTCTTGAAAATATAAGGTATGTGAAAGTTCATGGTCTTTTCGTGAAATTTCAAGAAGCGCCAAGTTTTGTACTATAAAAAGTTTCATGGCGCGTCTTACCAAACTCGGACTTTCAATAACTTGAATTGTTTTTAACTCATCTCCCCATTTGATAACTGATTCTTGCTCTAATAAAGTTTTAAAGTTGACACCATCTAATTCTTTGAGGTCAATTGATGCTAAACGTTTAAAACGTCTTGCATCGAAATAAAAACGATTAAATACATTGAATTCATTATTTACAGTTAACAAGCGATCGATTCGTGTAATCAGTATTTCTGCACCAGGGAAATGATCACTCCAATTTCCTTGAGTCCTCATAACAGAACGACTCAGCACATGTGAGTGAAGAGTCAAAATCTCGTCTTTTTCATCACTCAAAAATCGAGCATGAGCAACGTCAATTACGCGCTGAGGTTTCGCATTTACAAAACTACCACTACCTTGCTTTCGCGCCAACGTTCCGTCGCTAGCAAGGGAGCTTAATGCCTTTTGCACGGTACCTAAGCTATATCCACTCAACTGAATTAATTCTGCTTCTGTAGGGATTCGGTCGCCAACTTTCCACTCTCCTTTATCAATACATTGATTGATAGCCGAACTCAGAAGTAAGTGCAAAGGTTTATCACTGGAATTGTGAGCAATGGATGCAAGTATCTTCTTAAGTTTCTTAAGTTTTACTGGCTCCGAAGGAAGTTTAATTTTCATTTTTTATATATTTGCTTGACATTCATAATGCTATATAGCATTATGAATATATCTTAGGAACTAAGCAAGGGTCGTTATGGCTTTAGATTTTTCTTTTTCAAAGGAACAGAATGACTGGCGAGAGTATGTACGGGAGTTTGCAAATAGGGAATTAAAGCCTCATACACAAGCCTGGGACTCTCGTGCGATTCTTCCCCGAGATGCAATTAGAGCGATGGGTAAAGCTG